>Ga0172372_10004482_pt1 | contig 19845 bp, 19 predicted proteins | sample LakKiv5m_2_FD_114544 | JGI IMG/M metagenome (GOLD analysis project Ga0172372, IMG submission 114544) | Freshwater microbial communities from Kabuno Bay, South-Kivu, Congo - kab_092012_9.5m | ecosystem: Environmental > Aquatic > Freshwater > Lake | place: Democratic Republic of the Congo...
ATGCCGTTCGGGGTCACCGCGGCCTTTACGCCGATTCCGCTGGATTGAGCGGTTTGCGGATGACGTAAATGTCCCGGTCCCCGCCGAGGGCGTAGCGCTCGCAGCGGGTTTCGCCGATCAAGGCCGTGAGGTTTGCCACCTCCACTTCGAATCCCGCCTCGCGCCAGCGCGCCGGGTAGTCCGCGTACCCGTAGAGTCGGACGTGGTCGCGCTGCCAGTAAAGGCGTTCCCGCTCCGCCGGGTCCGTGACGGTGGGATCTTCTGCCGTGGCGGCGGATTGCCCGTTGATGGGCACCTGCACGATGCCGCATCCGCCCGGCTTGAGCACGCGGAAAAACTCGCGCATCACCTGCCGGTCGTCCGCCACATGCTCGAACAGGTGGTTTGCCATAACCCAGTCGAAGGATGCATCCGGAAAGGGAATCGCATGGCAATCGAAGTGGTGTTCCGCCCAGGGCGAATTCAAGTCCCCGGTGACGTAATCGAGGTGCGGCATTTTTCGAAAAAGCCGCAAATAGCAGTACTCCGGCGCGAGGTGCAGGAAGCGCGCGGGCTTTGAAAAGAACTCCGTGAACTCCTGGAGGTAGATCCAAATGGCCCGGTGGCGCTCAAGTGACAGCGTGTGCGGAGCCAGCGCATTCGGACGTTTGAGGATGCGTCCGTAGGGCAGCAGCGCCCGGTAGGTCTTCCCGGATATCGGGTCTTCAAACCGGTTGCCGCGCCAAACAAAGGCCACGAGCACCACGGTCCAACGCGTCAACGGCTGCAACCAGTGGCGGGGCACAAACCGGGTCAAAAGGGCGATCACCTGTTTCACCCGCGCAAGGTAGGGCGCAACAAAAAACCCGCCCCGGCATTCCGGAGCGGGCTTTTCAACGGGAAATCCGCAACAACTCAGTGGACCACGAGGCGCAACGCGCCCGCACCAGCCCCTGCAGTTACCGTGTACACGCCTGCGGCCCACCCCGCTACATCAATCGTTTGGCGACTCGCAGCACCTGCCACCGGCAAGCGCAGCACCGTCCGGCCTGCCGCATCGGTGACCACCAACTCCTCCACACCGCCCAGCTCGGGCCACGTCAGCACAACTTGGGCATCGGCCGGGTTCGGGAACGCTTGGAGCAACGAAGCTCCGGCTTCCGCCACCCCCACGACCGTGACCGTCACCGGAACGCGCTCGGAGGGACACGCCACAGAAGGCGCCTCGACCACCCAATCGTAGAAGAAGTAGTAGTAGTTCAGCGCGTTTTGTTGGCCCGCCGTGCTTTGCGTGATGGAGGCCAGGCTGCCCAGTGCATAGGGGTAGTTCAAGGTCGAGCCGAGCCCGTCGCGCCAGAGTTGCGGGTTGCCGGTGTAGCACCGCAAGCCGTATCCCGTGCCCGCGGGCACCTCGATGCCCAACGCCACCGTGCTTTCGCCATCCGGCACATTGACCGTCACATTGCTGCCGACCGGGTTGCCCGCCGCATCAATCACCCCGAATTCACGGTCTCCCGCACCGCTTGCAAAGACCTTCACCGAGACCAACACGAGGTCTTCGTACGCGTCGAAAATCATCCACCGCGCGCTGTTGTCGTGGAATTGGCCTGCATCGGTGGCCGTTTCACCGCCCACCGCCGACACCGGCTCGGTGCCCGCAAAATCCTCCACCCAGTAGGTCGTGGTTTCCGTCAGCACCGGCGTCACGAAGGGATTGCCTTCGAAAATCGGCGTCTCTGCGTCGACGGCGTCGTACCAGCGGAGGTTTGTACCCGTAGCACTGAGTTCGACAGAACCCGAACCGTTGACTTCCACGCCCACCGCGACCGGTGCATCCGGGGTGGGGTAGACCGTGAAGGTGAAGTCGTCCGAATTGCCCGTATTGCCGCAGATGTCCAGCATCGAGACCGTGTAGGTGCCTGATTCCGTCACCGTGATGGATTGCGTCGTGGCGTCGTTCGACCACTGCCATGCCGTGCCGTTGGGCGCAATCAACTCGGCCGACGATCCCGCACAGAACTCCAACTCGCCGACCAGGGTCACTTGCGGAACCCCCGGTTCCACGACGACCACCCCCACCGAAGCCGTGACCCCAGCGCATCCGTCGGCAGTGAACACCGTCGCCGCATACGTGCCCGAGGTACCGACTTCCAAGACCGCATCCGTGCTGCCGTTCGACCACGCGATGGACGTGAAATCTCCCGGCACCGTCAGCGTAGCCGTGCCGCCCGGGCAAATTTCCGTGGCGCTGGCTTCGATGGCCACCTCCACCGTGCATTCCGCCTCGAGGAGGTTGTGGTAGGTGTCGATCGCCGGGTTGTCGATGACCGTGGTCAAACCTGCCGGCCATTCGATCGTCACTTGGTCCACCTCGGTCGCGTCGCCGAGTCCAAACATGCAATGGAAGGTGTTCGTGATGCCGTAGCTCTCACCGGCGCGCACTTCGCGGATTTGGGTTCCGAAGGAGCCCGTAATCGTCACCTTCGCCCCCACCGCGTCCTTGTTCGAGACGATGCCCTGCAAATCGAATGCAATCCAGTGGTTTGCGTTGCCATCGTTCAGCCACAGGCGGTCCGGGTTCGCGTTGTCCGGGCTGTTGTACCCGTTGCCGTAGCTGGCATAGAGGTCCAGGAAGCCATCGCGGTTCACGTCCCCGAGGGCAAAGCTGTGCATGGTGTCGGTCGCCGGGAACGTGGCCACCTCCGTGAAGGTGCCGTCGCCGTCGTTGTGGAAGTAGCGGTGGATGCCGCCGCCGAGGACAACGTCGACGTAACCGTCGTTGTCGAAGTCCGCGAGTTTTGCCTGGAGGCAGAATCCGCTCACGCCAAGTCCGCTCGCTGCAGTGCCGTCAGTGAAGTGCCCGGTTCCGTCGTTGAGCATCAGCTTCATCGTGGCCGAGTGGGTGGTGATGAAGCAATCCCAATCCCCGTCGTTGTCCACGTCGGCAAAGTCAGCGGTCCAGCTCTGTTCGTTCAACACGAGCCCGCGGTCTGCCGCTTGCTCCGTATAGAAGTTGTTGCCGTCGTTGACCCAAAGTTGGTTTTGGCGACGGGGGTCGAACGGATCGTTTACGAACTGGCGGCATTTTGCGATCATCAAGTCGAGGTCGCCGTCGTTGTCGAAGTCGCTCCACACCGTGCCGTAGTTGCCGCTGTGGTCGTTGCCGGGGTAGTTCTGCAAGGCGTACTCCGTCAAATCGATGAGCTCCGGAGCCGGGGTCAACGCCGGACCGTTCCCGCGCCACATGCGGCTCAAACCGTCGTCGTGGCAGCCGAAGGCATCGAGTTGGCCGTCGTTGTCGATGTCGGCGAAGTTGCACGCCTGCATGAACATCGAGCCGTTCGTGAGCTGCATATCGGTCGAGGAACCGACTGCGTCGATGTGCTTGATGTGCACCCCGTCGTACGAACCGCCGCTGAAGACGTCTTTGTGGCCGTCGTTGTCGTAGTCGGCAATGACCATGCCCCACTGGTTCGAGTTCGAGACGTTGCCGTAGTTGACCGCCGTAAAGCTGCCGTCCGCGCCTTGGTAGAGCACGCGCACGGTCTTCGATTGGTCAAGGACGACGATGTCGTCGCGGCCGTCGTTGTCCATGTCGGTGAAGCCCACACAGTTGCCGCTTCGGTAGGTGCCGGGCAGCGAGGAGGTGGCGTTCGTAAACGTTTGGCCGGTGACCGCTGCAGAAACTGCAAGGGCCGGCAGCAGAAGTCGCACGTGTTTCATGCGGAAAAGAGGTTAAGATTCAACTTCTTGCGAAAGGTTGGGCGGAAAGGTACGCACATTCCCGCTGCAATGGTCTCCCCGACAGAACGGGGCGAAACGTACCTTCGCAGCGCACCACGCACCATGACAAACGGCGGAACGGCGGCCTTCCACACCCTCGGTTGCAAGCTGAATTTCAGCGAAACGAGCACCCTCGCGAGGATGCTCGATGCGGCTGGTTTTGCCCGCGTGTCCGTGGACGACCGCCCGGACGTGGTGGTCATCAACACGTGCAGCGTCACCGACCATGCGGATGCCAAATGCCGCAACGCCGTCCGCCGCGCGCGCACCGCAAACCCCGACGCCTTCGTGGCAGTGGTGGGCTGTTACGCGCAACTGAAGCCGCAAGAAATTGCAGGCATCCCCGGGGTGGACCTGGTGCTCGGTGCAGCTGAGAAGTTTGATTTGGTCCGCCACCTCGGAACCCGCGGGGTGCACGCCGGCGAAATCAAGGAAGTGCGCACGTTCGTGCCGGGTTTTTCCGCGGGCGACCGCACCCGCACGTTCCTCAAGGTGCAAGACGGATGCAACTATTTCTGCGCATTTTGCACCATTCCGCTTGCACGGGGACGGTCGCGCAGCGCCTCCGTAGAAGCAACGGTGGCCCAAGCGCGGGAAGCGGCGGACCGCGGGGCGAAGGAAATCGTACTGACCGGCGTGAACATCGGGGACTTCGGGCGGGAGACCGGGGAGACGTTGGAGGATTTGGTGCGCGCACTCGATACGCTCGAGGCCATCGACCGCTTCCGCATCAGCAGCATCGAACCCGACCTGTTGACGGATTCCCTCATTGACTTTGTGGCAGAGAGCCGCGCCTTCATGCCGCATTTCCACCTGCCCTTGCAAAGTGGATCGGATGCCATCCTCGCTGCGATGCGCCGACGCTACCGCACGGAACGCTACCGCAGCCGGGTCGAGCGGATCCGCGAACGGATGCCTGCCGCCGCCATCGGGTGCGACGTCATTGCGGGTTTTCCGGGCGAAGACGAGCGCGCATTTCAGGAAACGCTGGAGTTCCTTCACGGCACCGAGGTGACCTACCTCCATGCATTCACCTACAGCGAACGGGAAAAAACGACGGCCCTGCGGCTGGACGACGTGGTTCCCGTATCCGAGCGGCACGAACGCACCCGCATCCTGCGTCAACTCAGTTTGAAAAAGCAGCGCGCCCACTGGGAGCAGTTCGTGGGGAGCACCCGGCCGGTGTTGTTCGAACACGCCGAGGAAGAGGGGCTGCGGTTCGGTTTCACGCCTGAATACGTGCGGGTGGCCGCGCCTGCCGACTCTGTTCAGCCCAACCGCATCACCCCCGTGCGCCTTGAAGCGGTGCATGCCGTAGGCCATGTGACCTGTTCCATCCTTTGATTTTTGCGCCATGTACCCGACCCTCTACCACGCGTTTTTTGACTTGTTCGGGTGGGAGCTGCCTGCCTTGAAACTCGTGAACAGCTTCGGGTTTTTTGTGGCGCTGGCCTTCGTAGTGGCTGCCCGGTTGCTCGCAAGTGAGATGCGGAGGAAGGATCGGCTCGGCCTGTTCCGCGGACCGGAAGTCCTGATCGAACCCGGAAAACTCGCGCGGCCCGGGGAGCTCGTGGCCCAAGCCGCCGTAGGGTTCTTGCTCGGATGGAAATTTATCTACCTCGTAATCAATGCATCCACGTTGTTCGAAGACGGTCGGCTGCCCCAAGAGCACCTGTTCAGCGGCGAGGGCAGCTGGGGGTTGGGCCTGGTGTTCGCGGCGGGGTTTGCGGGCTTTCGCTGGTGGGAAGGCAAACGGTCGGAGGGCCGGGGCCCCGCCGCCCCCGAACGCGTGCGGCTGCCCGCTTCCGAGTTTGTCGGAGGCATCGTCACGGCCTCGGCCATCGGCGGACTGGCGGGGGCCAAACTCTTCCACCTCCTCGAATACCCCGACGAATTTGTCCGCTTTTTCCGCGAACCGTCCCTCAACAATTTCCTTGGGGGGCTGACCATCTACGGCGGACTGATCGTGGGAGCGTTGGCCGTGGCGCTCTTTGCCCGCCGGAAGGGGTTGCCGTTTTTACCGCTGGCGGATGCGGCGGCTCCGGGCATGATGCTCGCCTACGGCATCGGCCGCATCGGATGCCAAATCAGCGGCGACGGCGACTGGGGCATCCCGAATCCTGCCCCACAGCCGGCTTGGCTGCGGTGGGCTCCGGAGTGGGTTTGGTCCTACGCCTACCCGAACAACGTCAACGGCGTGTGGGGCCCCCGCGACGCCGGCTACACCGGACGCGAAATCCTGCCCACGGACCCGTGGCCCCACTTTCCCGGCTACGGAACGTACCTCGACCCAGCCGTTTTCCCGACGCCGCTGTACGAGACGGCGATGGCCGTGGTGCTGTTCGCGGTCCTGTGGGCGTTGCGCAAGCGGCTCGCGGTTCCAGGGTTGCTGTTCGCCGTGTACTTGATGGTCAACGGGTTCGAACGGCTCTTGATCGAACAAATCCGGGTCAACGCGCCCATGGAACTGGGGGGGCTGTCGTTTACGCAGGCGGAGTTGATTGCCGTCTTGACGATGCTCGGCGGTGCAGTGCTGTTCGCGGTGCTGCGGCGGCGCGCCGGGGCCCGTTAAACCGACCGCTGGAAGCATGCGTCTAGAAGGCATGGTTCCGCAGCCCGTTTGGCTCGAAGAGCTGCAACATCCCACGTCGTCTGCAGCCCGCGAACAGGCCTTTCGCGCGCTCATCGCGGAGTACCAACGCCCCGTTTACCAGCATGTTAGGCGTATGCTTGGCAACCACGCCGATGCAGACGATGCGGTGCAAGAGACCTTCATTCAAGTGCACCGGTCCGTCAGTGGGTTTCGGGGCGAAGCGCCGCTGCGTGCCTGGATTTTTGCCATCGCCGGCCGCAAGGCGCTCGACCTTCTCGCCCGCCGCCGCGTCCGGGAACGCTCGTTCGACGAGGCCTTTGAGCAGGCGTCCACGGCACTGGCCGCGGATCCGTACTTCGACGGGGATGCCGCCGCGCGGGCGCTCCATGCCGCCGTCCTTGCCCTGCCCGAGCGCCAGCGCCAAGTCTTCGTGCTGCGGTACTTCGAGGCCCTGCCCTACGCCGAAATCGCCGCGGCCACCGGCGTGACCGAAGGGGCGCTCAAGGCCTCGTACCACCACGCGGCCGAGAAGGTGCGGCGCTTCGTAACCGCACTTCCGAATGTGCCCGATTAAACCTGTGCCCCCCCACCGCTGTCATTCCCACGCCATGGAAGCTTTTCGCACCCCTCCCGGCTATTTTGAAACCCTCCCGGACCGCATCGTGGCGCGTCGTCGGGCCCGAACCGTGCGCACGCTGTCCTGGGCTGCGGCGGCGGTAGCGGCCTGCGGGGCGGTCGTAGTGTTGGTTCCTCAAATGCTCGAGCGCGAGCGCGCATGCGAGACGTTTGCGTGCCTGCTCGATGCAACCCGCACCGAGGAACTGCTGCACGACGACTTGCTGGAGGAGTTGGCGGAGGACCCTGCCGCCTTCGAAGTACTCACCGAAGACCTGTAATTCAGATGAACTTCCGCTTGACCGCGCTGCTGCTCGTAGCACTGACGGGAACCGCTCTTGCGCAGCCCTCGAACAATCCGAGGGTGGAGTCCTTGCGCATCGCTTTCATCACCGAGCGGCTGGACTTGAGTCCGAAGGAAAGCGAGGTCTTTTGGCCCGCCATCCGGGTCCACCACCGGGAGCTGGAATCGCTCCGCAAACGCATCGACGAGCTCCTCGACGAGGCCACCGCTGGGGTCACTGAAAAACGTGCCGAGGAGATCTTCCTCGCGCTCCACGGGCTGCAACAGGCGGAACTCGAGCGCCGCGAACTGCTGCTGAAGGACGCTGCGGAAGTCGTCGGCTATGCGCGGGCCTTGCGGCTGCCGGCCGCTGAACGGCAGTTCCGGGTGCGGATGGCGGAAGAAATCCGCGACCGCAAAGCCGGACCGCCTCCGCGTCACTGAGGCCGCGGAGCGCCCTCGAACAACAGGCACACCCCGTTGATGCAAAAGCGGGTACCGGTGGACGTGGGCCCGTCGGGAAACACGTGCCCGAGGTGGCCTCCGCATCCGGCGCAGCGGATTTCCGTGCGCACCATGCCGTGAGTGCGGTCCAAATGCGCGGTGGTGGCCCCGGGCAACGCGGCGTCAAAACTGGGCCATCCGCAACCCGATTCAAACTTTGTGTCCGAGGCGAATAGCGCCGCACCGCATCCCACGCAGCGGTAGGTCCCTGCATCAAAGACCGCGCACAGCGGAGAGGAAAACGGGCGTTCGGTGCCTCCCTCGCGCAGGACGCGCACGGCTTCGGGCGAAAGTTCGCTCACGCGGCCCCGGACTTCGGTTTGCGGTTCCGCCGCTTTTTCTTGTTCCGCGCCGCGCCTTCCGCGGTGGGCGGAGCTGCCGACGCGGGAGCCCCGGACCGTCCGCGCTCCCGACCCCGGGACCGATCGCGCCCGCCGCCACTGCCTCCGCGGCCGGAGGCATGCGCACCGGAATACTCCGGGGAAGGTCCGAGCCCCGCAGGAAGCGGGTATTTCTCGACCGTGCGCTCGATCAGCTTTTCGATGCGCATGAATCGGCGCTGGTCGTCCGGGGAGACCAACGTGATCCCCTCCCCTTCCCGGTCAGCGCGGGCCGTCCGGCCGATGCGGTGCACGTAGTCCTCCTCGTTCGGCGGCACATCGTAATTGACGACGAGTTCGATGTTGTCCACGTCGATGCCCCGGCTCACGACGTCGGTGGCCACGAGGATGGGGATTTTGCGCTGCCGGAAGGCGAGCATCACCTCCTCGCGCTCGTGTTGCTCGAGGTCGGAAGAAATGCGGTCGCAGGCGATGCCGGCCTTGCGCAGCACCCGAACGATGGTCGAGACCGTGCGCTTGCGCGACGTGAAGACGATGCCGCTGCTGACGTTGCGGTCGCGCAGGATGTGGACGAGGACGTCGTCTTTTTGGTGGTCAAAGACGAGGTAGGCACCTTGTTTGATTTTCTCGGCCGGCTTCGAAAGCGCCAACTTCACGGTGACGGGATCTTGCTGGAGTTCGCGGGCGAGTTCCTCGATGCGGTCCGGCATGGTGGCGCTGAAGAGCAGCGTTTGGCGGTCCTTCTTGCAATGCTCCGCGATGCGCATGATGTCGCCCACGAAGCCCATGTCGAGCATGCGGTCCGCCTCGTCGAGGATGAGGAATTGCAGCTCGCTGAGGTCCACGTACCCGAGGTTCAGGTGGGACAGGAAGCGGCCGGGCGTCGCGATGATGATGTCTGCGCCTTTGACGAGCGCGTTTTTTTCACGCGTGAAGTCGTGGCCCGAGCCGCCGCCGTAGATGGCCAAACTGGTGACGTTCGCGTAGTAGCCGAAGCCTTCCACCGCTTGGTCGATCTGCTGGGCGAGCTCGCGCGTGGGCACTACAATCAGTGCCTTGACCTTGCCGTTTTCGGGGGTGTCCAGGATGCGGTCGATGACCGGCAACAAGAAGGCAGCGGTCTTTCCGGTGCCTGTTTGGGCGATCCCGAGGAGGTCGCGGCCCGCAAGCACGGCCGGCACTCCTTGGGCCTGGATCGGCGTCGCATGCTCGAACCCCATCGCCTCCAACGCATCCAACACATCGGGATGCAACGGCATCTCCTCGAACTTGACCTGATTTTCCACGGCCGCAAGGTACGGCAGGGCGGACGCAACCTGAGGCCCCCTTCCGCTGTTCAAGGAAATGACCGCCGGCAACGTAAACCCCGACGTTCATCCGAACTTTGCCCCGCATGCCCCTGTACCTCCGCGCCCTATTGCTCGCCGTGCTCTTCCTGTCAAGCGCACGGAATGCGCAGGCCGCGCACGCCCTCGGAGGGGAAATGATCTACGAATACCTCGGCGGCAACCAGTACCGCATCACCGTGTATTTCTACCGGGAGTGCTTCAACAACGCCATCGAACCGGCGGGTTGGCAACAAGGGAACACGAACCTCGATCCGAGCATTCAAGTGGGCATCTTCGAAGGCAATGGGTTAGAAACCCAAATCACCCTGCCACTGACCGAGAGTTCCATCACCCCGGTTGAAACGGTCCTCGAGAATCCGTGCGGTACGCTGCCCCCGAACCTGTGCATGCAGCGGTTGCGCTATTCTGCCGTGGTGACCCTCCCCCCGTCCAACGTGGGATACGACGTGGTGTTTCAACGGTGTTGCCGGAACCCCGGCATTCAGAACATCCAAAACCCCGACGACATCGGCATCACCCTCACCACGCAAATTCCGCCCAACACCGGGGACGCCTCCCCGAACTCCAGCCCGGTGTTCAATGCCATTCCTCCCGCTGCCATCTGCGCGAACTTCGATTTCTTCTTGAACCAAAGCGCCACGGACGCAGACGGCGACCAGCTCGTGTATTCGCTGTGTGCCCCCCTGCAAGGCGGCTCCCCGCAAGACCCCTCGCCTGCCCCCTCTCCTGCCTCCACCTTCGTGGACATCCCGTGGTCTGGGGCCTTCTCTGCCACCGACCCCATGCCCGCAAACCCGAACATGGCCATCGACCCCGTCACGGGCCAAATCACCGGATTCCCCACGGCTGTCGGCGCCTACGTCATGGGCATCTGTGTCAGCGAGTACCGCAACGGGGTGCTGCTGTCGACGGTGATGCGGGATTTCCAATTCAACGTGGTGAACTGCAGCCCGGTCATCGTTTCGGCCGTGACGCCGCAGACGTCCGCCCAGCTGTGCATCGGCGAAACCCTCGACTTCACCGAGCAGAGCATCGGTGCCCAATCCTACGCCTGGGACTTTGGCGTGCCGGGCATTTCCAGCGACGTCAGCACCAGCGAAAGCCCTTCGTACACCTACCCGGACACCGGGACCTACGTCGTGACCCTGATTGTGAATCCGACCTGGCCGTGCGCCGATACGACGAATTCGACGTTCTACGTGTACGAGCCCATCCAACCTTCCATCGATGTGGCCGATTTCATGTGCAGCGAAGGCTTGGAGTACTTCCAGCTCACCGCACAAGGGGCGTTCAATGCGGCCACGGAATTGCTTTGGACCTTGCCCGGCGGCTCGACCACAGCGGCTTCGAATGTGAATACCGGCTGGGTGCATTTCAACAATGCGACGAACTGGAGCGTGGACCTGCAGGCTGCGCACTTCGGCTGTTCTGCAGAAACGGATTTTTCCTGGGTTGCTCCGCCCGATCCTTTGGCCGACATCGCAGACCAAACTTCATTTTGTCAAGGATTTACATTCGATTTTGAGAACCTCAGCTCGAATGCCGAGTCCTTTTCGTGGGACTTCGGCGTGCCCGGCATCGCCACCGACGTCAGCACGCTCACGGCTCCGACCTACACCTACCCGTCAGATGGCGTCTACACCGTGCGACTGATTGCCGGCGCCCCGTACACCTGCCCGGACACCGCCTTTGCAACCGTGGAGATCTTCCCCTTGATCGACCCGGCCTTCGCGGCCCCGGTCCCGGACTGCTTCTCGACGCATGGCTTTGACTTTCAGGTGGTCGCAAGCAACATCCCAGCAACACAATACGTCTGGGACTTCGGCGGTCCGGTGGCGTCTGCAACGGTGCAGGGCGGGACGGTCACAAACCTCCAATACGCCGAACCGGGCACCTACACCGTTGCAGTCACCGCTTCTGCGAACGGGTGCGACGTCACCCACGAGGAGACGGCCTGGGCCATTGCGGACCCCACCATCGGCTTTACCGGAGGACCGCCTTCCGGATGCCCGCCCCATCCGGTGTCGTTCACAAATACGAGCACCACGGAGACGGCGACTACGTACCTGTGGCATTTCGGGGATGGCAGCACGTCGCCTGCCGCAAGCCCTTCCTACGTGTATGGCACATCCGGGACCTTCACCGTCACCTTGGAAATGACCACCGGGGGGCTGTGTCCGCGGAATTTGACCCTCGAACTGCCCGGATTCGTCCAAGTGCTCGATGTGCCGCAGGCCGGGTTTGACATCGAACCGAACGAGGTGGACCTGCTGGATCCCGTCGTCACGGTGACGAGCCTCGCGGAGGGCGGCGTGGATTGCTTCTACTTCTTCGGCGATGGCGGAAGCATGGCCGCTTGCGACGGCGTCTACACCTACACCGACGGGGGGTTGTTTGAGGTGACCCAAACCGTCGTCAACGCCGCCGGGTGCACGGCCACCGCAGTCGGCCAAGTGGCCGTGAACGGAACGATTTTCTATGCCCCCAACAGCTTCACCCCGAACAACGACGGGATGAACGATGTGTGGCTACCGGTGGCGCTCGGGACCGAAGGCTACCGCGCAGAAGTCTATGATCGCTGGGGCGAGCGGGTGTGGGGCAGCGACGCGCCGGACGAACCGTGGCTGGGGCAAGTGGGAGACGGAACGCATTACGTACCGGACGGCCTGTACTTTTGGAAGGTGTGGTTGCAAGACCAACTCCTGCAACCGGTCGTCTATTCCGGGACGGTGCAGGTCATTCGCTAACCCGTTGCATCGCAAGGTGCACGTTGTATATTCGCCGCGAAGTCAGAGCCAGATGAGCGATTTTTCGAACAAGGAGGAGATTTACTCGCGGCCGGTGCGCGCGGGCAAGCGGACGTACTTCTTTGATGTGAAGGCCACCCGCGGGAAGGACCTCTACATGACCATCACGGAGAGCAAGCGGCACTTCGACGACGGCGGGGGCATCCACTACCAGAAGCACAAAATCTTCCTGTACCAAGAGGACTTTGACAAGTTCGAAGAAGGTTTCCTCGATGCCGTGGACAAAATCCAGGAGCTCGTGGCCACCGGAGAGTTCCGCGGCCCGTCTCCCGACCGGGGCACCGACGAAGGCGATGCCGATGCCCCGAACGGCGGGGAGCGCAAAGAAGACGTCGACTTCGACGACCTCTGAGGCGGGCGGGAGAGGTTGATAACTTTTCAGCACGCGCCCTGTGAGCGGGAGTATCTTTGGGTATTCTCGTTTTGACGATGCGCATCACGTACTACGGCCATTCGTGTGTGTTGGTGACGGCCGGAGACCGGCGGTTGCTCATCGACCCATTCATCAGACCTAATCCTTGGGCAGCGCACATCCAGCCCGAGTCCATCGAGGTTACGGATGTCTTGATTACGCACGGGCACGGAGACCATTGTGCGGATGCGATGGAATTTGCCGTGCGACCGGGCGTGCGCACCGTAGCGTGTTACGAAATCGCCGAATGGCTTGAAGCACAAGGGGCGGTTCACGCCGTGGGCATGAACATCGGAGGCACGTTGCGCTGGGATACGGGCGCAGTGCGCATGGTGGCTGCGGTGCATTCGAGCACCCTGCCAGACGGCAAACCGGGCGGCGTGGCCGCGGGATACCTCCTCGAAGCGGCCGGTAAGCGCATCTACCATGCCGGCGACACCGCCCTGACGCAGGAAATGCAGCTCCTCGGAACCTTGTGGCCCCCGGACGTCGCGCTGCTTCCGGTCGGCGATCACTTTACCATGGGACCGGAGGATGCGCTTCACGCCGCGCGCATGTTGAACTGCCCGCGGGTCATCGCGCTGCACTACGACACCTTCCCTCCCATTGCCTTGAGCGATGAGCGGAAACGCACTGCGGCGGACGCGTTCGCACGAGACGGGCGCACCTTGGAGTTTTTAGGCATCGGAGCAACCTATCAGTTGGATTGAGCGGCACATGGGAAAGATCATCGCAATCGCGAACCAAAAAGGGGGCGTCGGCAAAACGACGACCGCCATCAACCTCGGCGCCTGCCTGGGCGCGCTGGAATTCAAGACCTTGCTGGTCGACGCTGACCCGCAGGCAAACGCCACCAGCGGCTTGGGACTCGATCCATCCACCTGTGAATCGGGGACCTATGAAGCGCTGCTCGACGGGGCCTTGCCCGAAGGTGTCCTCCGCCCGACCACGTCGCCCAACCTGGACGTGTTGCCTGCGCGCATCGATTTGGTCGGTGCAGAAATCGAACTCATCTCCGTGGAAGGCCGCGAAATGCGGCTTGCTGAAGCGCTGAAAGGCGTGCGCGATGCCTACGACTTCATCCTCATCGACTGCTCCCCCAGCCTCGGCCTGATCACCGTCAATGCCTTGGCCGCTGCAGATGCGGTCCTGATTCCGGTGCAGTGCGAGTATTTTGCCCTGGAAGGCCTCGGGAAATTGCTGAACACGGTGCGCATTGTGCAAGACCAGCTCAACCCGGAACTGGGCGTGGAAGGCATCTTGCTAACGATGTACGATACCCGCTTGCGCCTTGCAAACCAGGTCGTAGACGAAGTCCGCATGCACTTCGAAGACCTCGTCCTCGACACCATCATCCACCGGAATACGAAACTCGGGGAGGCCCCGAGCTTCGGCGAGTCCATCATTGTGCACGACGCTGCCTCCAAGGGTTCTGTGAACTACCTGAACCTCGCCCGCGAGCTGCTGCAGCGCAACCGGATGACGCGGCTCCGCCAAGACCAACGCGAACTGCCCGTAGAACAGCCCTGACCATGGCGAAGAAGCAAGCCCTGGGGCGCGGACTCGAAGCGCTGTTGTCCTCCGCACCCCGGCGGATGCCGAGTGAACCCGCTGCGGCGGCGGCGGCCGTTTCCGCGGAACGACCGGAAGTCGTGGCCTTCATGGCGGGCGAGATTTCGGTGTTGCCGGTGGATTGCATCGAAGCAAACCCCGACCAACCGCGCCGAGACTTCGAGGAAGGTGCCCTCGCTCAACTCGCTGAGAGCATCGCGGAGCTGGGCATCATTCAGCCCATCACCGTGCACCGGGTAGGCCTCAACCGGTACCGCATCGTTTCGGGGGAGCGCCGGTTTCGGGCCGCCCAACGCGCTGGCATCGACCGCATCCCGGCCTACTTGCGGGAAGCGGATGACACGACCCTGCTGGAAATGGCGCTCGTGGAGAACATCCAGCGCCAAGACCTCCATGCCATCGAATTGGCTCAGTCCTTCCACCGCCTCATCGAAGAATGCGGGTTGACCCACGACCGGCTCGGCAAGCGTTTGGGGGTGGACCGCTCGAGCATCTCCAACCACCTGAGACTCCTGAAACTCCCCGCAGATGTGCAGCTTGCCGTGAGCGAGCGGCGGTTAGGGATGGGACACGCCCGGGCCTTGGTGGCGGTCGATGACCCCGTCCGGCAGCGCGTGTTGTTCCAGCGGATCCTGGCCGAGGACCTCAGTGTTCGGCAGGTGGAAGAACTCGCACGGCCGCGGATGCAGCCGGCACGGAAATCACGCCCCGTCCTGACCTTTGACCGTCAGCAGGTGCAAGCGGAATTGCGGATTCGCTACGGCAACCGCGTGGCGCTGAAGCCCGATGCTGCAGGGGGCGGGCGCATCGAATTGCCGTTCAAAGACAACGAGGAGCTGGACCGGCTGCTCGCGCAGTTGGGCCTATGACCGGGTGGACGGTAGGGGTTGTGCTGGCTGCAACCGCATGTGTTGCGCCGGATTCGACCGAGCGGCCTCGGACCGAGGTGGAACGGCAAATTCACCGCACCACCGTCGCGGCGGCCTGCGTTCCGGGAGCCGGGGCGATTTTGAACCGACAACCGTGGAAGGCGCCGGTGGTTTGGGCGGGGCTGGGGGCCTGCGCATGGTCGGCCGTCAAGCAAGGCGAAGCCTACCGCTCAGAGCTCGCGGCGTTGATTGCGGAAACCGATGGGGACCCCGAAACCCTCAATGAAACGGGACTGACCGCGACAGCACTGAATGCCAGGGCGTTAGAATATCGACGGCGGCGCGATGTGAGTTGGATGGCCTTCGGGGGCGTGTACCTGCTGTCGGTGGTGGAAGCACATGTGCAGGCCCACTTGTTGCATTTTGACGTGAGCGAAACCCTGACCGCGGGCCTCTCTCCGCTGCCCGGCGGATGGGGGGTCTCACTCGCTTGGTCGCCGCGATGATGTAATTTGGTCCCCTTACACGCATCTCATACCGCATGGAGTTGATTCCTTGGATCCTGTTGGGCCTGCTGCTGCTCATCCAAATCGGCACCTTGCCCTTGCTGTTCCGCCGTGCGGGCATGCACGCGGGGCTCGGGGCCATCCCATTCGTCAACCTCGTGCTGGTGTTGCGCCTGATTCGCCGGCCGTGGTATTGGGCTTTCGCCCTGCTGGTGCCGGGGATCAACTTGTTGATGATGACCATCCTGCACGTGGAGTTGGGCATCTGCTTCGGCAAGCGTTCGACCGCCGACCAGTGGCGTATGGGGGCCTTGCCGTGGTGGGGGTTGATTGACTTGGTGCGGTCAGAGGCCCCCTACACCGGGCCGCGGGATTGGACAAAGGCGAAGAAGAGCGGCATCCGCGAATGGTCCGAGTCCATTTTGTGGGCCGTCATCGTGGCGAGTGTGGTGCGCACGCTGTTGTTTGAGGCCTTTACCATCCCCACCGGTTCGATGGAGGGCAGCATGCTCGTGGGTGATTACCTGTATGTAAGCAAGACCGCCTACGGCGCGAAACTGCCCCAAACTCCGCTCACCATCCCCTTCATGCACAACGTCGTGCCGGGCACCATGGTTCCCAGCTACGTCGAAGCGTTTTCGTTGCCGTTCAGCCGTCTGCCCGGCACCCGCGGCGTGCAACGGTACGACGCCGTGGTATTCAACTTCCCGCACGGCGACACCATCGTCGTCGATCCGGACCTTGCCGGCCACGACTATTATGCCATTTTGCGCCGGGAGGGCATTGCAGCCGCAGGCAACGACGTCACGGCCTATTCGGCTGATCCGGAGCGCTTCAACGCCATGGCCCGTTCGGCCTTGAACGAGCGGTTTGGGCTGCGGCAGCGGCCGATTGACAAAGAAGAAAATTACGTGAAACGGTGCGTCGGCCTGCCCGGCGAGACCTTGGAAGTGCGCGACCGTCAGGTCTTCATCGACGGCAAGCCCCTCGAAGCGCCCGCGGAGCTGCAATTTGAGTACGAGGTCACGTTCACGAACCAACTGAATGCGAAGCGCGCCGTGGATGCGCTAGAACTCACCCACGTCGACCTCGGGCCCGCGACGTTGAACGGCGACCGCGTGGTGGCGGTGTTGGCCTTGACCGATGCCGAAGTCCAAGCCCTCGAAGGCGGCTCGTTGGTGGAGTCCATTCGCCGCGTGGACGTCAGCAGCCGGCGCGGCACCCTCGAGCTGTTCCCGAACGTGGCCAGCGAAGAATTCGACAGCTGGGACCCGGACCATGTGGGCCCCATCCTCATCCCGAAGCGCGGCTTGCAGGTCCGACTCGATGGCCGCAACCTCGCCTTGTACCGCCGGGCCATCTCGGTGTACGAAGGCCACCGACTGGAACAGCGCACGGACGGCGTGTACGTCGACGGGGTGCGCTCAGACACCTACACCTTCGAGCAGGATTACTACTGGATGATGGGCGACAACCGCCACCGTTCTGCAGATTCGAGGATGTGGGGCTTTGTACCGGAAACGCACATCGTGGGTCGGGCATCGTTCATTTGGTTCTCGCGCATGAACGCCGCCCAGCACGGCGAGGCAAAAGTCCGCTGGGACCGCGTCTTCCGGTTCGTGCAATGACGCCCGCGGCCCTGCCGCTGTGCCCGTTTCCCCCGCTGCACTGGTGGACAGCCGCGGCGGAGGGCGGGGTGATGGATGTGCAGGAACGGTGGGTGAAGGGGTCGTCGCGCAACCGGTGCCTGCTGGCCGATGCCCGCGGACCGTTTTTTTGGACGGTGCCGGTGGTGCATCCCGGCAATGCGGCGGTGAAGGAGGTCCGCATCTCTGGGCACATTCCCTTGCGAAAGCTGTGGCGGACGGTCGAGACGGCCTACCGGGCGGCGCCGTACTTTGACCAAATCGAGGCCGAACTCGCGCCGATTCTCGAGGATCACCTCCGCGAGGGCGTTCCCCTCGGGGTGTTTTCCGTCGCGTGCCTGGCGTGGACTTCCCGGTGGATCGGGGTGCCGGTGCCTGCTGCAGCGGAGGCGCCGATGCCGTGGGGCGGACCCGGGAAGGACCTGCGCAGCCGGGAGGCGCTCGAACGGCCCACCCCTCCCGCCGTCCCCTATCCCCGCGTCTTCATGGACCGCGTGCCGTTTCCGCAGGGCCTTTCCGTGTTGGACGCTTTGCTTCACCTCGGACCGGCGGTGGGTGACGTACTTTCGCGGCATGGAACACCCCACGACCCTGCTGGCCACCACGCCGCTGCACGCTGAGCACGTTCAGGCGGGCGCGAAGCTCGTTCCCTTTGCCGGCTACGAAATGCCGGTGACCTATGCCGGTTTGGTCGAAGAACACCACGCCGTCCGCACCCGTTGCGGCCTCTTCGACGTGTCCCACATGGGGGAGTTTTTCATTTCCGGCCCCGGAGCACTCGACCTGCTCCAATACGCCACCACGAACGACGTGGCGCGCTTGCACCCCGGACAAGTGCAGTACTCGTGCATGCCCAACGGCCGGGGCGGAATTGTAGACGATGTCCTCGTGTACCGCCTTGCAGCAACCGAATTCATGCTGGTCGTCAACGCTTCGAACCGCGAGAAGGACTTCGCGTGGCTGCAGGGGTTAAACCGCTGGGAAGCCACCCTCGAGGACCGTTCCGAACAGTATGCCCTGCTTGCGCTCCAAGGTCCGGAAGCCGCGGCCGTGTTGCGTCCGCTGGCCGACGGCCCGGATCCGGCCGAATTGACATACTACACCTTCCGACGGGGCACCGTGTGTGGGAAGCCCGCCCTTATTTCTGCCACCGGCTACACCGGGGCGGGCGGGTTCGAGCTGTACGTGGCTCCGGAAGACGCGCCTGAGGTGTGGCGTGCGCTGATTGCGGCCGGGGTTCCGCCGTGCGGGCTCGGGGCGCGGGATACGCTGCGGCTCGAAGCGGGGTTTTGCCTCTACGGAAACGACATCGACGACACCACTTCGCCGATCGAGGCGGGGCTGGGCTGGATTACGAAATTCACGAAGGATTTCGTGGACCGGGCGCGCCTCGAGGACCAAAAACACCACGGGACCACCCGCATTCTGAGGGGATTGCGCGTGATTGACCGCGGCATCCCCCGCCACGGCTATCCGGTGGAAGACGCCGCAGGGAACGCCATCGGCGTGGTGACGAGCGGGACGATGGCCCCCACGGTCGGTTGCGGAATTGGTTTGGCCTACCTTGCTGCCGATGCCGCGGAACTGGGCAGCCACGTGTACGTGCGGGTGCGCAACAACGCTTTGCGTGCCGAGGTCGTGCGGCCGGGGTTCCTTCCGCGGGGCTGATTTTCCACAAGCGGTGAACGGGACCGCGCGTTAATTGCTTCCGATGCACCGGGTTGAAGTGTGCTTTTCACCTGCCGATTTTCACCTGTACGAGCAGGATTTTGAATGTGTGGTGGTCATCGATGTGCTGCGCGCCACGTCTGCGATTTGTGCAGCGCTCGCGCACGGGGTGGCCCAAATTCTGCCCGTGAGCTCCGTCGAAGAGGCCCGCGCATGGCAGGCGCGCGGCGTATTCTCGGCGGCGGAGCGGGACGGCCAAATCGTCGACGGCTTCGAGTTGGGCAACAGCCCCCTCGGATTCATCGCCCGCAAGGAGGCGCTGGCCGGAAAACCCGTCGTCTTGACCACGACGAACGGCACGAAAGCCATTCGAATGGCCGAGCACAAACGCACCGTGGTGATCGGCTCCTTGCTCAACCTCAGTGCGTTGTGCAAATTTCTCGTGGAGAAAGACGAACCCGTCCTCATCCTCGGCGCCGGCTGGAAGGACAAGTTCAACCTCGAAGACACCATTTGCGGTGGCGCGATTGTCGACCGTCTGCTCGAAACCGGCCGGTTCAAAACCGAAGAAGACAGCTCGGTGGCCGCCAAATTCATCTACCGGTCTGCCCGGGACAACATGTTTGCCTTTTTGCGGGCCTCGTCCCACCGGCGGCGGTTGCGGAAGCTGAATTTGAATGCAGATGTAAAGTACTGCTTGACGCCTGATCAATTGGACGTCATTCCGGTGTTGCGGAACGGGGCGGTGGTGCAATTTGGCGCCGATGCCCCCGACGCTTCCCTCCTTTCGACCGTGCACTGACCTCCTTCGCTGGGCGGTCGGCGCGACGGCCTGCGTGCTCTTCGGCGGCTGGGGATTCCCGGCCCACAAGGCCCTCCATGCCGCCGCCATCCACACGTTGCCGCCCCCGTTGCATG
>Ga0172372_10004484_pt1 | contig 19839 bp, 17 predicted proteins | sample LakKiv5m_2_FD_114544 | JGI IMG/M metagenome (GOLD analysis project Ga0172372, IMG submission 114544) | Freshwater microbial communities from Kabuno Bay, South-Kivu, Congo - kab_092012_9.5m | ecosystem: Environmental > Aquatic > Freshwater > Lake | place: Democratic Republic of the Congo...
ATGCTGAGTGAAGTTGGCTCGGGAAAAAGTTGGCGTTCTTGGGAGAATCACCAGCTTCTTCTCGATACCCTGATGGGTGATCAGACCATCGTCCCGAAGATGTGACGGCCGAAGATGCCGCCAGCGTAGCCACGGCCCTCAGGGGTCGAGACCTGATCGCTGAGCGGAACCGCGCCGGGAACCGCACCGCCCATGTTGACAACGGGCATCGGCGCGTCCTCGATGGACACCGCGGGGATGTTCGCGCGACCCGGCGTAACCGGCTGAGTGAAGAAGTTGTAGACGCCACGACGGGTGACGATGCCGCGGTTCATGCCCTGGACGTTGCCAAGACCCGCCGTCGCCGCCATGACCTCGGTTGCGCCGAGACCCGCCGTCGCCGCCATGACCTCGGTCCCGCTGAGACCCGCAACGGCCTCTGCGTTGTTGATCATGCCATCGACGCCCTCTTGGTCGCTCGGGTCGACGCCCTCGGCATACTCACCGAGACCGTTAAGGCTCTGCGACACGTACTCACCGAGGCCGTCGCCGCCGTTGAGCGACTGCGACACGTACTCGCCCATACCAGCGGCGGCCTGCGCGATGTACGAGCCCATGCCGCCGTTGAGCGACTGCGACACGTACTCGCCCATCATCGGGGAGTACGGAGCGCCAGCGTGCGACACGTCGTAGTAGCCCGTCGTGCCGAGCGCCATGTCACGGAGATACGGGTTCTCCTTGTCATCGCGCGCCTCAGCGAGCATGCTCTCCGCCTGGCGGCGGACAAGACCCTCGATGAGGTTGAGCGCCATGCCCGTAACGATCGACGTGCGATTGTTGCGGATCAGGGCCACGTTGTTGCCGACCGTCAGGGTAGCAGCGATGCCAGCGCCGGTCGCCGCGAGGCGAGCGATGCCCTCCATCGTCTTGCTGGGCCGCTCGCCCTCCTTGGCCATCTTTGCCACGCCCATCAGGGCGAGCGCGTTGACTGCGCGCGACGCAGCGAAACCCGCCGTCGCACCCAGCACGGGCTTGCCAAGTGCCATGAGATCATCCGTCAGCGGGTTTGCATGCATCCGTCGCTTAGCCATGTGCTTACTCCTCGAATAAAGTCCGTTCTTCTTCACTTCCTTGAGAGCCAGCGTGGCGTACCGATACGCCTGCGGCCCGACAACCACCGTAACCGCGCCTTCCGTACCACGGGTAGCCGGTTCCAGATTCAGGTACGTCCTTTTCGACCGCGCCTTCTTCCCACGTCCGGTCACCCTCTGGAACATGACTTCGGGATTCAGGTCGAGGTCGTCGTAGTATGGGTTGGAGCGCATGGTGGGAATGTCCATGGCAGCAGCTCGCGCTGCCTCGCTCTCTTCGACCGCTGCCGCGAAACCAGGACTGCCGAACCCGGCGAACCCCGACGTGTCCACGCTGGCAGCAGCCTGAGCCGCGGCCCTGCGGTCCGCGTCGGTAACTTCCCTGCCCGCGGCCTGCTGGACCGAAGACTGGACCTGCTGAGGCGTGCCGCCAGTCGTTTGAGCCGTCTGCCGAGCCTCCCTGCGCATCTCACGCTCGATCGCCTTGGGCGATGAGCCCGCGATCTTCGCAGCGACCTTCGCTTGGAAGACAGCCTCATCAAGGATGGCCTTCTTGAGCTTTTCAAGCCTGGCCGAGATCTCATTGATACGCTTTTCGCCAGCGCCCTTGGCAGCAGCCTTCACAAGCTCCGCGTGGACCTTGTTGAACTGGTTAAGGAGCCTCTTCTCCTTGGAGACGCGAGGACGCTTCGGACCCTTCTTCTTGTCGGCCGGAGTTCCGCCCGTCAGAAGGCTGTACATGCCACTCTTTGGGGCAGGCACGAGCGACACGACCGGAACCGTGTCGCCAGTCCACCCAAGCTCTTTCGCCCAGGCAGGCAGGTTCTTCCCGTACGTCTTGGCACGGAAAGGGAGTCGCGCGGCCGTGAGGCCTCGACGCGCGCGAGAAGTGGCAGACTTCTTCGAAGTCTTTCGCTTCTTCTTGTTACTCATCATGTCCATGGCAGATCACCGGCCCTTTCGGCTGGTCCTACGCTTCGGCGACTTCGATGCCTTCTTGACCGCGGCCTGCGCCTTCTTCAAGCGCTTCTCGTAGAAACGGACGCTCTTGCTGGTCCGCTTACGCGCCGAGGCCTTGCCACGCGCCGTCGGGGCCTTGGCCACCGTGCGCTTCCCAGCAGCCTTTGCCTTCTTGACCGCGGCCTTCGCCTTGGTGACGCGCCTGCGCGCAGCCGTGAGACCCTTGCTCACGCGCTTCGACGCCTTACGGCTCGTCCGACGCTTCGAACTCTTGCGCCCGCCGCGCTTCGCAGTAGTACGCCTGCCGCTGCGCAGCGTCTTCTTGCCTGCGCCACGAACCCTCACGGCAAGCCTCTTAGAGCCCGTGCCCCTCTTCCCCTTCTTGCCCTTGCCCTTCTTACCCTTGCGTCGGCTCTTTTTGTTCTGGAGCAGCAGGGCTCCAAGGTCGTAGCTCATCGTGTTCTCCTCTAGGTTTCGGTGCCGAACATCGGCAGACGTCAGATGCGGAACCGGCCCGGGGTTCATGACCGTCAAAGCCTCTACACCGCCATTGGCCCGCAGCATGCCCGGCGACTCGCGGTAAGCGCGAGCCGTTCGCATGTTGCTTTCGATGTAGGATAGGGCCATGGACGCACTTCACCCGCTCGGCAGCGTACACGAGTGGAGCGCCCGGCCAGCCTCGACGTACTGATACGGTAGCCGCTCCGCGTAGTTAAGAAAAAAGTTCAACCGTCGATCCCGTCGGCCTCAACCGAGAGCCTGCCGCCTGCAATGAAGGCTACCCAGCCATGCGTTGGGTGGTAGACACCGAGCAAGTTACCGCTGGGTGACGTAAACAGGTCTGTCCCTGTTGGGTTGTACTCGCGTACCTTGCCCTTGGGCGGCTGTACGAAGAACCCAAGGCACCGGCCCAGGCGTGCAAAGCCCGCCTCGGGCGTTGGTGGCTTGACGGGAAGGTCGATGGTGCCGTCCTCAGCGTCCGAAGCGACTTCGTACGCCTTAACGCCCTTCGCGTGGAGGTGCTTGTAACGCACATCGTCCCCGTCGTCGTTCCACTTGTCGGTCTCGTACATGACAGAGATGCACGTGCCGAGTTCGCGGAAGTTCTCGGGCAGCCCCTTGATCGATCGGATGTCGCGCGGATCTTTCTTGTGGAAGATCTGGTAGCGACGGACCGCGCTCGTCGGGTTGGCGCGCGATGACTTGCCATACATCCGCCCCATCACGCCGCGGCCTGCGTTCGGGCGACTGGACTTACGACTGCTACTGCGACGACTCATCGACTCCACCTCGCGATCATGAACCCAAGCAGCGCGCTCGCGAGGGCGATCCCCGCGAGGGTCCCAGGCCTGGTGCCACCGGCCTCCGATCCAAGCCCCAGGAGCTCCACCGTGCTCCGCGCATCGCGCACGATCTCGCCGCGTGGAACGTGGGACAGGCCCATAAACCGAACGTTCGCCGGAAGCGTCTTAGCGTCTTCGTAGGGAACTGCGCCAAGAATGTTGGGGTTTCTGGGCCGCGGTGGCTCGGGATCGACGCCCACGGAGACGGGGCGCTGGTCTGCGTAGACCTTGTAGAGGTTCTTGCTCCAGTCCCACACGCTATAGAGAGCCATACTTCTCCGATGCTTCCTGAACGTGCCTGAGTTTTGGAGCGCTCACCGCGATCGACTCGTGAGTCCTGAGGAGCCACCATCGCAACGCCGAACAAACATGTACCACACTACGGCAGCAGCACCAGCGCCCATGATCAGCAACGGCAAGACTGTAGACTCCGATAATTCGGATGCGTACTCGCGCATCGATGCCGCCTGAGCGTCTGGATAGATGTCTTCCACCACCGCTTCTGGCCACAAACCACTGCGCGCGACGTTCGCCTTGATCCTACGCACGCGCACATCCCAGTTCTTGAGCTGGAGCTGACCCAACTCAGCGACAAGTGCCTTTGCAAAGTCCCGCACGTCGCTGATATTTCGGTCGAGAACTCGCTGGAGGGAGTTCTTGACCGGGGCTGGAGCGCGCACAGAGAAGGCGTGATAGGCGGCCATTGCGAGGTCAAGGTACGGCCCGACCTGCTGCATAGTTGCGTTGCGCACCCAGAGTCTCACATCGGCATCGCTGCCGGTCAAACCAGGCACATACTTGCGGTACGCGTCAGCCTCGACGTCGAAGTTTCCGGTCAGCCAGTCTACGACCGACTCATACTGCGCTGGGTATGAACTCGGATCGCTGAAAGCACCGTGGAACAGCAGCGCCCAGTTCTTGGCCCGGTCGTGCACGGGACCGGACTCCGGAACGATGCCGTTCTGGCCGGACAGCTCTTCGCGCAGCTCGGCTCCAGGAACAGCGTTGCCAGACGAGTCACGAAGCACGCCGCGCTCATCGATTGACCAGCCGAGGGACTCAAGCTTCCTGCGCAAAAGCAGCACGGGCGGCGCAGACGAAGCGGAGAAGATGTTGCGCAACATCTTCCAAAGCGCGCCTTGGCTCATGCTCGACGGCAGGACAGCGATCACATGGATCGGACCGGCGGACATCCCAGCGCCGTCGTAGTTTTGGACGGTCCCCCAGTTCGCGGCCTCAAGCTGACTCGTCAGATAGAAGGCGCGGGCCATGTGCCTGTCGACGCCCGATGGCTGCACCGAGGGGCCGCCGCGAACTACGAAGCCGCGCTTGCCGTCATATCGAACGAAGCGAACGTTTGCCATGGCGTCACCTATACCAGTCGTCTCACCGCATTCCAGACGGATTGCGGCGACTGGTCCTGCGCTTGCTGCTCTTGCTTGTCTTTCGCGCGCCGCTGTTGGCTTTGAGCTTACTCGACAAGACTTTGCTGATGCTGACACCAGGCGTTTTGCGGCCCCAGTTCAGTAGTCCGATGATCCGTTTGTACGTAACGTGCAGGCGTCCACTGCCGTACCGCTTAGCTTGCACCTTCATCTGCGCCTCGTGGCGCTTGACGAAGTTCACCGCGCGCATCGCCTTGTTCCACATCCGTGGCGTCCAGCGGCTCATCGGCGTGCGCTTCATCTGGGCGAGCAATGGAAGCTCTGCGCGGATGTGCGGCAGACTCGCGTCACGATGTTGAGGGTTACGCCTCCAGCGCTCGATCTCCGCGCTGCTCATGTTGATTGTGCGCCGGAACTCGCGGTAAAGCGCGGGGTCACGGTCCGATGCTTGTGAGTTCTTGTCCATCTTCTTCGAACCTCCGCGCGTCTTCTTGGGCGACGACGACTTTACGATGACCTGAGGGTCGATGTACTTTCCGCCTTGAACCCTTGCACGAATTTCAAACTCAGCACCCTTTTTTAGCATGCCGTAGGCGCCGCTCTCGTCTACTCCGAACAGGCTATCAGGCAGCGATTCCGAGCCGTGGTCAAACTTGACCTTGTAGAAATGATCTTCGGCAGGCTCCATAATTTTGCCGCGCAGAGAGAACAGCGCGTCGGTGATCGTTGTATTTTTCAGATCTTCCGGCTGCTTGCCAGCTGTGTTGATGTACTTGCGGACTTTTTTCACGTATTCCGCAAACCAGTATTGGTCGAGCCAGTCCTCCACGGACTGCTGCGCCAGCTTGTCGACAAACTGAAAATACGTTGGCTTTTCTTTAAACTCTTTTCCGACCACCACGACTTCAGCGGCCGTTACATTGCGTGCTTGCGCGTCCCACCGCGGCCAGATTTTAAAAGTGTCGCCCAGTTTCAAGCGGTTCATCAGAATAAAATCAGCATTGACCTTGGACTGCGATCCGCTGATTTCGATGGTGCCGGTTCCGGTCACCTGGGCAAATTCGTTTTCGGTCGGAACTCTGACAAGCTTGGCCTCTAGCTCTGAGATCGGCACCTTAATTGTTGTCAAAACACCGTCGATGGGCATCCGAACATTTGTTCCAAGCCGGAGAAGGCGCTCGTAGTGCTGAATTTTGTACTCCAGCTCAACGGGGCCGGAGCCTTCTCGATCGGCCCCTCGTTCCAGCGCAAGACTCCTCCGGGTTGCAAGCGAATCGATGATGGCTTCAAGGCGCGTCTTAAACCAGTTCGCGGTAAAAGTATGACCGTTGAACCCGTCGACCACGTTGGCGACATGCCCACTCATTGCATTTTGATACCGCAGGATACCGCTTCCTCTAATTTCACTTTGATCTGCGTCTCGGACCTCGAACGTTACCCCGTCCTCTGTGGGAGTGAGATATACGTAGCTTCGGAAAAAACCATAATTCGGCTTCTTCCTCGCGTTCTTAAAAGGCAATTCCATTAGAAAGCGAAGTTTTCCGCTTTCATCGACAGCAGCATAACCTTCCCGCTTCGTAATGCCGATGGCGTAGTAGACGCCTTCTTCGGGCACGCCAGGGCTTAGCTTGACCGACTGCTCTGACGGAGGAGACAGTACAGGGGGGAGGCCCTCAGACTTAGCTTCGATCTCAGAAATAGGCCGAGCGATGACCAGGTTGACTTTGCCTTGTTCGCCTAAGAAGCCAATGAACTGAATCAGCTCACCGACTCGTGGAGGGATACCAAGGCCATCGGGCGGCTGGCTTGTCACAAACGCCTCCGGAAGACGCGCTACGAGACCAGTGCGGTCACCAGAGTCGTCCAGATCAAACTGGAACAGCGCGTATTTCCTGTCCGACGTAAACGCAACGATTCTTGCAAAAAACGACGGGAATGGCTCGCGCTCAAACTTCGCTCGCTTTAGTTTCGCCGCCTTCTCCTCTAGTTCAGTAAGCCTTTCCGTAAACCACTGTGCGAAGCCGCGAGCGATTCCTTCTTGCCTCTCTTTTTCTTTCTCAGCTCGCTGCACTGGAACGCGAGCAGCCGCCTCCGCACGGAATCGCTCCAAGTACGCCTGGAGTTCCATGGGCGTCATGGCGGCGACGCGCGCCTCTTCGGCCTCGACCTGCGCAAGCTCCTCCAGCCGCTGCCTCTCTTTAACCGCGGACATCCAAGCATCGTCGATGGACTTCTGGTCGAAATTGAGCTTCTTGAGCTCCGCAAAAATCTTTGGCTGATCTTCTACCAGCGCAGCGAGCGTCTTGTACCTCTTGATTCGCTGGGCGAGCTGCTCTGCGAGCGCCGCCGTCGCAGCTGCTGCGCCGCTTTCGGTTTCTTTGGAAGTCTTCTTGCGTCGGCTGGTTTTCGCTGGGACAGCGCCTGAGGAAGGCTTCAGCGCAGGTGCCGAGGCAGGGCCAGGCTCCTCGCCCTCCTCTGCTTTCTCGCCCTCCTCTGCGCCCTCTTCCTCTTTGATCTCGTCGACTTCTTGCACCCCAGTCGGCGCAACGACACTCCCGGAGCCTTCGGTCGTCGGCTCAGCAAACGCAACCTCTTCACCTGCGGCCTCCGCAGTGCCCCCCTCGGCGGGCGGCTCGGCCTGCGGCCTCGACGTCTTCTTGCTGCCCCTGCCGCCCTCAATTCCGACGAGCTGCGGCTTGGTGGCCTTGCCTTCTTCAGGAGAAGTCGGTGCGCCGCCACCCCCTTCGATCATAACCAGGGGCGTTCGGGCCTTTTTGCTTTCTCCGGAGGACGCGCCGCCACCACCGCCACCGCCACCGCCACCGGATTTCTTGCGACGCTTCTTGGGTGGCTCCCTTGGGATTGTGTAGGTAACGCGATAACCGCCGTCTTCAAGCTTCGTGAGGCTGACTACAAGTGTCTCTCCGACAAAGGGCTTCAGCTTGTAAATGTCAGACCAGTCGACGTTTTTGATGATTGGCGCAGACTGCGACCCGAAGTTGACTTCAAAGTAATTTGCAGCTTCTCCAGTAGCTGTCTTTTGATCCTCGCTACCTTCTTTTTCTTCGCTTACGATAATGCCCGTGAGCTGATTCGGAGGGTTCTTGACGCCGACACGATCGGCCTCGATAATCGTCTCCAGAACCCATGTCCACCCGTAATCTTCATTAGGTCTGTAGTCGAACGAATCTGAGGCGGGCGTCTCCTCGCCATCGCCCTGCTCGCCCTGCTCGCCCTCTTCTGCCTGCCTGCGCTGAACAGGGGCACGCTGTGCGATGCTCCAAATCACCACATTCCTGTCAGGATCAAACGTGACCCTGATGCGATCGTTGATTCTCGGAAGCAGATCCTCGACGTCGTAAACGGATACAGACTCCTCAAGCCCAAAATCTGCGTTGCGGTACTTGTTATTTTCTTCATCGATAGCGACTCGGGTGGAAATAGTCCCTTCCGCGGTATTCTCGGGGAAGCCAGCGCCCGTCTGCGCTACTGCATCAATGGTTTCTTTCCAGAAATCGATATACTCCTGGGGTCCGTCAAACTCGACGACCTCAACGGCCTTCTTGGACGTACGGCGCTTGCGAACCTCTGCCTTCTCCGCAGCGAGCGCCTCCCTCGCCTCTCTCGCTTCACGGATCTTGGCGTCTAGCTGTTGCGAGATCTTCTTCGTAGCGACCTTGGCGCGTTCTTCGTACTTCTTGATCGCCTTGCCGAGTCGGTTCTCGGCACGAGCAGCGCGCTCCTCCGCGCGCGCCTGCGCACGGGTCTGCTGCAAATCGTCTTTGCCGCGTCGAGCCTGTTCACGCGCTTGTCGGCGTTCCTGTGTTTTAGCGAACGACGTGCGACGCTTCTCCCGGTCGGTCTCCATGGGAAGCGGCGGGGTCTGGTTCCCATAGATCAAGAAAACGGGCTGCCCATCTTCCCGATAAATGCCGAGAACTACGGGGGACGCGGGTTTGTAAGGCTGCTCCGCGTTGCCTGTCGCGCTGCCCTTGGTGTCGAGAAAAACATGTGGGCTGTCGCTTCCAGCAGCGGCAAGGCGAGAACTATAGAACGCCCCGCGCAGCGTCGTGGTGTCCTTGTACCGGCGCCAGCGGTTACGCTTCCACTTACGGGGCCGCTCCTCAAACGCCGGGTCGAGGTCGAAGGTGTAGCGACCGGGCGGGAGCTTCGCGATGTCTTGGATCACGCCGATGCTGGCGATCTCCTCCATCAGCTGCGGCGACGGCTTGGCTGTCTCGTCACCGGACCGCGCGGCCTCGATGCGCGTGCGGATCTTGGTGAGAGTCTCCGGACTGAACTCAGAGATCCGCTTGATCTTCAGCCTCGGCTTGGCATCCGCCTTGGCCTCTGGCTCAGGCGCAGCCTCGTCTTTGCCTTCGCCCTCGTCCTCGTCGTCGCCCTCGTCCTCGTCCTCGTCCTCGTCCTCGTCGTCGCCCTCATTGGGAACGAGGTCTAGGTCGCCGTCGCCGTCGGCATGGGACGCGAGCCAAAGCATGACCGTGACGCCCGCGCCGACGAGCGCGACCGACATCCACGGAAATCCGCGCTCCTCCGTCGGCGGAGCCTCACCGACATAGCCGACGATCTTGGGCATGCACAGAAGTTCCGATCAGGTTTTGAAGCTCTCGCTGGAAGCAGTCAAGCGACGCGCAGACGATGCGCCGCCACCCATCCGCGCACGCACGCTATCCCGCGCCGAGGATACGCTCGTCTTGATCTTTTGACGCGCAGCAGAGGCAGTTTCTCCGAGGCTCTGCATGGCCTTCGTTCCGCCGAAAAGCTTATAGCCGATGTACCCAAGGCCGAGCACGCTCGCGCCGATAAGCAAGACCTTGACGGCCGTCGCCGCAGACTCGCCCATCTTGTTTAGAGCGTTGGCGAGCGCGGCGCGCGCGTCTGGCGGTTGCCGACGAAACTGCTCCTCAAAGTCCTTTGGCGTGCACTTGACGCCTGTTGCTTCTTCGCGTGCCTTGCACCAGCGAAGAGTAGCCTCTTCGTTACTCCGCATCGCCACAACCAGGAGCGAGATCGTGACGATTACCGCGAGCACACTTCCCACGATCGCGGCGATCTGGCTGGCTGTGAGCCCGAGCCAAAGCGCCGCTGGAGCCACTCCAAGGCCGCCGCCCGCCAGCCCGTTCATGGACGGAAGATACTGGGCAAACTTTGCGCAGACTGTCGCAATGCTATCGTTTGACTCTCGCATCTCTCGCAGCGACTTTTCAAGGAGCGCCGCGGCCTGATGCGACCCTTCGTTCTTCCCGCGCATCAAGCTAGGAACTGTCGCCAGCATATTCACGTTCTGAGCGTTTGCATACAGCAGCAGCGACCGCAGCAACGTCACTCCCGTAGAGCTATGAACAAGCGTTCGAAAATCGAAGCGAATGACCTCGGCAAACGAAACGTCTGGCGGCTTCGTGCCGAAGATCCGCGCGACATCGCGCAGGTTTCGGTCGACCAGCGTCGAGATCGCCGTGTACTGGGTGACCTGGTCTCCGGTCAAGCCACGGAGCGGACCTGTGCTCACTACATTCGAGCCGCCACCACCCAGCGTCTGCGCGAACGCCTCGTCGCCGTCCTCGTTCAGCGCGCTGACGAAGCTGACGGGCAGGCCCGACTGTGCCGCTGCCTCACGCGCGATACCCGGCATGAAGTTCGCGATCTGCTGAAGTGTGTAGTTGTCCGAGCGCGTCTCAGCCTTGATGATGAGCATGCCCCGGTTCGTTCCGGCGCCCCAGCTGACGACGCTTGGAGTGTCGAAGTGCCGGGTTCCGATTACGCCCGTGCGCAGAGCGTCGAGCACGCGCTGCCCAGTGGACACGTTGACGCCAGCGCCCGGTTGAAACCGAAGCGTGACTTCGTCGCCACGGTCCACCTTGTCGTTGATGCCCGATAGATGACTGTGATGCGCCGCGCGGTGACGTTGAGCCGTGTACGACATGTGGATCAGCCCTCAGTTCCTGTCGGAGCGTCCGTACCACAAGATCAGGAGTCCGACCGCGCCCACGATCGCTCCCCACGTCAGCGGACTGAGTCCAGTGTCTTCCTCGATCCGGGCCTCGGGCTGGGCATCCGCATCCGGTACGACGGGCACCGGGGGACCAGACTGATCGCCGCTGCCAGGAGTCGCCCCGCCAGGAGCCGATCGACCAGGAGGCGCAGCATCTGGCTGCTCAGCCACGCGCTCGTCGCCATCTGCATCAAGCGCGCTCAAGAACGTCACCGGCAGACCAGCACGAGTCGCAACCCGCAGCGTGATTGCAGGCATCATGTTGGCGATCTGCCGCAACGTGTAGTTCGCCGAGCGAACAGACCCCTTGTAGACAAGCGTTCCGCCCGTGCCCCATCCGAGATACGTCGGCGAGGTGAAGTGGTTCGTGCCGAGCAGGGCGGTCCGAAGCTCGTCGAGAATGCGCACAGAGTTGCGCTGGTTGACGCCCGTCCCGGGACGGAACCGAAGCGTGATTTTGTCACCAGCAGAGAGATCGCCCAGCCCGTGGAGCCGGACCGCGTGCGTCGATCCGTGCGCATGATACGTCATAGGAACTCCCTAAATCCCCGACCTGTGTCAGCTTATCAAGCAGGGCTGCCCCTGCGCATATACCAGATGCCGAGCAGGGCTACCACGCCCACGCCCGCACCGATCCACGGCCACGGAAGCTCGGTTTTCTTTTCGTTGGCTCCGCCGCCGCCGCCTCCGCCGCCCCCGCCGCCTCCGTAGTCAAAGCTTGGTGCGTCTGGCGCGGGTCGATCCGGCGTGACATCGGGAGCCGGGCGAGAACTACCGCCGCCGCCACCGCCGCCGCCACCGCCGCCACTTCGGCTACCGCTACCGCCGCCGCTGCTACCGCCACCAGAAGCGGCAGGAAGCGCTGCTGCCACTGAGGCCGGAATCGTCACGCGGGAACCGCTGACGATATACTTACCTGGCGTACCAATCGGAGGCAGGGTGAGCCCCCTCTGGGTCACAAAAGTAACAAGAGCTTTTTCGGTGAGACGACCCCACACGTTGTCTGCGCCCGTCCTGCCGACGTCCATGCCTGCTGCCATGAGACGACTCTGAAGCTCTCGAACACTCATCGTTGGATTAGCCAGTTGCGCAGACGACTGCGCAGAACTCTCGTCCTTTTCGCCGAGCCCGTGCATGGAAAGACCAGAAACCGTGCTGTGATACGTCATAAAACTAGTTCCTCGATGATGCCGAAAGACTTCTGCGCTCGATTACGCGCGCTACGTGCGCCTGCTCAGCAAGACCACCGCGCCGACCGCCACGAGTCCAGCTGCTCCCACGCCGATCCACATCCACGGAATCTCTTTCTTCACCCTACCGCCGCCACCTGACCCTTCAGGCGTCAGGAACCTCGGCTTGTCATCACCCGGCTGCCCCGAGGGCCCAGGCACGTTATTTTGGGCAGGCCCCCCGCGACCCGTCGTAGCCGCGCCGCCGCCCGTCGTAGCCGCGCCGCCACCCGTCGTAGCCGCGCCGCCACCCGGTCCGACTGGTGCGGGCTGCCCGCCACCAGTGGTGGGAACACTTGGACGCTCCGGAATGCCCACCGGACCGCCGCCGCTCGGCGGTGCGCCACCGGCAGGTGTCCCGTCAGGGAGAAGCGCTGGTGTGCTGGCGCCACCCGTCGTAGCCGCGCCGCCACCCGTCGTAGCCGCGCCGCCACCCGAAGTAGCAGGCCCGCTACGAAGAGCAGAGGCCCACGCACTCGGCAGAGCCATGTCTCGCGTGTTGATGTTGCGGTAGGACGAAGAACCCCAAGTCACGCTCGGAAGTCGCGAAGACTGCGGCAGCGAGTCGGCAAACGAACGCATCGCTCGCTGGCTGATCGGACCGAAGATTCCATCGTCGCCGCCAGCCGCCAACTTACCGGCAGCGATGAGTGCACGTTGCACGTCTCGCTTCGGCATCGTGACGCTCGCGCCAACATTTCCCAGGCCAGTATAGGACCCGAGCGCCGCCGGATACGCCCTCGGGCTGCCCAGCGTCTGAACAGGGATGAAGTTGATGATCTTCATCTGAGCGGGATCTGAAAAGTATGCCATATCTCTGTCCCCTCAGTTTTCTTGGCCGTCGTCGCGGAGGTCGTGGACGTACTGCTCGTAAGCTTTGCCCCGCTTGCTCTTGTTCGGACAGAGACCGATGACCCCGTCCTCGCTCTCGACCGGGTGCAAGCCTTCCGCATTGCACATCGTGATGAACGAATGATTCCCCATCAAGCCAGATGTTTTTGGCGCACGAAGATTGATCAGCGGAGACGGCCTCTTGATCGACTTCGCTGCCTCGTCGGCGTCGATGTAGATCTTCACCCCTCGGATCTTCTGGTCCTTCAAAAACTGCTCGATCTGCTTGCCAAACCGCGAGCGTGACGGCGACCAACCCTCGGATCGGTTCGGGGAGATATTGTCGTCGCCGTCACCATCCGAATCGCTGGCATCGTTCTCCGTGATCGGACCCGGCTCTTTTTTCTTCAGGACTTTCTGGTAGACGACGAAGCCGACGCCACCGACCGCAGCAGCAGCGAGCGCCCATCCCCACACCGGAAGCCCACCGTACTTCTTGAGCAGGATGTTCTCCTCGTCGTCATCGCCGCTCATCGACGGGTCGTGATACGGCCCTGCCCACGGCATGGGATTCGTGTTCGGACTGACGATGTCCATCGGATAGGTGCCAGCCGGGTACGGATACGGACCCTGATGGAACGCAGGCTGGTACACGGCAGGCGCCATCTGCGGCGCCAGCGGGTACGGAACCGGTTGCATCGGCATGGGCATCGGCGGGTACACCGGTGCCTGCGGCTGCATCTGCGGCTGCATGGGGTACTGCATCGGAGCCTGCATCGGGTTGTATGGCTGGTTCATCGCGGGCTACCCTATCACTTCTGCCCGCCCGACGCAGCAGCCTTCTTGCGACGCGACCTGATGAACACCGCGCCGCCGACGAGCAGCGCCGCGCCGCCTGCGCCCCAGGCCCAGACCGGGAGGCCGTAGAAGCTCTTCATGTAAAACGGGAGCCCGATGACGCGACGGATCTCTTCAACCTTGGCGATTGCATCAGAGAGGGCAGCGGTCGCAGCCGACTGAGCCGCTGTGTACGCCTGACTTGCCGCAGCGATGGAAGCGGCGAACTCGTCGGGTTTGATCGCGGTGATTGAGGCGAAGCGGGTAGCAGCGGTGTCGGTGCGGCGCGCGATGAGCGGAGCGGCCTTGTTCTGGATGATACAGCGGACCGCAAACTGCTCTTCCGGGCTGAGCGCCTTGAAGGAGGGCTTGTTCTCGTGCGCTGCGATGCGCTCAGCGACGATGCGACGGATCTCTTCTTCTGCGCCGTGAGCAGTCGCCGTGAACTTCGCTACCGACTGCTGGGCGGACGCGAGCGCAGCCGGTCCTGCCGCGAGCTTGGCAAGCTCTGCCGACATCGCCGCGTTGACAGAATCCCGCGCCGCCGACAGCCGATCGAGGATCGCTGCGCATGCAGCGTCGCCTTCCTCTTGCGGGAGAGACTTGGCGGCTTCCGCCTCGGCGACTGCCCCGGACGCGAGCCCCGCGATACCCGTGGACACATCTGCGAGCGAGGCGGCTTTGGCAATGGACTCGACCGCAGCCTTGACTGCTGCTTCGCCGTCCAAGAAGAGATCCTTGGAGCTTGCGACGGTGAGTCCGCCAAAGATCTCGCCGGACACGAGCACCTGAAGCGCCTCGCGCTTGGAAAGTGCGGCAGCAATCGCCATCGCACGCGCATCCTCGACGCTGTAGCCAGGGATACGGTCCTGGTACGCCACGTAGTCTTTCGACGGCGCAGCGACCCCTACCTGCCCTGGCTTGAGCTTCGGCACGACGGCGAATGCCATCAAGCCCAAGCCGCCGCCTTCGACGCGTTTGCCGGTGAGCAGTAGCCTCTTCAGGAAGCTCATCATGCTGTCCATGTCGACGTCGCGTGACGACACGGCACCGACAAACAGCACTGCGGAGTTGGGTCCCTGCGGAGCGAAGCCGATCAGGAACGCGCGCGCCGCCGTTGTGAGGAGCGCGCTGCTCGTTGCAGGCAGGCCGGGACGGTTGCGCTTCATCTCGGTGTCGAGCTGCGCGCGCTCCGAGTCGGCAGATCGGTTGCGATCGCTGACCCAGCTTCCCGGGAAGTCGACGCCAACGACTGCGGGGTCCCAGCTGATCTTCACGCCGCCGACCATCGGAGTGCCAGCAGGCAAAATGCCGGTGCGAGCGACGGGCTTGAAGTTCACGACGTAGCGGTAGTCCGCGCACTGCGCAGATACAATCGAATCAGGCTTGGGTCCCAAAGCCAGTTGAGACGTGTCCATCTTCATGGCCATCTGCTGCGCAGGACTAAGCACAACGGGACCGGACGACTGCACTGGAGTCAGCTGCATCGCCGTAGCCTGCGACGACGTCAGTTTGACCGGTGCAACCGGCGCCACAGTGCTGGACGTCGATGCGCTCGTGGTTGCCGTTGACGTGGCCGTCTTTGACGTCGTAGACGGAGCGGGCGCCTTCTCGGCATCGGGGTTCATCAAAAACGTACCGAATCCCATCCCTCGATTGCTGTAGCTCATCGTTCCTCCAGTTACGCCGATCGGTCAGGCCCGGTGCCGCGAAGTAAGCCCCTTGCGCTTGCTCCGCATGATCCGCAAGACCGGATAATCCTTCAAGTATTTCGACCACACATCGTGATGTTCGCGCTTGATCGCTGCGATGATGCGACGCGCCTCGTCTTCGCTCTTGACACGGCCCTGCTTCAGGCGCTGCGTTGCATGGTACGCATCCTTCGCCGACGTGATCGGGTACGCCTCGCGCTCGGGGATCGCGTAGACAGTCGAGCGGTTCGCCTCGATGCGCGGCCCGATCTGACGCAGAATTCTCTCGCGGCTTTCGCGAGCCCGGTCGAGCTGACCCCTGGCAGCGCTTAGCCGCTGAAGCGTGGTGAGTCGCTTCACCTGTGGAATGGGCTGAGCGACGTCGCTCACATCCCAGTCTTGGTACATGGAAAACCACTCCGGAGCGGTGGGTTGTCGTTCGCCGAGGGGGCCTACGAAGTAATCCATGAAAAGCTCAGCGATGTTCCCGGCTCCACTAGCAGCAAGCTCCTTAGCCTGCTCCAGTCTCCGCGAAAGCCTCTCGATCCTCTCCGGCAACTCCGCAATCTCGATCATGTGCATCAAGACTTCGCGTACCTCCGGATCTCGCTCGGATAGACTCAGCTCCTGGTCCCACACCTCAAACGGCACGTCGCCAGAGTACTCTTTCGCAATCAAACGCAGCGGATCGTTGCCCCACGTCGCGCGACCGGCGAGTTCATCTACGACGCGCTGCGCCCCATAGATCGAACGAATCCCATGGCTTCTCAGGCGCGCTTCTGCGTCCGAGAGACGGACAGCGAGCGCGTGCACCATACCCTCCGCGAGAGCAATCTCCTCTTCGGTGATCGTGGCGCGCTCGATATCGCGGCTAAGCGCATACTCAAGCTGCGATAGCCTACGCGCCGCGCGCTGCTCCGACTGAGAATTCGCGCGCATGGTAACTCGACAGCGACTCGGTTTATTGCTGCGCGATGTCTTACGCCTAGTCATTTCTTTACTTCCTCGCTGACCCGGACAAGCGGTTTGCGCGGATGACGCTTTCGCCAATGACCTTTGCCACGAGCTTTAGAAGCGCAGCATGCACTCGCTCTGCTTCTTGCAGATTCGCTGCCAAGACGTTATACACCTGCTCTGGTGAGCCAGCCTTGCTGTCGTCATACGATAAAAGCAGGATCGGGGACGCGTCCGGATCGTCGCTGCGGCCAACAACCTCTGCATGACCACGCGGATCTCCAGGCACTAAGAGTCTGCGCACCGCCGAGTGAGCGTCATCAATCATGTCCCCAACAGCTTCCATCATCTCCACAATGCGATCCGTAAGATGACGGAAAAAAGCTTTCTGCAAAATTAGCACAACGGTTTCCCCCACTTGAGGGTTGATGCGCTGAAAACGAACTACATCATGCGACTCTCCGGACGCCCGATAGATGACTTCATCCCTAGCGGCCTGGTCCGCTTCTGCTTTGAAAAGAACGTCGGACAGGTTCCTAGCAATCTTGGTGAGCGATTCTTGGTTGATCCCGCCCGTTCGATCGCCAGTCCACTGGCCGAGGGTCATGAAGCCTATGCCGTAGTAATAACGATCAATTGACGCGAGGCGCTGGTTGATCATGCTAATCTTTGCATCGAGCAAAGACACGGCAGCAACGCAGGCATCATTCTGCTCCGGTGTAGGGAGGAGACGATTGAACCCCTTGAGTAGATCTTGAAATCTACGCTTGAGAGAAGCATCGATGTTCGGCCGCAAAGCGCGGCCCCTGCTTGTTTTCCGTCGAGCCATGATGCTTCCTAATCTTTCACGAACTACGCGATCTTTACCGACAGGAGAAAATGCGCATCTCAGTCTCCTTCCTCTTCCTCTTCCTCTCCCTCTTCCTCTTCAGGTTCAGGCTCAGGCTGAGGCTTCGGAGCGGGCGGTGGCTTTGGAAGCTCTTGCAGCTCAATCACGGACTTCAAGAGGCGGATGGAGATCGGGCTGCTGCTGTAACCCTCCAAGGTGAGACGCACCTTGTCTGGCTCACTGAGCAAAGCCTCAACAACTCCCTTCATGCCTTTGAACGGACCGGACTTTACATGGATTTTGTCGCCGACCTTGAATTCGACAGGAGGCTTCGGGCCGGTTGCAACGCCTGACGCCATCAGAACGCGAACCATTTGCCGGTCGACGATAGGTGTCGGGAACCTTCCGCCAAGCACCTCGACCACGCCAGCTGCCGACTTCAGGGTGTAATTAGCCTTATCACTAAAGGGCTGCTTTGCTTTGCTCGCTGCCGCTGACGGTGTAGTTCCTGGCTTCGGCTCTGGCGGCTCTGCGATTTGAACATACACGTATCCCGGATATAGCGCCTCGGTCTTCATCCGCACCCTCTGTACCGGACTCTTTGGATTAGTGAAATCCATGAACTTCTCTTCGGTGGTTTTTTCCGGTGATACGATCATGCCGAACTCGTCCTCGGCCCTGCGCATCTTGACCTGAAGCTTGATCGCTTCGATCGCCTTGCGCTCCATCCCGGTCGGTACGCGCACTGCAAACCAGCGCATGCCATTTGCGCGCATGGTTTTGAGCGCGCTGTGAAGGTCTTGCCGCCTGCTCGTACGACGACGATTGGCCTGCAAGGGCTTCTGGCTGCGCTTGTACAGCAAGTATCCGACCGTCGCAGCGAATGCGACACCAGCGCCGATGCCGACGTAAAGCACCTTTTTCTTGGTCTTGTCCTCAGGAGCCCGCGCCCGCTCCTTCGTGACCGAGCCGCCGCTTTCCCTCGCAGCGAAGACCGCATCGACCTCTTCTTGAGACAGCTGAGGAGCGATGTTTGCTGGCGGGTCTGAGAATGCTCCTTGGATCTCGCCACGTGAACCGTCTTTGCGCCGAAATGCCAGGTATCCGCCACCGGTCGAGTAGCCTACATACACTAGCTCGACGGGAGCCCTACGAATGATCTCATTCTCGACAGCTTGGTTCCCGGGATACCGCGACCTGAACCACTCCAGCACCGCGGGCCCAACCTTGTACCAACGGTTGTACACGCGTGCGGCAGGCACAGATGGCGTGGCCGTCGCCGGTGTGTCACCGGGCGCCGGTGCAGCTGGAGTTGTCGATCCGTTGTTGCCGAGATGATACGACATCGAACTACCTCTTTGCGCTCGCGAGCGCACTCAGACCGAAAAGCAGCAGCCCCGCGCCTGCTCCCGCGGCGATGTACAGGCCCCAGTTCGTCTTCGCGGGCTGACGCACCACCATGCGCGGCTTGTCCACCGACGGAGCCGGTTCGCGTTGTTCAATGCCGCGGCGATTGAGGCCGCACACATCAGAGACGAACTGCCACGTGAGCAATTGCTCGCCGACCGGGTCTGCGTACGGATTTCTCACCGAGCTGTGTCGCCCAAAAACGCCAAACCGGCTTCGCTCGCCACGGCAAGACAAATAAAACATGTCTTCTCCACCGGGAGCGATGCCGATGAAGCTGTTCTCCGCCGTGGCTGAAGGCCCGATCACTTCATCCCGAACCCCCGTATCATTTGGGTATGCAGATCGCAACCACGCGAGCGCACTTGGCGTCACACGATACCAGCGAGCCTGCTCTGGAAGCGGCTCAGCCGGATCGTCAGTTGTTGCCAGCGCGATCGTGCCGAGATAGTAGCTCATGTCACTTCTCCTCAATCACGCAGCGGGCTTCTTGCGCATCGTCGCGAGCAACACGAGGCCGCCGCCCAGAACGACTACTCCCGCGCCGATCGCCCACACTGGCACAGGGCCGATCTTGCGCGTGAAGAAGTTCGGCTCCTCCGACGACTCACCAGACGACGATCCGCCACCCGACGGCGCCGGTGTCTCCGGAACAGGAAGGCCGCCACCATCCGGCGCGGGGGCGGGTGCCGCTTGCACAATGTCGCCAGTGGCACGCGGGTGCTTGATCGTAACCAGAGACAAGCGCTTGACGCCCAGCGTCTGCTCCATCCCCTTCACGGCACCGTTGACAAGGTCAGCGACCTGCTTCGCCGTGTACTGGCTCGTCTTCATCGGGGCCATGTAGACGACCATGCCCGCGCTGTCCGGGGTGCGCGTTCCTCCGCCCCAGCCACGATAGTCGGCCGCTCGGAAGATGTTTAGGTTCGCCATCGCCCGGTCCAGCTCGGCGAACACAGGGCCCTGGTTGCCCGTGTTCAGTCCATGCGGCTGAAGCCGAACCGTGACCATCTGTCCAGCCGCAAGTTTGCGGACGACGCCTTCTTCACTGCTACCACCACCACTAAGCGCGAGTGAGTACGACATTTGAACCTCAGCGGAGTTTCTGGTAGTGGGCGTATGCGGCGAGACTGAAACCAGCAATGCCGACGGCAAGGCTGACCAGGCTCACCGCGGCCATGCGCTTCGACAGCCTGACTGACTGCTTCTGCATCTCAAAAGCGGCGCGCTGCATTGTGCGCTGCTCGTCTTGGATGGTCTGCTGCGTGACCGGCGGCTCAGCGGCAGGCG
>Ga0172372_10004487_pt1 | contig 19834 bp, 15 predicted proteins | sample LakKiv5m_2_FD_114544 | JGI IMG/M metagenome (GOLD analysis project Ga0172372, IMG submission 114544) | Freshwater microbial communities from Kabuno Bay, South-Kivu, Congo - kab_092012_9.5m | ecosystem: Environmental > Aquatic > Freshwater > Lake | place: Democratic Republic of the Congo...
AAAGACTTCTTCCCCTAGAAAATGAGAAACTATTTTCCTTCCCTATACTATACTACTACTACTACTACTACCCTTAGGAACCTTTCGAGGAGGTGCTGTACCTGGAGAAAACACCATTATAAACAATATAACAATGTATTATTTATGCAATAAAAATGTTGCTGGTGAAAAAACAGACATGTCATGAACCTCCTCATGGCAATCCTCACATTCATCATTTGCTTTAGGAGTTGACAAACGCGGTATGTTTTCTGGCGAAGTGCTCATGAGGATTTTCAAACAAGAAGGATCTGCGTATATTTTGTTGATGTCTGCATTAGTTTCCATGGCGTGTCTAGACACCTGTTGATATAACTTTGTCATCAAGCACAGCATTTGCGACTGTCGTTGAAATGAATCCATGAAATCAGATCTCGTAGGATAATGAAAGCCTTCAATCTCTTGCATCTGATGCCATAATTGATCTAAGATATCATGATCTATTGGTTTGTTGCATTGGCCAAGAGTTGATATCAACTCATGCAAAATAACGTGCATATTTTCTTCTTCTGGAGGAATCTCACAATGGGGTTGAACTCCGTGTCCATTGCTGTTCTGGAGGAATGCATCACTTTCGTCAGGTTCATAGTTGAATTCCTGTATTGTTTTTTTAAATTCCTTTTCTATATCTTCAAGTGAAGACTGCTGATGTTCATATTCAGGAGAAGAGAGAATACCCTCGTCACAAGGATCTGCATCTGAATCGCTGGCATGTTGCACATCACAAGAATTATTAGCATTGGCAGGAAGTAGTACAGACTCATCTACATTTAATTTTTTTTTTAACTTAAGCAAACCAAAGTCATTTTGTTTCATTTGGAAGTTGTGAATAGATTCTTGCAAAATTTCTACCTTGGAATAAAGATTACGAATGGCCTGTATACGCTCGTTAATATTGAAAGAAGAATCTCCCTCATACTTTAAAATGCATTCAGAAAATAAGTATTGTTTGGTGTCTTCTATTTGCGAGAGTATGTGTTGTATAGAATTCATTTCTTTTTTTCGCTTGACTTCACAAACTGCTTCATCATGAGAATGAGGGTGGGGCCCCTCGTTGATTTCATACAATTTCATTTGAAGATGTTGAATCCAATCGTCTAACTGTGACAATATGTCTTGATCGAAATTAAATATTTTATCAAGCGAATTGTTATGTTTGTATTGGACTTGTTTTTTATCGTGATCGCTAGAGTGATGCCTAAGTATTGTATCTACATAATGATTGATGTCAGTGATTGGATAAGAGTCTGAAACTATATGAACTTTGCGCCAAAACATGGTAGGCGAACACTCCACAAAAATTTAATAGCTTAGCCTTTATATACTCTAATGAAGGACAAGAAGACCAGCACTGAGGAGCAAGATGGTAGAGTATAGAAAAAACACGAATTCAATATTGACTTGTTTCACTACTTCATGTCTTGCTCGTTGATTTCGTAGAATCCAGCAAAGATACATGATCAGGAATGTCAACAATAATAAAAGGACAAGTCGTATTTTCCACACAAAAATGCTCTGAGCATGGGTTGTGCCAAGTGTCTCGTCAGGACAGTGTTCACTAGACTGTTTTTGTTTATTTTTTGCATGGGTGGAACTAGAGACAGATGATATCATTTTTTGTATTTTTTGGCTTATTTGTTAATATATAACCTTTTTTGGACGCTCTCGACAAACGATATGACATCCTTCGCGAGCTCCTTTCTTAACAATGGATAATTCGTGGATGTTCTTTGAGCCTACGTGGATTTTCCCAGTGAGGGGGTTTTGATTCATTTTGGTTTTGTATCCAAGAGAAAACTCAGAAAACTTGCCCTTGTCAAGTGCTGCAGCAGTGAAGGCCCCTGTCATTTTTCCAGTATTGATTTCCGCCAAAGCCCACATTGCGCCGCTGTTTTTGTCTACCCATCCACTTATAACGTTCCCCACACAAACATCTGAGTCGTGTTCCAATTGAAGAGGCAACCCTCTTAGAGTTTTAGCCTTTTCTTCAAAATTGTCCTTCTCACTAAAATATACCCCGTTATAACATTGCCCTACATTCACAGGAGGTGGGTTCACTTGACCACAAACCAGCATGTTCAGAGAGCTTACCATCATGAAACAGTACTTGCATATATATTTGTCTTGATGCGAATGAGGATCCCTCTCATACTTTGGATAATCTAAAAAGCCACTGGAATCTCTCTATCCCATGAAGAGGAAGAGGGAGATGAACTAGAATGATCATGGTCTTGATTGTACTCATGGATTAAATTGGGCTGTTCGTGATTGCTGTTTCCGTTTGATCCATATTGCGAAAAATGCACGTATTTGTGTACATCATCCCATGTAGGAATATAGACTAAATTTTCGAGGGGAACTTCTACTTTGATAGTTGCATCTCTATAGTCTATGGCATGCATGAGCAACACGCCACACGAAAGCATAAAAACTAGAGGCATAGTGGGAATGCAAGACATGGTGAGGCCAGAAATCAGCATGATGCAAAAAACACACTCAATGCATCTGTTATACGTAACAACCAAGCCTACACCTAAAACAACAGTCAAAACTACATTTCGAATAAAAGAACTAGAAAACATAAATTATAACACCGTTCATTATGTTCTTCTCATACATAAATAACTAGAGACCAAGCAAAATGTCAATTAACTCATTGTCATCCAAGTCTTCTTTTTTGCAATTGCGCTGAACTGATAGAGACGAAGCTCGTCGCATAGCCATCAAATCTTCATAATCGTGTTTGAATATCTCCAGCCAACCCCTGGGATTTGTTGCATTGACAATATGTTTGCACTTGCAAGACATGCACAAAACAAATAAGCGATAATGTTCGCTCTTCTCAGGGAAGGTATCAGGAGATGATTTTGGCTTCTTGTGCTTTGAATGCTGCTGTTGTGCCTCAGACGTTAGCAAGCGAATGCACATCACCACACATTTTGAATTGCTACTGTGTCGATAATCGCGGCGCTGGACCTTAAAGTATCGAGGACAGACATTGTTGTCGTATACATATGCGTGCACTACCACTTCAGCCTTGCCCATGCTAGTAAGGCGAGCTACATTCTCACAGATATTTGAACTCTTCTTCATAGACGGCAAAAACGATAACCTAGAAACTCCAGGTGTCTCAACAAAACCTTGCATCCATTCTCGGACATGAGCAGGTAGTATGTTCCAGCTGGCTAGGTCCCAATCTTTTGGTTGGGGTTGTACTGATAGAGAACAATCTTCTTTTGGATAATTAGGAAGAACGCCATTATCTACAAGCAAGGGCGCAGTGGCTCTTTTCCTGTCCTTGGTCCTGCATAAAGCATCTATAGAACCACTTGCATCATTCTGATGAATAAAACAATGAGAGGAAAATGGAATACACCAAGGATCGTGGATCATCATGCTGCAACTGACATAGCGCATGACAGTCTGAACATCATTTTGTGAAGAGAGATGACTTAAATTTGTCAGCAACTCCCCTCTTGCATTATAGATTCCATCATACTGGAAACAGGGGTAATCTGTTGAAAGAGTTTTTAGTGTTTGGGATACCTTTGAAGAACCAACAGTCTGCATGTATTGACTTTTGCTGTTGTTTCTCACTGCCTTGTCTACAAATTGATACATTCTGAGCCATTCCATGCCGTGCTTTAAAATATCCTTTTCCATGGTAAACATGAGCTGTCTCCAAATACGATGCGGCGCCAAAGCATTCATGGTGATATGCCAAGACATCTTCTTGGAATTATGTCTAGTTAAAATTGTGAAGAGGCATGGTTCCTTTAAGATGCCAGCCGTTTTGAGAGCATTCGAAATGGCACATCCAATCAAAATAACTTGCCTATGAAGGTCGCTTGTTTCCAAGTCAGTGATGCCATGATTGTCTGCAATCAATTTTTGATCATACAAATCTTGAAATGTAGCTTCAATGTCCACCACCCACTTTTGACAGTGCTCTCTATTATTCATGACACCGCATTCAAGCAGCGTGGATACTTGAGTCCATGTTTGAGAATTCACGGCTTCCCTCTGAAGTTGTATCCAATTAAGATAAAAAGCGACGCAGGCATCAACTCTAGAAAAACATATAAAAAACCTCTTAATCATGCGCTTTTCCTCATTCAGCATCTTATCACCTTGAGGTCCTGGTGGTCTTTTTTTGAGAAGGGGATGTACGTGTGGATCGTCTACCTTGACATGAAACCAAAGCTGATACGTATATTGCAAAACATCGCCTTCTTTCTGTTTTTGAGCGTCATTAAGGAACGAAGCCGATGTAGACAGCGCCGAAGCCAAGGTAGAACGCAGTCGCTTTTGATAAAACTGTATAAAATCGTTTTGGGTCATTGTCGCAGAAGGCAAAGTCTTGGATGGAGTCAATTGTTGGAAAATATGATTGTACAAAAATCGAGAAATAGCAGCAAATATCCATAGCTTGTTCTGATTTTCTGGAGAGGGTATGGAAAAAAATTGGTTCAAAACAACTGTGCTATTGATCATATTGGGAATGCACTGATGAATGTCTTGCAATCTTTCTGGGGGGATGGACTGCATCAACCTCAAAAATGATTTAAATGTTTTAGTTTCATATGCATCAGGCTGAGAAGAACTCATGGGCATTGAAATCACGTCAAGGTTTGTGCAATAGATTGTCTCCAAAACAAATCGTCCTGCAAGGGAAGTCGAAATTGTTCTACTAGACCTACAAAGGTTCCATGCTTCCAAAAGGCGAGACTGTCTGGTGGTGCATAGGTTATAAAGTATGATCTCGCATAATCGAACTGTGTTAGATTTGGTAGTTTCGACATGCATAGACATAATACAAGTCAAAGAAATTCTATGCGTGATTATTAAGGATGTTTTTTATTTCTTTTTAGGTACAGAACGTGTCAGCCTTCGCGCTCTGGATATGCGTTGTGGTACAAATAAATTGCCAAATTCAATTCTCGTTCATACTTTTCTTTTTCTTCGTCTGAAAGAGACGTGGATATTCCATTATTGTTTTGATTCTCCCTCGACACGCACTTGCCATTCAAGTATTCCCGAGAAGGATCAGTACACATCACATCACAGGTACCATTCCGAATATACATCAAGTCAGGCGTATAGTATTGCGAAGTTTGATTCAGAAGATCAAGTGAGTTCAAATTGTAGCAAAGTATGCACGTGAGAGTTGTTTTCCAGACAAGAGCGCCTGTGAAGTAGTCTCGTTCACTCGAATCCACACACGCCCCATAATATCCATACCCACAAAGCGCTCCGTTGCCGCAAGGTATGCACGACGGCTCGCTGTCATCTTGAGAAAAGGGAACATAGCCATGTTTGCACTGCAGCTGACATTCATTGTTGTTAGTTTCAATGAGCAATGCTGGCTTCCAAACTTGATTACTGTTATTGAGATATGAAGAAGAGGAAGAAAAAGAAGACGGATATTCACAGTCCACACAGATGGGGGCTGCTACTCTTTCTTCAGGTAGAATACAATGTGAGGACCATTTTCTTCCAGCGCCACAGTCGTGATTCAGTGTGACAGTCTTTCAGTCTATGCATGTTTTTTGACCACCCACAAATGCCATATAATAGCCTGATATACATCTAGATTTCTCTTCGCACACGCCTGGTTCCACATACTCTGAATTTGGAATCATGGCTGTTGAAGAGGTAGAACATGCCTCGCAGTATGCATCACTAAACGGCTGGCACGGATTCTTTCGCTGACCAAGAGAGCACTGTATTTGACTGCAGGGGTTGCATGCCCAGCTTATATTTGGATCATTGTCCTGGCCGCCACTCCATGCAACACCAGGCACGCATTCAGGAATACATCTATCAAAAAAAGGACCCTTGGCTCTCCAGGTTTGATATGGAGTAGGAGTAGATCCTTCTTCGCACATTTTGCATACGTATTTGTTAGAGCTATCAATCTTGAAATGGTATTCGCCATCAAGACACTGAAAGGGACTTCCCACTGTCCATGTGAATATTGGAGCACATAGCTTGTCGTCGAGTTTGAAGAAATTAAGCATACACATCCAGGCACATGCTTCTTTATCTCCCACAACTGGAGCAAGCATGGTATCAAAGACAGCATGAGCTGGCAAAATGCTCGAGTCACACATAACAAATCGATAGCCATCCTTGTCAATGCACCCTTGAATGTATTCGCCTGGAGTTGGAGACCTGAGTCCAGTCCTCTTTGTGTCACACGAAGCACACGAGCTGGGACAGTGGCCAGTAGAGATGTCTGGAGCAGTGATGCAGTATGTATCCTGAGATGTGTTTGTACCCGTGCTATCCCTGTAGCATTGAAAGAGGCAGCTATGTGTTGCATTGTTGGGAAGCCATACTAGGTTACTGCTGCCTTTCCCAGATGTGCTGCAAGGGATGCAGCCTATGTCTGCTTGCTGTCTAGTTTCTTCGTCATCAGAGAGGAAAGGAACAGTGCATCCTAGTCCTGAATTGTGGAATCCAGGCAAACAATGTGTGCCACACCTTATGCACTCTCTCCTAAAATCATGGAAATATTCCCCAGATGGACATGTTCTGCATCCTTTGTTTTCTGGAGTACAATTTTGAAGAAATGGCAACATGCGAAACGGATTATTATAACAGTCACATGAAATCAAATTGTCTTGCATCCACTGTTGTCTGTGCCCTACGGGTAGACGAACAACATCATAATAAAACGCAGAAACGCCATGTTTCCATAACTGTGAAATAGAGGCGTTGCAAGAACAATTGGTGCCAACGCACCGAGGAAAGACAAAACCTTTCATACTTAAATCCCACGTATCTATCATGTCCTCATTTCTAGGCCATCCGCAGTCAGGTTTGCATTGCCTACCTATCTCATCGCAATCCCAAAAGGTGTCTGGCTGTGTGTACTCAAACTTGCAGGCACTGCTGCACCCATCACCATTATTTTTGTTCCCATCGTCACAGTCTTCTTGGACATTGAGAAGTGCATTTCCGCAATCTTCTTGAATTCTCTGTGTTTCAGTCATAGGATCTGGAAGAATGGAGGCAAAACGCCCTTTCTGAAGAAAAGGAAGTGGATTATTCTGAATTCTGACATCATCCATTCCACATTGCCCCTGCACATACCTTGGCCTGGCAGTAGTGCTATTATAGAAACGAACGCGTTCTAAAATTTTATGTATTGCCACTTCTACAAATAAGTCCTCGCAATTGATATCACATTGCTTTGACGAGTTTCGAAATTTACCTGGCTTGCAGTGGAATGTGCAGCGATCGTCTATAAAAATATGCTTAGTAGAATCATACCCAGAGATGCCGCTGCATGGATTGCAGGTATTATCTCCAGGCAAGCTTTGTATGAAACCCACAGAGCATTTCCAAGGACACAGTTGAGAGTTTAAAGGTGCTGGGCCAGAATATTCAGCATTTAGAGAAGGCTTGTTTGAGCATAATTCAAGTCTAGAACAGTCCATAGAGCTCCTGTAGCTTCCTGGTGGAATGACCCTAGAGTCATTGGCGCTATCACAAGATTGACATCCATTTTCAAAAAAGGGATTTCCTATGGTATAGGCAACAGCCGGCCTGCACCGAACATAATTGCAACCAGGCCTATAATATTCCGCCAACGACGAATTGAGTGCAGGGCATTGCAGACAGGTACTTCTTTTGAGATCTGAGTAGGTTCCAGTTGCGCAAGGTGTGCACAAAAGACTATTATTTTGGCTAGTGAAATGGTTTAAATTGCACAATTCACATGTGCCATCGCTGAGTCCTCTCTTGCCAGCAGGGCATGACTCACATTGAGTATCATTGTTCTGCTGCGTGGCGCCATTGTTCGCTGGAAAATATTTTCCTTGGGGGCAAGGCAGACATTCACGAAGCAACCCCAAAACATAACGATTTGGCGGACACGCCTCGCATTTTCTTGCGTCTGTGAGACTAACCCTGGCTAAATTGCCGCACCACACGCATCCTTGGCCCGGTACATATTTTGAATTTGTGTATCCTAGTTCAGAGCAAGACCTGCATTCTGAAGCATTGCCTCCAAAGCTGTGCTTGCCTATCTCGCACCGTATACATCCTCCACCTGACGCGCCGTTTGCCATAAAGTAGCCTGGTAAGCAAGGCCTGACACACCTTGGAATTTTAGGAAATGCAGGATCAATGAAGGGATAAAAACCTTCTCTGCATCCATAGCAGCAATCCTCATTGACTTCTAATGGATTTGAGGGATCGCAGTATGTTGAGACTGCACCTTTTTTGGCGATGCTAACGCTCAAAGATGGACAGCTTGCACAAAACCCAGGATACGATATTTGATTGGCCGAAGAAGAGGCCGACCAACCATTCCAATACATTCCTTTCGAATTTGATGCACATTTTATGATTTGCGCTAGATATGATTCTGAATAAAATAAAGATATCGACGCGTTGACTAAGCTTCTGGCAAACAAATTATCTCTCAATTTGACAGCAATGTTTTGTTGTCTGTCGTTCCAATACTTGATTCTGTCTATATCTATAGGATGGGAGCATTCAAGACGATGATCTAGCATTGTTTTATTGAAATGATTTGGTGGAGCAGAATCAAGTATATCAGTTAATGTGATGATTCGCCTCCAACATTTCATGACATTATTTTGATTTTGCATTAAAGTTCGCTGTCCCTTAAACTGAATCAACATTCGCCTCCTAACATCAGGCAAATACTCTCTATATTCATCGGCAAAAAACACGCTCCCTTGTTTTTCCTGGGTAGATGCAACGTATTCTACTTTAAACTTTAAGATGGGCAAAGAACACCCCTTCATTTCAATTGCATGTTTCCTGCCGCCTTGTGGTGACTGGACTTGAGAAATGATGCCTGGCCTATCTGAAATTTTTGTGTTTTGGTTTATGCTAATGAGAAAATCCTTGTCTGTTTTTGCCAATGGGTAATCTTTAAGTTTAATGTGTTTGTTTTCAATGATGAGTGGGCCGCTAAAAAGCTCGTCTGGCAGGTCAAACAATGCATTGCCGCAATTGTTTTCTTCCGATCGCTTCGTGCCTCCATGACAATCCAGATTAATGACACTATTTGGGTCTAATTGTATTTGTGTCCAGGCTGTTGATTTTTTTGTAGCAACCCAAAAGTCTATACCATGCATAGGTTTATTGGCGTTCATGTCCATGCCTACTACAAACTCAGCACGCAGATCATTCATGTATAATTTTTTCCACCACCTGTCAGATGATCTATATTTTTCGTCAGGGTCTGTTGTGACCTCAATCTGTAGATTTGCCTTGTTCTCATAGTCATAAATAGGAAGTATTCTAGGCAGACAAGTTCGCAGATAGGATGTCCCAGAACAACGATTGCACAAAACCTTGTCTGGTTTTTTCGTTAATATGGATATGTATTCTCGTATATTATGAGTAGTATACTCTGAGAAATTGAATGGAGGACACTGGAAATCATGGCCTCCAAACCATATTGGCTTATTAAATTCTAATTTAGGATTTGATGGAGGACCCAAAGAATCATATAACAATTCTTGCAGAAAACTATCACCTGGGGTGCACAGATATTGTTTTTCTGATACAATGAAGAATGGCTGAAGAAAGACAAATCCCATCCACTTATTTATCACTAAGATAAATCTCTTCATTTGAGATTTGAATGCACAAACACAAGCAAAACTAGCAAGAAGAGGGTTTTTATATAAACTCTGGAAGATTCCCATGAGAGAATACAGTTAGAGATTCGTTAGAAAATGGATATTGTTCTAGAGACACAGATTATCATCATTGTCGTGGTCAGACAGCGAGAGCCATGTGCTTTCTTCTGATTCATATCCATTCACTGCATCTTCATCGTTTAAATGTATGCATTCCCCAATGTGCAACCATATATCCAAAAAGCTCTCGTTGCAGTGGAGTTCAGCCATGGCAAGCTATCAATGTCCTTGTTTCGCCAGAACCATCACATATAAAACCGAGAACACTGAAAACTTTTTTTTAGTGAATCCCAAACAATGTCGTCAGACACTGTACCTATCCTGGGACCAAAAATGTTGCTCTTGCACATCTCTTTGTACGCATCAGCACACATATCACTTTGTATGTTAATTTCTCCTATGCCTCCCGTCTCAAGTACTCCCACTATTTTTTTTCTTGAAATTACCTCAAAAACCTGAACTCTCATTTATAATTGTTTCTTGATGGTAACACACATACTTAGAAAACGTTCGTATATAAAAGAAAACAAACGTCATGGGATAGAAGTCAAGCACTGGCAAACCAATGCAACTTCCAGACATTCTCCAAAAAAGCACAGGAGCCAAGAAAGGAACTCTGATCATACACACATTATTGGCAAAAATTGGATGGGATTCGCCGCCTCCATTGCCTCATTTTATTCTTTTAATACAGTCTCATGCTCATTTAGCAATGACAGTTCAAAAAGAAAAGAATTCAAGCAATAGTCTCTCCAAACTCAACATTCAAGTTGCATGTTGCACAGTTTTGTGGATTGGTTTGCATTATCTTCTGCATAAGATTTCAAGTCAAGCAAGACATTCAAGGGTGAATGTATGGAGATCAATGCTGCGCTCTGCTGCAACCATATGCTTGTGTCATTCCGTACTGTTGGAAACCACATCGTTGTACATAAATCATAATATTTTCCCTTTTGCTATCAACATCTTTTTGGCCATTCAGTCTGCATTGCATATGCTATATTTAACCATTGTAGAAAATATGAAACAAAAAGAGAATTGGACCCAGAGCGTCATCCCAAGCATATGGAACACAGCGTCGTTTACCACAGTCCTGTACTCCATCATTATATGGACTTCAACTTATAGTCCATATAGCCAAACAGAAAACTACAATCATAATTCCATCTACCATAAAACGAGCCACGGGGTAGGATTTGCGTGGTTTCTGTTTTTTTTGTGTCTGGATTTGTTTGCTTGTCCTGTGGTAGTAGCAGAAAGCAATAAGAAGAACACGAATGCAAACGTAGGATTGACGTGGCGCATTATCTATGCATTGGTGTTTATAGTGTTGATACACGTGATGGGATTCAAGAAGCAAACAGTGCTATGGGACCATAGCTACGATCTTAGGATTGACAGCACTAGACATCACACGGGGGGTTCATCCGCGCATTCATCTTTGACGCAAGGTTGGCTTTGGCTTGTATTCGTGATTCCAGTAATTGTATGCCAGTGTCAATCAAGAATATTTGTCTGCGCGTTTCAATCCATATCGTCTTACTATAATAAGAAAGAAAAATCAAATGGAAAAGATAGCAAAAACAATAAGCACTTGCTGCTAGTCTTCACTGCGAGCTGCATCATAGTCTTTGGGATGAACGCTACATTTTATGACGAGCTGCGATTCGCATTGCTGATTATTCACTTTGTTTTGCATTGGATCTCTCACATTGCATCAATGGTTCTCCTAGCAGTAGTGCATGTGAAGAAAAAACCAGCACTTCCGCCATCTCATTAGAGAGGTATATATGAATTTGGTCTATTGAATCAATGAGATGGCCGCGCCTACATTGTTTAGCACAATGGAGTATAATACATGGAACACTGGCTTGATTGATTGCAATGATAATTCAGCAAGCAGCAACCAAAACGCAGTGACGCCATGTTTAATCACGTTTGAGATAGTGAAGGCTGGCCTGTGTCCATGCGTGGAAATGCATTCAATAGCTCACTCTCTGCTTCATTTTTCCTCAAATGCTGAATCCAATCATGACGACCAGCATTCTCTTTGTAGTTGTTGCTCTGTTACGTGGATTGCTACACACCTAGCGTCTGTCATAGTAGATATACCTCTTCTATTCTGTTGCGATATTATGAGAAATAAAGCAATACACCACACACACTACAATCACGATGAGTCATGGCTAGAAGAAGAGGGGGGGGCAGATGACGTGCACACACATCACATAGCAGAACCACCATTTTATTTACGCTGGGGAGTCCAAAGAGGACAAGAGGAGCACGCCCCTAATTCTCCATGGCTATTTCACGAAGACGATACAGAATGGAATCCAGAACATAGTTCTTATGACTGGTGGCCTTTGAGTTGGTTTTGTTTTTATGCCATGGCGTCATTCGAGAATTGTTGCTCTTCCTTGTGTTGCGGACCCAGCATAAGACAAAGGGATTTCCCAGTCTTGTACGCTCTATGCATAGCATGCATGTATCCAGCGTGTGTGATGCCTTTATCTTGTCTACTTCGACAGGCAGCAAAGGACAAATTAAATATTCAGCACGAAAACATTTTGTCGACCTGCTTTCAATCTATATGTTGCGCACCCTGCTCATTGGTTCAGGTTCGAAAAACACTAGAGTATGGCAAGCCCAGAAAATTTATTGTGAAACAGGAAAAACTTGTGCACTCCCATCCACAGCCGCGCGCCTCAGTTCATAATTTTTTTTTGAAGAATGACACGTCGCAAAAGACAAATGCCCCTGTACTCCTCAATTTTTTGCATCCGTCTCATGCAATGCAACATCCATGATTTGTGTCATTATTCTTCGTCCTCCTCGCTGTCACTCCCCTCGCCTTCTGCATTATTCTGGCAATCCTTCTGCAGCTCTTGTTTGGTATTCTTCTGCTGCTTCTGCTTGTTGTTTAGATTAGAAGATGGTACAGGAGACGATTTTGTCGATGCCACAGTAGCCTCTGGATTCTTGGGCCTTTTCGACTTTGGGAGTTTTGCCTTTTTTTCAACGTTTGCCTCGTCAGAATCGTCGGATTTGTTCTGCTTTTTGCCCTTGATGTTGCCGAACTTTTGTGTTGGGTTTCCCTCTACCTGCTCATCGCGTTCAGCAGTCTCCTCCTTGCTCTTGCTTTTTGGAGTCTTGGGCTTTGTAGGGGAACCAGAAGGAGGAGCCTTTGTCTTTTGCTTCTTGTTTGTCACGCGAGCCGCTCCATCTTCTTCTTCTTCCTCAGTATTATTGTCAGAAGTCTTCCTCTTCTTTTTCTTATTGTCGTTTGCAGCAGCAGAAGCAAAGTCCTCGTCCTCCTCGAGAGATGAAGAAGCCTCGCCAAGTTTGCTGTTGTTGTCTTTGGGCTTCCGTGAGGCAGTAGTGGTGCGCTTCCTCTTGGGAATGGTATCAGGACCGCCAAGCATCTCAAACTTGGCCTTCTCAATGTGCACAATATCAAGACGAATGCGGATCAATTGAGCCTCATATTTTTTTACCCTCTCATATGCCTCACGCATGCGCTTGACCAAGGCACGGGCTCCAAGCTTCTTCAAGCGGTTCACATTCTTTCGCATGATACTCAGCGGCTCTGGCATCTTGACTTCTGCAACCACAGCGTCCATTTCGGTAGTGAGCCAGTATTCCTCAGACTTGTCATCTTCAGACTCCAGAATTTGCTTCTTGGTCTCCTCGTCTTCTGGTTCCTCTCCATTCACTGCTTCCTTCTCTTCGTTAGCATTGGTATCCATCGGCTGTGAAGTCTGGTCTGCAGATAAGGATTCATCTTCATTTTCTTCCTCAGCGTCAGAGTCATCCTTGGGCTTAGACTTCCCATTTTTGTCAAGACTCGGAGGAGCCGTCGCGACACACGCAGCAGAGGAAGAGGTCATGTGTATCAATTTATAGTGTTGGATTTCAGGATATATATGCTATCAAGTCTTGATACACTTGCGTGCCCTTCACTTGGTTGGTGCGACGCCCGACGCCATCTATTTATACCCATACCCAGAGTTAAAAAAAAAATAACTAGAGTGCATAACTATTTGGATTAAAAAGAAATATTCTGATCTCTTGTTTTTGCACGCAGATTGCATCGCCCCACATCACAGTAGTTACCATGGATTCTGAAATTCAAGACCAGGCTACATCTCTTTTGAATTCGTGGCTTTCTATTGAACAATTTCAACAGCAAAAGAAAAACCAATTCCCACGCATCACCGAGCAAGGAGGGCCTCTGGCTTTGGCAGTCAATCTATCCTATATTCCCGTCAAAAATTTGACAGAGACATTTCAAAATAATCCCGAAGAAGCAAAAAGTCACCCAGGCACTCGCACTACGTTTTATGTTGTGAAATTTCTTTATGCTGGCTGGTCCTCGGTTGCAACCTCTTCTTCTTCTGGTGCTGCCTCCTCAGGAACTGCAGGCAGCGAAGCAAACTTTAAGCGGCCCAATCCAGGAGGAGGAGGAGGTTCTGCTAACAATAGTGCAGGCTCGAAATACCAGCAGAGACAGCAGCAAAACAATAATAATCAAGAAGTCAAAGAAAAGCTATCTTCATTTTATGAAAAAGATCACGTTCTTTTGTACAGTTTTGATTTAGTGAATCAGAGGGGCTCTTACGTGAGAAATGGCAAGTCTCAGGAGTGCTGTGTCCTCTCTCCAGGCATGATCATGACTTCCAAGGTCTGGGGGAATAAATTCGAAAAGACATTCAAGGAGCAAACCACAGACATCAATGTATTTGATGTAGTTCTTGTCCAGTTCGGGATGCACAGCATAGGGTCTTCTGCTAAAGAAAATGGCATGATGCTTGAGATCAAGTCGTACAACCACCTCTCTTGTCTGACTCCCAGTTCGTTTATGTTCCTGGCGCCGAAAATGCTTCCAAGCAGCATGCAAGAGTGTACGTTGCTCAGAAATCGGTTTGCTGATGGATCTCACGTGTCTGCAGCAGTCCCCTCGTCGAAAACGTGTGCAGGGTTAGACTGCCAAGGCGAAGATGGACAAGAAATGGCAGTCGATACTTTGCTGGGCGAAAAGGAAGAGATAACCTCTTGCAGCTTGATTAAGGGTCTCTATCAGGACATGATCAAAGGAAACATAAGCTCGTCTTGTTTTTTTATGCGAATGATTCCAACTCAAGCGAACGGAATATTTTCGATTGGTCCAGACGACGTGATGAAGTTTTTTATTCACCAGCCTCTCGCTGATTTGCCTGCTGCAACCGGAACCCTTGCTGTCCACTTCAATGCAGCTGATTTCATTCACAATTATGCCAAGGCTCTAGAGCAAAAGCCAGACCTCGAAAAATCATCAAATTTCCGCGAATGGGTAGTCAAGCTATTCAATGTTTTGGTCCTTATGGAGGCAGTGGAAATGCTAGTAGTAGTGGACACGTACAAATCTCAGGCCAAAAAGGAAATCAGCGTAGGAGGAGCCAAGAACGGCCCCAAGCCGCTCATCAACGCCTCAGTCATGGAAAATGACTCTGAAGATGTTTCGTCGGGGGCGCTGCAGCAACAAGGGCCAGCTCTCATGGATGCTTATGTTCGCGTGAATGTGAATGTGATCACAGAAAGCTTAATTCGCGCCAACACAGATGGTTTGGTGTTGACTGGGAGCAACGTGGCCTTCATTTCGTCTGGGAATCTTTCGTCTATTGCACAGTATCTGCTGGTTTTTCCTTATACGACTTCGAAAAACAACAGCCCCCTGCATGTGGCATGGGACACTCGCAAAATCAATCGCAAGAAAACGGCAGCAGCTTCAGGCTCTTGTCCAGGAGGAGAGGTTCACACACCCCAGGTTTCGCTTCAGGATAGTCTTCGACTTCGCCAGCATTCTACTTCAATCATCACCCCAGATTCATGCTGGGAGAGTGCACATGCAGTCTACCTCTTTTATGAGGAACGCTTGGTGCACTATTTCTACATTCCTCTTCCGCAGAGCGCAATTCAGGCGGATACTAGCCGTCTGTTTTTGTCTACTGTCGTCGACATTGCGTCGCTGCTTCCAGAGGACTGTGAATTCGACACTCCTTCCTGCAGCATGGCTGATTCTGCGCCCGTCATTTCCAAGGGGGCCTCTGCTTCCACGACTCCATCTGCTCCCAAAAAACAGAAGAAGACCTAAGAGTGTTAAGCACTCTGCTGCATATTTAAGCTTGTATGCAAAAACAATACACTCACACGCGCACAAGTCAAGGCATGCCCAATACTTCTTCATCAGAAAATGTTGATAATAGAAGAGAACAATATTCTGTAGCCCTTTTTTTGGGATTTCAAATGATGATTACCTCTGTCATGATTGGATGCGTGGTCTGGATTCATAGTGAGAATAGATTAGTAGGACTCGAAGCATTTGCATGGGTGTATAACGACTCTCGCCATTGGTTTTGGCCAACCCTCTTATCAGTAGCATTAGGCAGCCTTTTGACCATGTACGTCATTTGCAGACTCCCCTTTGCGGGTTCATTGAAAAAAAATAATCTATGCATATCAGGGATGCTCCTCTTCGTATATCTCTTGTTCTCTACGTGTTGGCTTTTGTTATTTATGTCTCTTGCAGGAAGTGCTATATGCGATCCAGTAGTAAGAATATTGAATTCAAATACCAATAAGTGGGAGCAGTGGCCCCATTCTCAAATTGAAGTTGCATTGGACCTACAAGAACGAGAGATTGAACAAGATGTTGAACCAGAACTCCGAGGGGTGTGCTTGGCAAATACCCCGTATACCAAGAGAGGCCAAAAATTGGTCACACTCTCAGTCAGCATTTGTCTAGTGTCATATGCTGTACTAGGGATTTTTAGCATAGTGTTTCAGAGATCCTCGAAACATCCCTTTTTTGTAGGATTTCACACGGTGATGGCAGCAAATGCCATTCTAACGTTTGGCATTGGCTTCGTAGTTCAGATAGTGCTTGATGACGAAGAGTGGGATTGGCGCGTGTTCAATGGACTTTTAACCTCATTTTTAGTCTCGTCTTTTTGCGTGTCTAGCATTTTATTCTTTAACGCAGAAAAACTATTGAAGGCATTAGTCACAGAAAGTCATATACAAGGACTACATATGACATATGGAAGAGGGCTGTGGGTCTACCATCTAGTTTGGATCTATGTTCAGATTCTGTATGACATAGAAAATGCCATTTATGAAGGCGTCTTAGAGCCATATTCGTCATCGAATAGTATGCCGAAAAAAAGTGGGTTTTTTGCATGAGTATATATGGCAAGAAAAGAACATGAAGATTCCAATGATTTTTCTCCTTGTCTTAGGACTCTCATGCACATGTACTGTGCTGGCACAAAATTCAATGAAGACCAGCAGCTCAATCATAGATATATCACTTTCTGTACACATAGATATTAAAGACCCAGAGGTTTTGCCTTCTCCAGTCAATCTATCAGGTGGCAATATTAATTCAAAACAAAGTTCCACATTTTTGGTAAGCGCTAATTCATGCCCCATGCATCATTATTGCCTCCCTGGCTCTCCAAGCACACCCATTCCATGTCCGAACCTCACATACACACTGGCAGAAGGAGCTAGAAGTATTCACGACTGTGCGCCAGTGAGAGAATCATGCCAAATAGGAGAATACTTTAAAGAAAAAACAAGCACACACAAAGCCGCATGTGTGGATTGCGAACCCGGATTTTATTGTATAAAAACGTATAGACATGCATGTTCTCTGTTTGAATATCAACCACAATCCAAACAGACTGCCTGCCTCGCTTGTCATCAAAATAGTTTCACAATGAGTAATGGAACTATATCCTGTTATCAGTATTCAGCCACATCTCAAAATTTCACAGAAACAAGCAGTCCAATGATTGATGTTTCATTTTCTCTACAAATAGACATTAAAGATCCGCTAGTTCCACTCCCTCCCAATAATTTGTTCAGCTATGACATTGATCTAAATCTAAAATCAACATATCACGCAATTCCCTACTCATGCCCTATGCATCATTATTGTCCAGCAGACACAATAAACACACCCATACCATGCCCCAACCTCACGTATACAATGGCTGAAGGCTCTGGGAGTATAGACGACTGTGCGCCAGTGAGAGAATCATGCCAAATAGGAGAATACTTTAAAGAAAAAACAAGCACACACAAAGCCGCATGTGTGGATTGCGAACCCGGATTTTATTGCCTAAATACATATAGATATTCGTGTCCTGTATTCGAATATCAACCGCAATCCAAACAGACTGCATGTCTCGCATGTCGACAAAATGGCTTTTCGGTAATCAACCAAAATACTTCGTGCTCATTGTGTCCTCCAAGTCTATATTGCCTCAATGGCACACAGCATTTATGCCCACAAGGGACATTCAGTCCCATTTATGGAGCCACAAAATGCTTTGACTGTGTACTGGGTTCCTACAGCAATGCTTTAGGGAGAACAGAAACGTGTCTTCCGTGCCCCCAGAATCACGTTTGCGTCACGCCCAAAGATATTCAAGCTTGTCCAGAAAATACAATTTCTACTGAAGGAAGTACCTCTCTTGTGAACTGTTTTTGTTTAGAAGGGTATGAATGCGAGTTTCGAAAAGAAATCGCGGTCAAAGTTGCATTTGGAACAAGCGAAGAAGGACTCACACAAGACATAGCTGAGGAAATTATATCCATACTAAAGAACAGCACGGAATTCATCGAGAATTTGCGCCTCAACTATGCATTGGCCAAAGGCATAGAGGTCAACCAAGTTATATTCAAAGAGTTGTATCTCTTATAGAAACATTTATTTTGAGGGTCGCGGTAGGTCGCAGAAGCGAGTGTTTGCAAAGTCCAAGTGCGCCAATTCCTGCGCCAGCTGTCTCTCTGCATAATGAGTAGCTCCTACAGTTTTGGGATGCAGAGTATTCCATTGTCGCTTCAAGGCATTAAATCGACTGGAATAAAAAGTCTGAATATAGCAGAGAAATCGAACCTCCTGCATTGAAATGGGATGGAGGAAATTGACTCGAATGTCATTGACAGCCTTTGAATGCCATCCTCCATTCGTGGGAATGCCCTCGTCTTTCAATATTTGAATTGTCCTTTGCCAGTGCTCTTCTTTTTTTTCCAACAGAGTTTGTCGCTTGTCTCTGGATTTTTCTAATCTTGATTTCCATGCTCCTTTTGATTGGTCCATCTTTGTCTTAAACAAATCTAGATTGTTTGGGTCTTCCTTGATCTTATAATCCATGAATCGGAAGCAGTTGTATGCATCATAGGAAAGACAGTGAGATATAGCCTTACTGTGACTCTGCATCTCCTGTGCAGTCCATTCAATCTGAAACGGACACGCGTCCAAGTCTCGACCTTCAAACATATCCTTGAATGGTTTTGAGCCCGTGAGATGGAGACGAGTTTCATATGGAGCAACATTTTTTAGGATATAGTTTTGCGAAAACCCAAACGATACACCCAAATTATACAAGGATCTGGGTATGGCCTTTGCTAAAGCTTCAACAATCACGAGCATTGGCATGGCTTTCTTCCAACTCGTGCATACCATAGCAAACACTGATATCCAATGACAGTCACCAGATTCGGTTTTAAACATATGCCAAAAGGATTCGTTTTGAAACACAATTTCTTGCAAAGTATGCAATGACTGACACGTGAAATTAAAATGAGGCAACCTAGACTCCTCTACAAAGAAATTAGCAGTGACATGAAGTCGCTGAGTTTCATCATAAGGCAGTGTGCGAAACAGTTCTAAACCTCGAGTGTCGTTTATGGGAATGAGGGATAAACCACCTCTCCAATGTGGAGGTCTATAAGGATTTGAGCATTCATACGCAAAATTTTTGGTTTCTAAGTATCTGTAGAAGCTCTGCATCTGTTGAGTGGGATATGTAGTGGGCACTTCAGTGTCAAGTGGTTGCTTCCTCTTGGGGGCTCTGGGCATTCTATCCAAATGACAACAGTAACCACCCTACTTGTACATATAAAGATTCATTCGAAAAAAAAAACAAAAAACTATAAAAAAAGTGTCTAGCAAATACCCAAACAATGAATGTGCGGATATTATGCCATCTCTTTTTGACTAGTATATATTGAAATATACTTGCTAGTGGCAAAGAAAATGACGGATGGATGTCACTGCG
>Ga0172372_10004489_pt1 | contig 19833 bp, 12 predicted proteins | sample LakKiv5m_2_FD_114544 | JGI IMG/M metagenome (GOLD analysis project Ga0172372, IMG submission 114544) | Freshwater microbial communities from Kabuno Bay, South-Kivu, Congo - kab_092012_9.5m | ecosystem: Environmental > Aquatic > Freshwater > Lake | place: Democratic Republic of the Congo...
CGGCCAGAACACCGCGACGACGGGACCGGGCAGCACCGCCCGGGCCTGACCGTACTCGTCCGTGCCCAGCAGGGCCCGGGCCGTGGTGTCCTGACTGAGGGGCTGGCCCACCGCGTACCCGGGATGGGCGCCGAGGTAGCGCAGGTAGACCCCCGTGAACTCGTCGCGCAGCCAGGGGCCGAACCGGGGGTCGTCCTGCAGCTCGACGGCCGGGTCGCGGAAGCGGCTCGCCGCGGTCGCGAGGAGTGCGGCGCCGGTGTCGGGCATGCCGCGGGACACGAACCACTCGGAGCGCTCGTCGTCGGTGAGCACTCGCTGCACGACGATCTGGGCCGAGTTGTACTCCTGGACCTGGCTGGTCGACGACGCGAGGAGCCCTCCGACGACGGCGACCACTGCGAGCGTGCCGGCCACCGGCCAGGCCCAGCGGCGGTGCGACCGCACCGAGCCGAGGGCCGCGACCAGCGCGGCGACGACCACGAGGAGCAGCGACTGGCTCGGTCGGCTGAGGCCCCACAGCACGCCGACCCCCACGATCCCGGCCGCGGCCGTGCGCCCGGGCCGGCAGGCGAAGTGCAGGACCATCGCCACGAGCAGCACCGTGAGCGAGATCGCGAACGACTCGCTGAGCAGCGCCCGGTCGAAGGTCGTCACCGGCGGCGTCAGCCCGAGCGCGCACCCGAGGAGCAGGAAGCCGAGTCGCACCCCGACGACGGTGATGAGACGAGCCGCCACCAGGAGCCCGAGGGCCCAGGCGACGGCGCCGACCACGGCCTGGACCCCGACGACCGCGGCCGGGTCGCCGAGCAACGAGTACGGGGCGGTCACCACGGGGAAGCGCACGGCACCCCAGAGGCGGAAGTCGAAGTAGCTCGCCGAGTCGGGCCACACCGACACCGGGAGCCCGACGGTGGCGAGGACCCGGAGTCCGGCGAAGACCACCAGGATCCCTCCGGTGGCCCACGGGGCGCTGCGGGCGAGCCGTCCCCCCACCGCGCCGCTCGCCACCGGCGGAGGATACAAGCGGGGGTCAGCCCCGCCCGGGCGTCCGGGCCCCGGTGCAGGCCACGACCGACGCCACCCCCGCCGCCCGCAGGACCGCGGCGCACACCCGCAGCGTCGCGCCGGTGGTGGCGACGTCGTCGACCAGGAGCACCCGACCCGGGACCACGCGCCGGGCGGACCCGGGCCGCAGCCCGACGTCGGGGCCCGCCCGCCGCGCGTCGAGCCCCCGGCCGGTCTGGGGCTGGGGGTCGCGGCGGACGAGCAACGCGACGGCCGGGACCCCGAGGGCGCCCGCGACCCCGGTCGCGAGACGGCGGGCGTGGTCGACCCCGCGGGCGCGTCGGCGGGCCGGGGCCGCGGGGACCCAGGTGACCGCGTCGGGCGGCGGGAGGTCGGCCGCCCACCAGGCCCCGGCCATGGCCCGGGCCAGCCACGGGAGCGCGGCATGACGGTCGCGGTACTTGGCCCGGGTGATCACCTCGCGCACCACGCCCCGGTAGGCGAAGGGGGCGACCCAGGCCTCGATGCCGGGCGGGGGCGGGGCCGCGGGCGCCCGGGGGACGGCGGCCAGGCAGGCGGCGCAGGCCGGCTCGGCCGGGACCCCGCACCCGGGGCAGCGGGCCGGGAAGACCAGTGCGGCGGCGAGCTCGCGCCGGCCGGGCCGGGCGGGCGGTCCGGAAGCCGCGGGGACGGGGGGCGGCGGGACGGGGGCGGCGGGCACCCGGGCACCGTACCGACGGCCTGTGACCGGCACCGGCGGTCCGCGACCGTGTCACACCCGCTCGGTACGGTCGCAGTCGATGGCCGATCCCCTGCTCGACGACCTCGACGACGAGCAACGCGACGCGGTCACGTGCCCGACCACACCGCTCGCGATCCACGCCCCGGCCGGATCGGGCAAGACCCGGGTGCTGACGCGCCGCATCGCCTGGCGCGCCCGCGAGGGCCTGCACGACGCCGACCACGTGCTCGCGGTGACCTTCACCCGCAAGGCGGCGGGCGAGCTGACCGGGCGCCTGCGCCGGATCGGCGTCGACGGCGCCGTCACCGCCGGGACCATCCACGCGATCGCGCTGGCGCAGCTCCGCCGTCGCGCCCTCGACCAGGGCCGCACGCCCCCCGAGCTGGTCGAGCGCAAGGTCCGGCTCCTCCTCCCGTTGGTGGGTGGGCGTGGTCCCGAGGCCCGCCTGGCGGCCCAGGAGGTCGCGGGCGAGATCGAGTGGGCCAAGACCCGGCTGATCCGCCCCGAGGCCTACGCGGCCGAGGCCGCCGCGGTCGATCGCCGCCCCGGCCGACCGCTCACCGCGATCGGCGAGCTCTACGCCCGGTACGAGGAGGCGAAGCGGCGGCGGCGCCTGGCCGACTTCGAGGACCTGGTCTGGTGGTGCGGCGACGCCCTCGACCGTGACCGCGAGTTCGCCGCCGCGCAGCAGTGGCGGTTCCGCCACCTCTTCGTCGACGAGTTCCAGGACACCAGTCCGGCGCAGCTCCGGCTGCTCCGCTCGTGGCTCGGCGACCGGACCGACCTCTGCGTCGTGGGTGACCCCGACCAGGCCATCTTCGCCTTCGCGGGTGCGCAGGCGAGCTACCTCGCCCGCTTCGAGCGCACGTTCCCCGGGGGTCGGACGGTCCACCTGCGCACCAACTACCGCTGCACCCCCGAGATCGTGGCCGCTGCCGAGGCGCTGCTGGCCGACGGCGGCGGGCGGCGACCCGCGGTGCGGGCCGTCGCCGAGCCGGGCGAGCGGCCCACGTTCACCGAGTACGAGGACGAGGAGGCCGAGGCCCGGGGTGTCGCCGACCGGTTGCGCGCCGCCCACGCCACCGGCATCCCCTGGCGCGAGATGGCGGTGCTCTCCCGCACCAACGCGCAGTCGGGCGTGCTCGAGCCCGCCCTCACGCGCGCCGGCGTCCCGTTCCGCCTGCGGGGCTCGGCCCGGTTCCTCGACCGCCCGGAGGTGCAGGTCGCGCTCGACGCCCTCCGGCGCGCCCACGAGCGCTCCCCCGACGCCCCGTTCGGCGCGCTCCTCGACACCCTGGTCGGCGAGACGGTCGAGGAGGAGCGGCGCGAGCACCTCGACGTCCTCGTCCGCCTCGGACACGAGTACCTCGGCGAGGAGGGGCCGCACGCGACCGTCGGCGGGTTCGTCGCGCATCTCGCTGCGGCGATGCGCGACGACTCCCCCGCGACGACCGACGCGGTCGAGTTGTGCACCTTCCACCGGGCCAAGGGGCTCGAGTTCCACACCGTGTGCGTCACCGGCCTCGAGCGCGGCCTCGTGCCGATCTCGCACGCCGAGCAGCCCGCCGAGCGGGCCGAGGAGCGCCGCCTGCTCTACGTGGCCCTGACCCGGGCCGGTCGCCAGCTCCACCTGAGCCGGGCCCGGTCCCGCACCGTCGGCGCCCGGGTCACCCGGCGGGCGCCCAGCCCGTGGCTCGAGGTCGTGTGCACGGCGGGCATGCCGCGGGCCGAGGCGCCGGTGCCGGCCGGAGCGATCCGGGCGAGCCGCACCCGCCTCGCTGCGGGAGGCCCGCCCGGCGACGGCGCGCCCGCCGATCCGGCCCTGTTCGACGCGCTCAAGGAGTGGCGCCGGCGGGTCGCGCTCGCCGGCGCCGTCCCCGCCTACGTGGTGTGTGCCGACGCGACGCTGCGCGAGATCGCCGCAGTGCGCCCCCGGTCGCGCGACGCCCTGCTCGCCGTCCACGGGATCGGACCGGTGAAGGTCGAGCGCTTCGGCGACGACATCCTGGCGATCGTCGCGGCGACGCCGGCGCCTGCCCCCGCCGCCGGCCGCCCCGCCTGACTCACCGGCAGGCCGACCAGAGGCCGCGCCCCGCAGCCCGGGCGTCGAGCTCGGCCAGGAGCAGGTCCCGGCCGTGGGCGTCGTTGGGCGGGATCACGAGGAACCGGGCGTAGCCTGCGCGCAGCAGGACGTCGTTGAAGCGACGGCCGTCGAGCCACACGTAGGCGAGGCGCCGGCCGTAGGTGTCGCGGCGCTCGGTGTCGGACTCCAGGCGCACGGTCCGCCCCAGCAGCCGGGACCGCGTGAACGCCGACGCCTCGGGTCCGAAGCATCCGACCGGACGGGTCGGGTGCTTGGTCTCGGGGGTGTCGACCCCGAGCAGGCGGACGGTGTCGCGGGTCCCGTCGGGGAGCGCCACCACGACGGTGTCACCGTCGATCACCTCGACGACGCGGGCATCGGGAGTGGCCGTGCGCGCCGCCGTCCCGAGCCACCACCCCAGGGCGGACGTCCCCACCACCGAGGCGGCGGCCAGGGTGACCACGACCACGGCCCGGGAGCGGACCATGGCGGGATCGTAGCGAGCGTCGCGTCGGCCGCGGCCCGGTCGGCGATCGGGCTTGCATGCGAACATATGTTCGTCTATGCTGTCGTCCACGGCAAAGGTTCCGGAAGGTCAGGAACGGAGGACCATGACGATCGGGTTCGGCACACTGGCCGATGCGGTCGCCCGCAGTCTGGCGGAGGCCCGGTCCGGTCCACCCGGGGGGATCCGGTCGGACCTGTTGCTCGAGCTGCTCGCCGCTCGTGAGCGCTTGGACGCAGCGATCGTCGCCGTCGCGGCCGAATGGGATCGCGAGCGGTCGTGGGAGCACGACGGGGCACGCTCCCCCGTCGCCTGGCTCGCGCACCGAGCGGCGTTGACCCACCAGGACGCGTCGTCGTTGGTACGAACGGCACGATTCATCCGGTCGTGCCCGCCGACGGCCGATGCACTCGACGTCGGCGAGATCACCGCGGCACACGCCGCGATCGCGGCCCGGGCGGCGGCGGCGCGCGCCACGCAGTACCGGGAGCACGAGACCGTGATCCTGGGTGTCGCGCGCTCGCTCCCGCCGGCAGGGTTCCGGTCCGTGATGCAGTACTGGCGGGCCTGTGCCGACGATGTCACCGGGGCCGGACCCGAGGCCGAAGATGCCGAGTCCCTCGTCGTCTCGGTCACCTTCGGTGGGGTCGGACACATCGAGGGGCGGCTCGGTCCGTGCGCCACGAAGGCACTCCTCGACCGCCTCGACGCGCTCGAGCCCCCCGACCCCGCCGACGGATCCCGCCCACCCCGCCCCCAGGCCCGACGCCGTGCTGCCGCGTTGATGCGCCTGGTCCATGGCGACGCGCCCCCGGCAATCGGGCTCGACGTCGTCGTCGACTCGGCGACCCTTGCGGGTCGGCCGCCGCCCGACCCGACGAAGGGCTGTTGCGAGCTCGTCGGCCACGGGCCCGTTCCACCACTGCTCGTCCGGACGCTCGCGTGTGACGCCGCGATCGCACGGGTCGTCATGCGCGGCAGATCCGAGGTCCTGGATCTCGGACGCCGCACCCGACTCGTCACCCCGGCCCTCCGGCGCGGCCTCGTTCGGCGCGACCGCAAATGCGTCGAGGCGGGATGTGACGTTCCCGCCCATTGGTGCGACGCCCATCACATCATTCCGTGGACGCACCACGGCCCCACGAGCCTCGACAACCTCGAGCTGCGCTGCCGCCGACACCACGTTGCCGCCCACCGCCGGCTCGAGCCCGGATTCCGAACCCGCCGCCTCGAGTGAGCGCGCCTGTGAGCCGGCGGCGAAGGGTCAGCCGGCGGGGAGGATGATCGACTGGTACTCGGTGTACGGCGCGATGCCCTCGGGACCGAGTTCGCGCCCGATCCCCGACGCCTTGAACCCGCCGAACGGGGCGTTGAAGTCGAGGATCATCGCGCTGTTGACCGCCACCACCCCGGTCCGCACCCGAGCGGCCACGGCGGCTCCGTGCTCGGCGTCGGAGGTCCACACCGATCCGCACAGGCCGTAGTCGGAGTCGTTCGCGATCGCCACCGCCTCGGCCTCGTCGTCGTAGGCGATGACCGAGAGCACCGGACCGAAGATCTCCTCACGGGCGATCGGCATGTCGTTGGTGACGTCGACGAACACCGTCGGCTCCACGTACCACCCGGTCTCGAGGTGCTCCGGGATGCCGCCGCCCACGACGGCGCGGGCCCCGGCGCTGCGACCGGCGTCGAGGAAGCCCTGCACGCGCTCCTGCTGACGCCGCGCCACGAGCGGACCGATGACGGTGTCGTCCTCGAGCGGGTCCCCGGTCTTGAGCGCCCCGACCGCAGCGGCGAGCGCGTCGACGAGCTCGTCGTGGCGGCGGCGGCTCACCAGGATGCGGCTCTGGGCCCCGCAGACCTGGCCGTTGTTCATGAGCCCCGACATGACGAGGTTCCCGAGCGCGGCGTCGTCGATCTGCCAGTCGTCGAGCACGATGGCCGCGCTCTTGCCGCCGAGCTCGAGCGTGCACCGCTTGAGGTGCTCGCCGCAGATCGCACCGATGTGCCGGCCGACGGCGGTGGATCCGGTGAAGCTCACCTTGTCGATGCCCGGGTGGCGCACCAGGTGCTCGCCGGTCTCACGACCGGCGGCGACGATGTTGACCACCCCGGGGGGCAGATCGGCCTCGTGGACCGCATCGGCGAGGAGGTACCCGTCGAGCGGCGTCTCCGGGGCGGGCTTCAGCACGATGGGGCAACCCGCGGCGAGCGCCGGACCCATCTTCAGCGCCGCGATGAACAGCGGGACGTTCCACGGGATGATCCCGGCGGCCACCCCGACCGGCGCGCGCCGCACCCGCACCGGCGCCCCGAGGGCACCCGTCCGGTCGTCGACCCACTGGTAGCCGGGCGCGATCCCGGCGTAGGTGTCGAGCACCATCGTCGCCGAGAACACCTGGCCCATGATCGACCACTGCTTGGGTGAGCCGTTCTCCTGGGAGATCGTGTCGGCGATGTCCTGGGCCCGGGCCTGGATCGCAGCCGACAGGCGGGCGATCCCGGCGGCCCGCTCGGCCGGGTCGAGGTGGGGCCAGGGCCCGTGGTCGAACGCGTGGCGGGCGGCGGCCACGGCCCGGTCCACGTCGGCCGGGGTCGCGTCGGGGACGCGCCCGATGACCTCCTCGGAGTGGGCCGATACGACGTCGATCGTGTCGGACCCGGCGGGGTCCACCCACTCGCCCCCGATGTAGATCTGCTCACGGACCTGCATGGTCACCTCCCGGTCGACCCGGGAGGCTAACCCACCGCAGCCGGGGCCCGGACCGGGCGGGGCCCGGGGTCAGACCAGCGGGCGGTCGGTGGGGCGGATCGGGCTCGGGAGCAGGGACTCGCCCATCAGGAACTCGTCGACGCCCCGGGCGCACGAGCGTCCTTCGGCGATGGCCCACACGATCAGGCTCTGGCCCCGACCCATGTCACCGCACACGAACACGCCGGGCTCGGTCGTGGCGAAGGCGTCGTCGCGGGCGACGTTGCCCCGCTCGTCGAGGGTCACCCCGAGCAGCTCGAGCAGACCGGCCCGCTCGGGGCCGACGAAGCCCATGGCCAGGAACACGGCGTCGCACGGCAGCTCGAACTCGCTGCCGGCCACCTTCTCGAGCTTCCCCTCGACCAGCTCGACCTCGTGGGCGACCAGGGCGCGCACGTTGCCGGCGTCGTCGCCGACGAAGCGCTCGGTGTTGACCTGGTAGACGCGCTCACCACCCTCCTCGTGGGCCGAGGTGACCTTGAAGGTGTTGGCGAAGGTCGGCCACGGGTTCACGGGGGCCCGGGAGTCCGGGGGCCGGGGCATGATCTCGAACTGGTGCACCGACACCGCACCCTGGCGGTGGGCGGTGCCGAGGCAGTCGGCCCCGGTGTCGCCGCCGCCGATGATGACCACGCGCTTGCCCTCGGCGGTGATGGGGGCGACGTCGAGGTCGCCCTCCTGCACGCGGTTCGCGCCGGGCAGGTACTCCATCGCCTGGTGGATGCCCGCGAGCTCCCGCCCCGGGATGGGCAGGTCGCGCCAGGCCGTCGCGCCGCCCGCGAGGACGATGGCGTCGAACTCGGCCCGCAGGTCGGCGACCGGGACGTCGCGGCCGACCTCGACGCCGACCCGGAACTCGGTGCCCTCGGCCCGCATCTGGTCGAGGCGACGGTCGAGGTGGCGCTTCTCCATCTTGAACTCGGGGATGCCGTAGCGCAGGAGGCCGCCGGGTCGGTCGGCTCGCTCGAACACCACGACCGCGTGCCCGGCCCGGGTCAGCTGTTGGGCTGCGGCCAGTCCGGCCGGACCGGACCCGATCACCGCGACCTTCTTGCCGGTGGTGACGTGGGGGACCTGGGGCTCGATCCAGCCCTCGGCCCACGCCCGGTCGACGATCTCGACCTCGACCTGCTTGATCGACACCGGGTCGGCGTTGATCCCGAGCACGCAGGCCGACTCGCACGGTGCCGGGCAGAGCCGGCCGGTGAACTCCGGGAAGTTGTTGGTCGCGTGCAGCCGCTCGATCGCGTCGCGCCAGTGGTCGCGGTACACGAGGTCGTTCCAGTCGGGGATCAGGTTCCCCAGCGGGCAGCCGTTGTTGCAGAACGGGATGCCGCAGTCCATGCAGCGACCCGCCTGGGTCCGGAGCGCGTCGGCGGAGAACGGCTCGTAGACCTCCTGCCAGTCGCGCAGCCGCAGCTCCACGGCGCGCCGGGTCGGACCCGTGCGCTCCCACTTCAGGAATCCGGTGGTCTCACCCATGGGACGACTCCATCACCTTCACGAGGGTCTCCTCCTCGGACAGCCCCGCCGCCGCCGCCTCCCGCATGACCGTGAGCACCCGGCGGTAGTCCTCCGGCATGACCTTCTTGAACGCCGCGACCTCGGTGCCCCACTGGGCGAGGATCCCGTCGGCGACGTCGGAGCCCGTGCACTCACGGTGGCGCTCGACCGTCGCCCGCAGCCATTCGCGGTCCTCGTCGTCGAGGGGGACCAGCTCGACGAGCTCGTAGTTGACGAGGGCGGCGAAGCGGTCGTCGGGGTCGTACACGTAGGCGATCCCGCCCGACATGCCCGCGGCGAAGTTGCGGCCGGTCGGCCCGAGCACGACCACCCGCCCACCGGTCATGTACTCGCACCCGTGGTCGCCGACGCCCTCGACCACCGCAGTCGCGCCGGAGTTCCGGACGCAGAACCGCTCCCCGACCTGACCCCGGAGGTACGCCTCACCCGCCGTGGCCCCGTAGAGCGCGACGTTGCCGGCGATCACGTTGTCCTCGGCGGGGAAGGTGGCGTCACGGTCCGGGTGGACGATCAGGCGGCCCCCCGAGAGGCCCTTGCCGAAGTAGTCGTTGGCGTCGCCCTCGAGGCGCATGGTGATGCCCCGGGGCACGAACGCCCCGAAGCTCTGGCCGGCGGAGCCCCGGAGGTGGACCCGGATGGTGTCGTCGGGCAGTCCGTCGCCGCCCCAGGTCCGGGTGACCACCGAGCCGAGCATCGTGCCCACCGTCCGGTTGACGTTGGTGATCGGCAGCTCGATCTCCACGACCCGACCGTCGTCGACCGCCGGGGCGGCCCGGCGGATCAGCTCCTGGTCGAGCGCGCGGTCGAGGCCGTGGTCCTGGCCCTTGGTGCAGAGGCGGTCCTGGTTCGGGTAGGGGTTCTCGGCCTCCTGCAGGATCGGGGCGAGGTCGAGGCCGTGGGCCTTCCAGTGGTCCACCGCGGCGCGCACGTCGAGGACCTCGGTGTGCCCGATGGCCTCGGCGATGGAGCGGAAGCCCAGCCGGGCGAGCAGCTCGCGCACCTCCTCGGCGATGAACTCGAAGAAGTTCACGACGAACTCGGGCTTGCCGCTGAACCGCTTGCGCAGCTCGGGGTTCTGGGTCGCCACGCCGACCGGGCAGGTGTCGAGGTGACACACGCGCATCATCACGCAGCCGCTCACCACGAGCGGCGCCGTGGCGAAGCCGAACTCCTCACCACCGAGCAGCGCCGCGATCACGACGTCACGCCCGGTCTTGAGCTGACCGTCGACCTGGACCACGATGCGGTCGCGCAGGCCGTTGCGCACGAGCGTCTGCTGGGTCTCGGCCAGGCCGAGCTCCCAGGGCGCGCCGGCGTGCTTGATCGACGTGAGCGGCGACGCCCCCGTCCCGCCGTCGTGGCCCGAGATCAGCACGACGTCGGAGTGGGCCTTGGCCACCCCGGCGGCGACGGTGCCGACCCCGACCTCGGCGACCAGCTTCACGTGCACCCGCGCCTGCGGGTTCGCGTTCTTCAGGTCGTGGATGAGCTGCTTGATGTCCTCGATCGAGTAGATGTCGTGGTGGGGCGGCGGGCTGATGAGCCCGACCCCGGGCGTGGAGTACCGGGTCTTGGCGATCCACGGGTACACCTTGGCGCCGGGGAGCTGGCCGCCCTCACCGGGCTTGGCCCCCTGGGCCATCTTGATCTGCAGGTCGTCGGCGTTGACGAGGTACTCGGAGGTCACCCCGAAGCGACCCGACGCGACCTGCTTGATCGCCGACCGGCGCAGGTCGCCGTTGGCGTCGGGCACGAAGCGGTCGGGGTCCTCGCCCCCCTCACCGGTGTTCGACTTGCCCCCCAGGCGGTTCATCGCGACGGCGAGCGTCTCGTGCGCCTCCTTGGAGATCGACCCGTACGACATCGCCCCGGTCGCGAACCGCTTCACGATCTCGGCGACCGGCTCCACCTCGTCGAGCGGCACCGGCGGGCGCACGCCCTCCCGAAGCTCGAACAGCCCGCGCAGCGTGGCCAGGCGGGTCGCCTGCTCGTCGACGCGGCGCGAGTACTCGCGGAAGATGTCGTAGCGCTTGGCCCGGGTCGCGTGCTGGAGCTTGAAGACGGTCTCGGGGTTGAACAGGTGGTACTCGCCCTCGCGGCGCCACTGGTACTCGCCGCCGTACTCGAGGTCGCGGTGGGCCAGCTCATCGGGACGGTCGGGGTAGGCGCGTCGATGGCGGAGGGCGACCTCCTCGGCGATCTCGTCGAGGCCGATGCCACCGAGGCGCGAGACGGTGCCGGTGAAGTACTCGTCGACCAGCTCGTGCCCGAGGCCGATCGCCTCGAACACCTGCGCGCCCCGGTACGACGCGATGGTCGAGATGCCCATCTTCGACATGATCTTGAGCACGCCCTTGCCCGCGGCCTTGATGTAGTTGCGGACGGCCTTCTTCTTCTCGTAGCCCCCGAGTCCGTCGAGGTCGTGGTCGATGAGGTCCTCGATCGACTCGAACGCGAGGTACGGGTTGACGGCGCCGGCGCCGAAGCCGATGAGCAGCGCCATGTGGTGGACCTCGCGGGCGTCGCCGGTCTCGACCACGAGGCCGACCATCGTGCGGGTCTTCTCGCGGATGAGGTGGTGGTGCACCCCGGCCACGAGCAGCAGCGACGGGATCGGTGCCCACTCGGCGTCGGAGTCCCGGTCGGAGAGGATGATGATGCGCGCGCCACCGGCGATCGCGGCCGAGGTCTCGTGGCGCACCCGGTCCATCGCCTGACGCAGACCCTCACCGCCATCGGCGACCCGGTACAGCCCCGACACCACGTGGGCCGAGAACTGCGGGAAGGTGCCGTCGTCGTCGACGTGGATGAGCTTGTTGAGCTCGTCGTTGTCGATGATCGGGAACGGCAGCTCGATCCGCTCGCACGACGACGGCTGCGGATCGAGCAGGTTGCCCTGGGGACCGAGCATCGACGACAGCGAGGTGACCAGCTCCTCGCGGATCGCGTCGAGCGGGGGGTTCGTGACCTGGGCGAACAGCTGCGAGAAGTAGTCGTAGAGCAGGCGGGAGCGGTTGGAGAGGACGGCGATCGGGGTGTCGGTGCCCATGGAGCCGATGGCCTCGGCCCCGTTGCGGGCCATCGGGGCGACCAGCAGCCGCAGCTCCTCGTGCGTGTAGCCGAAGGTCTGCTGGCGGCGCACGACCGACTCGTGGCTCGGGACGGTGCGGGAACGCTCCGGCAGGTCGTCGAACTGGACGAGCCCGCGCTCGAGCCATTCGCCGTACGGGCGCTCGGCCGCGAGCTCGGCCTTGATCTCCTCGTCGTCGACGATGCGGCCCTTGGCGGTGTCGATCAGGAACATGCGGCCAGGCTGGAGCCGACCCTTGCGCACGACCCGGGCGGGGTCGACGTCGACCACGCCCGACTCGCTGGCCATCACGACCCGGTCGTCGTCGAGCACCCAGAACCGGCTCGGTCGCAGCCCGTTGCGGTCGAGCACGGCGCCGATGACCGTGCCGTCGGTGAAGACGATGGAGGCCGGACCGTCCCACGGCTCCATCAGGCTCGAGTGGTACCGGAAGAACGCCCGCTTCTCCGCCGACATCGTGGCGTGGTTCTCCCACGCCTCCGGGATCATCATCAGGACGGCGTGCCACAGCGGACGCCCGGCGAGGTGCAGCAGCTCGAGGCACTCGTCGAAGCTCGCAGTGTCGGAGGCGCCCGGGGTGATGATCGGGAACGCCCGCTCGAGGCCGGGAATGAGCGGCGTCGCCATCAGCGCCTCGCGGGCCCGCATCCAGTTGCGGTTGCCCTGGAGGGTGTTGATCTCGCCGTTGTGCGCGATGTATCGGTACGGGTGGGCGAGCGGCCACGACGGGAAGGTGTTGGTCGAGAACCGGCTGTGGACCAGCCCGATCGCCGACTCGACCCGGTCGTCCTGGAGGTCGACGAAGAACTCACCGAGCTGCGGCGTGGTGAGCATCCCCTTGTAGACGAGGGTCCGGCTCGACAGCGACGGGAAGTAGACGGGCTGCGTGAGCTCGTGCTCGCAGCGCTTGCGCATCACGAACAGCATCCGGTCGAGGGCGACCCCGGTGGCTCCGGCCGGGTCGTCGACGATGCAGTGCCAGAAGCCCGGCATGACGCCCCGGGCGGTGGGTCCGATCATGGAGTCGTCGACGGGGACCTGGCGCCACCCCACGATCCGCAGCCCCTCCTCGCCCGCGATCCGCTCGACCTCGCCCCGGGCCCGGTCGGCGTCGTCCGCGGCGGCCGGCAGGAAGGCCAGGCCGATGCCGTAGGCCCCCTCGGCCGGCAGCGGGAACGGCGTGACGGCCCGCAGGAAGCGGTCGGGGACCTGGATGAGGATCCCGGCACCGTCACCGGTGTTGACCTCGGCGCCCGAGGCGCCGCGGTGGTCGAGGCGGCACAACGCACCCAGCGCGGTGGCGACGATGTCCCGGCTGCGCCGGCCCCGGATGTCGGCGACGAACGAGACCCCGCAGGCGTCGTGCTCGAAGCGCGGGTCGTACAGCCCGCTCGCCGGGGGCAGCGCGCTGAAGTGGGGTCGCCGAAGCGGACCGGCCGACGGGGTTGTGTCCATCCTGTGCTCTCATCCACTCGGGTCGGCGGCGGAGCCGCGACCCGGACCGACGGTGGACGCAGAGGGACGACGTTGGCCCGGCTGCGAGCCGCCAGCGTAGCGGCCACCCCCCGGCCGACTGCCACCGGGATCCGCCCCGCACCGGCCGGTTCCGGGGGTGGCCCGCCGGGGGCGGGAGTGCCCGGTGTGGCGGATGTCGACCAGCGGGGCCTGGTAGGGTCAATGGGGTCATGGCCCGGCGCCTGCTCCTCCTGGTCCTCGTCGTGGTCCTCGTCGTCGTGCTCGGCGTCGGTGCCGCCGTCGCCGCGGTGGCGACCACCCGCCCCGGCCTGGCCGACGACCGGGGCGCCGTCGACGCCCGGTGGGCGGCCCTGCGCACCCCACTCGCAGCGCGCTACGAGGGCCTCGGCCGGCTCGCCGACGCGCTCGGCGCCGCCGGGGCGGGGACGCGCTCCTACACCACCGACCTCACCACCGAGCTCACCACCTGGCGGGCCCTCACGACCCGACCCGACCCCGCCGCCGAGGCCGCCTCGGCCAACCGGCTCGAGGGCCTCGCCGACCGGGTCCGGGCCAACCTCGCCGGCTCGGCCCGCCTCAGCCGCGATCCCGGGGTGGTCGCGGCCCTCGCCGTCCTCGACACCCGCCCCGTCCCCGCGGTCGAGGCCTCGGCCTACAACCGGGCTGCCCGCCGGTACGAGGTCGCCCGGCGGGACCCGCTGGCCCAGGTCCCCGCCCGCCTGCTCGGGTTCGGGCCCCGCCCCGCCCTCGCCGGTCCCGTGACCGCGCTTGACATCCGACGTTGATTTCGGTATAGTCATTTCCGGTTTCCGGAATCGAGTCACCGGGAACATCCACGGCGGGTCCTGCGTTCTCCCGCCCGAGCACCACCCCACCCGAGGGGGAGTATCCCTACGCGGTGGCGACGTCATCACGGACTTCGGTCCCGTCGCCACCGGTCGCACCTGCGGCGGGAGAGACCTTCGGCCCCGGACCCCACGGAGCCGTCATGTCCCTCACCCGCCCGAGGCCCGCCGCCGACGTCGACGGTCTCTCGGACGACGATGCGACCCGGCGCCTCGCCCAGTTCGGGCCGAATCGACTGACGGCCGCCCCGCCCCGCCCGGCGGTCCTGCGCTTCCTCGACCAGTTCCGCAGCTTCCTGGTCCTGATCCTGATCGGGGCGGCGGTGCTGGCCGCCGCCGTGGGCGACCTGAAGGACCCGATCGTGATCGGGATCGTGGTCCTCACCAACGCCCTCCTCGGCTTCCTCCAGGAGCGCAAGGCCGAACGCAGCCTCGACGCCCTCCGCTCGATGCTCGCCGACTCGGCCCGGGTCCGCCGCGACGGCGTCGTCGCCGTCATCCCCGCCGACCAGGTGGTGCCGGGTGACGTCATCCTGCTGGAGGCCGGCGACCGGGTCCCCGCCGACGCCTGCCTGCTCGTCGCCTACGACCTCGAGGTCGACGAGTCGTCCCTGACCGGCGAGTCGCATCCGGTCGCGAAGTCCCCCGAGCCGGTCACCGACCCCGACGCCCCGCTCGGCGACCGCACCGACCGCCTGTTCATGCAGACCGTCGTGACCCGGGGCCGGGCCGAGGCGCTCGTGACCGAGACCGGCATGCAGACCCAGGTGGGCACGCTCGCCGCGCTCCTGCGCGACGCCCCGAAGACGTCGACGCCCCTCCAGGTCCAGCTCCACCACCTGGGCCACCGGCTCGCCGCCGTCGCCGGGGTCGCGGTCGCCGCGGTCTTCGTGCTCGGGCTGGTGCAGGGTCGGGACTGGGGCGACCTCGTCCTCGACGCCGTGGCGCTCGCCGTCGCCGCCATTCCCGAGGGCCTCCCGGCCGTGGTCACCGTGACCCTGGCGATCGGCGCACACCGCATGGCCACGCGCAACGCCATCGTCAAGCAGCTGGCCTCGGTGGAGACGCTCGGGTCGACGACGGTCATCTGCAGCGACAAGACCGGCACCCTCACGTTGAACCGGATGACCGCGACCGACGTCTGGACGGGCGGGGCCGCCCGGCCGGTCGGCGCCGACCCCACCGCCGACCCGGCCGTCGCCGCCCTGGGTCGGGCGATGGCGCTCGCCAGCGACGCCCAGGCCGCGCCGACCGGGCCCGCCGCCGGCGAGGGGGCGATCGGCGATCCCACCGAGGTGGCGCTGCTCGGCCTCGCGGCGACCGCGGCGACGGTCGAGGCCTGGCGCAACGCCGCCCCACGGGTGGCCGAGATCCCGTTCGACTCCGCGAACAAGTTCATGGCCACCGCCCACCGCACGACCGACGCGAACGGCCGGCCCGGCGGGATCGTCGTGATGAAGGGCGCCACCGACGCCGTGCTCGCCCGGTGCACGACCGGCCCCGACGGCGCCCCGCTCGACGACGACGCCCGGGCCGCCCTGCACGCGGCCCACGACGCCCTGGCCGCGACGGGTCGGCGGGTGCTGGCGGCCGCCCTCCGGTCGGTGGCCGAGCCGCCCACCGACGGCACTGCGCTCGACGACGCACTGACGGGGCTGCAGTTCGTCGGGCTCGTGGGACTCGTCGACCCACCCCGCCCCGAGGCCCGCGACGCGATCGCCCTGTGCCGGCGGGCCGGGATCCGGGTGAAGATGATCACCGGCGACCACGCGGTGACCGCGGCGGCCATCGCCACCGACCTCGGGATCGTCGGCCGGGCGGTGACCGGTGCCGAGCTCGACGACATGACCGAGGCCGAGCTCGGCGACCGGATCGACGAGATCGGCGTGTTCGCCCGGGTCGCCCCCGAGCACAAGGTGATGATCGTCCGGGTCCTGCGGGAGCGGGGCGAGGTCGTGGCCATGACCGGTGACGGCGTGAACGACGCGCCCGCACTCAAGCATGCCGACATCGGCGTCGCGATGGGCCGGAGCGGGACCGAGGTGACCAAGGAGGCCGCGGGCCTCGTGCTCACCGACGACAACTTCGCCACCATCGTCGCCGCCGTGCGCGACGGGCGGACGATCTACGACAACATCGTGAAGTTCGTCCGCTTCCAGCTGTCCACGAACGTCGGTGCGATCCTGTCGATCCTCGGCGCCTCGATCGCCGGGCTGGGCGCCCCGTTCACCGCGATCCAGATCCTGTGGGTGAACCTGATCATGGACGGCCCACCGGCCATCGCCCTCGGCGTGGATCCGCCCAGCCCCGGGACCATGGACCGCTCCCCCCGCGCCCCCGGCTCGGCGATCCTTCCGCCCCGGCGCCTCGGGGTGCTGCTCGCCACCGGCACCGTGATGGCCGTCGGAACCCTCGGCGTGCTGCTGCTGGCCCCCGACCCCGTGGCCCCCACGATGGCGTTCACCACCTTCGTCCTGTTCCAGGTGTTCAACGCCGTCAACGTGCGGACCGAGCACGGCGCCAGCGTCGGCCGGCACGCGCTCGTCAACGGGCGGCTGTGGATCGCCCTGGGCGCCGTCGTCGTCCTGCAGGTGCTGGCCGTGCAGTGGTCGGGCCTGCAGGGGGTGTTCGACACCACCGGCCTCGACCTGGTCCAGTGGGCCGTGGTCGTGGCGGTGGCCGCCAGCGTCCTGGTGGTCGAGGAGCTGCGCTGCCGGATCCTGTACCGACCGTCCCCGCCCGAGGAGGCGTCCCGATGAAGTGCCCCGTCGACGACCGCGATCTCGTGATGTCCGAGCGTCAGGGCATCGAGATCGACTACTGACCCGAGTCCGCCCGCAAGAAGAAGCGCGAGAGCTTCCTGTCAGAGATCTTCGAGTTCGGAGGTTGAGTGCCATGGCATTCCGCAACACCATGAAGACCGTCGCCCTGCTCGCCGGGATCGGTGGCTTGCTCGTCCTGGTCGGCTCCGCCCTCGGCGGCGCCGGCGGGGCGCTGATCGGCGCGGTCCTCGGTCTCGCCATCGTCGGCGCCTCGTACTGGTTCTCCGACCGGATCGCCGTGCGCGCCGCCGGCGCCCACGAGGTGTCGGAGCGGGACGCGCCCCAGCTGCACGCGATGGTGGCCGACCTGGCTGCGACCGCAGGCCTGCCCAAGCCCCGGGTCTACGTGTCCCCCGCCGCGCAGCCGAACGCATTCGCCACCGGCCGCAACCCGGCGCACTCGGCTGTCGCCGTGACCGAGGGGCTCCTGACCCAGTGCCCGCCCGACGAGCTGCGCGCGGTGCTCGCCCACGAGATGGCGCACATCCGCAACCGCGACATCCTCATCGGATCGGTCGCCGCCGCCATCGCGACCGGCATCTCGTTCATCGCCAACATGGCCCTCTGGGCCGGGATGTTCGGTGGCGGCGACGACGAGGACGGGCCCAGTCCGATCGTCGCGATCCTGCTCGCGATCCTGGCTCCGCTCGCCGCGACGGTGCTGCAGATGGCCCTGTCGCGGTCGCGGGAGTACGAGGCCGACCGGGTCGGCGCCGAGCTCCTCGGTGATCCCGAGCCGCTGGCCCGGGCCCTGCAGCGGATCGACACCATGGCCGCGCGCACGCCGCTCGATGTGACCCCGGCCCAGGCCAGCGCCTACATCGTGAACCCGCTCACCGGCCGCCGGGTGAACTTCGCCCGGCTGTTCCTCACCCACCCCCCGGTCGAGGAGCGCATCGACCGCCTCCGGGCGATGCGTCAGGACGGCACCCTGCGGGCCGCGTAGTCGATCCGGGGCGGTTCACCGCCCCGCCGTTCACCGGTCCGGCCACCCCGCAGCCGGATCGGTCGCGGGCGGCGCGTCACTCGTTGGCGCGCCGCCCGCCCTGTTCGTGGGACAGCACCTCGAGCAGCTCACCGACCCGGTGGTGGCGCTCGGCGGGATGCCGCAGCGGCAGCTCCGCGTGGACCCGGTAGGCGTTGCGCCGACCCACCCGCAGGACCTCGAGGTATCCCTCGGCCTCGAGTTCGGCCACGATGCGCTGCGCCGCCCGCTCCGTGATGCCGATCCGCTCGGCAACGTCGCGCAGGCGCAGGTCGGGATCGGCGGCGATCGCGAGCAGCACGTGGGCGTGGTTGGTGAGGAAGGTCCAGGTCGAGCCCGAGGCGGGGACGGATCCCGCCGCGGCGACGCCCGGACCACGATCCGTTGCGGACCCACGCTCTCCGGCCATCACCCCACCCGTCGCTCGGTCTGTCGGGGGGAGCCTACGCCGTCGCGCGGACGCCTCCTCAGAGCGGGGCGCGGGCGCCTCCACCCAAGCGGGGCGCGGGCGCCTCCACCCAAGCGGGGCGCGGGCGCGATTGCCGCACGGAGCGCGGGTTCGGGGCACACTGGCGTCATGTCCTCCGCCGAGTCGCCGCTCGTGACCGTGCTCGGCGGTGGGCAGCTCGGGCGGATGCTCGGGTTGGCCGCGATCCCCCTCGGGATCCGGTGCCGGTTCCTCGATCCCGTCGCGGGCGCCCCGGCGGTGGCCGTCGGGCCACTCGAGGTCGGTCCGCTCGGTGACCCCGAGGCCCTCGACCGGGTCGCGGCGGGCGCCGACGTCGTCACCTACGAGTGGGAGGGCGTCCCGGCCGACGGCGCCCGCCGGCTCGCCGACCGCGTCCCGGTGCGTCCCGGTTGGCGGGCGCTCGAGGTGGCCCAGGACCGCCTGGCCGAGAAGACCGCGTTCCGCCGCCTCGGCATCCCGGTGCCGGAGTTCGCTGCGGTCGACGACGCCGCCGGGCTCGACGCAGCGCTCGACGCCATCGGCGTGCCCGCCGTGCTCAAGACCCGGCGCGGCGGCTACGACGGCAAGGGACAGGCGGTGATCCGCACCGCGGCCGAGGGGCCCGCCGCCCTCGCCGAGCTCGGCGGCACCGGGTTGATCCTCGAGGCGCTGGTGCCCTTCGACCGCGAGCTGTCGGTCATCGCCGCCCGGGGCGTCGACGGGACCGTCGGCACGTTCCCCCTGGTCGAGAACCTGCACCGCGACGGGATCCTGCGGGTCAGCCGGGCCCCGGCCACCGTCGACCCCGCCACCCGCGCCGCCGGCGACGACATCGCGGCCCGTCTGCTCGCCGACCTCGACTACGTGGGGGTCCTCACCGTCGAGCTCTTCGACGTCGGCGGTTCGTTGCTCGCGAACGAGATCGCTCCCCGCGTCCACAACTCCGGGCACTGGACCATCGAGGGTGCCGAGACCAGTCAGTTCGAGCAGCACCTGCGGGCCGTGCTCGGGTGGCCCCTCGGGTCGCCCGCGGCGCGCGGCCACTCCGCCATGCTGAACGCGATCGGCACGCTCCCCCCGCGCGAGGCGGTGCTCGCGGTCCCCGGGGCCCGGCTGCACGAGTACGGCAAGGCGCCGCGCCCCGGCCGGAAGGTCGGCCACGTCACCGTCGTGGCCGAGACCCCCGCCGTGCTCGAGGATCGGCTCGCCCGACTGCTCGCGATCGCCCCCGGCACCCTGGGCTAGCCGCAGCCCTCAGGCGACCGCGCCCGCCGCCCGCAGGGTCGTGATCTCGTCGGGTGCGAAGCCGAACTCGGAGAGGATCTCGTCGGTGTGCTCGCCCGGCTTCGACCGTCCGCGCTGGATCTCGCCCGGGGTGCGGGAGAAGCGCGGGGCCGGGGCCGGCTGCAGGACGCCCTCGTACTCCACGATCGTGTTGCGGGCCCGGATGTGGGGGTGGGTGGCCACCTCCGACATGGGCAGCACCGGCGCGAAGCAGACGTCGGTGCCCTCGAGCTCGGCGCGCCACTCGTCGCGGGTCTTGGTGCGGAACACC
>Ga0172372_10004490_pt1 | contig 19831 bp, 18 predicted proteins | sample LakKiv5m_2_FD_114544 | JGI IMG/M metagenome (GOLD analysis project Ga0172372, IMG submission 114544) | Freshwater microbial communities from Kabuno Bay, South-Kivu, Congo - kab_092012_9.5m | ecosystem: Environmental > Aquatic > Freshwater > Lake | place: Democratic Republic of the Congo...
ATTTATCTATTTTATAGACGCGCTTCGCAGTTACCGCTGATGCCAAGCATCAGCCGAAAGCGCTAATTTTCCATGAGTATCATCAAAAAACATCTTGTTAAAGAAACAACCACAAGCATTCTATTCATCATGGGTGCGCTGTTGGCGATGTTCGCTTTTTTTGATTTGCTACAAGAGTTAGATAGCATAGGAAAAGGCAGTTACGGCCTAGGCAAAATATTAATGTTTGTCTTACTGAGTGCGCCCGGGCACATTTATGAAATTGTGCCTGTTGCAGTATTGATTGGGGCAATGTACAGCTTGGCACAATTCGCCAGAAACTCTGAACTTGTTATTTTGCGAGTCAGTGGCATGTCGATATTGAGCATAGGTGCATCACTGCTACGAATTGGGATTGTGTTCGCACTAACAACATTTATTGTAGGTGAGCTCATCACACCGCTTAGTGAAAAAACAGCACAACGTATCCGTATCAAAGCGATTGATTCAGTAATTGCACAAGATTTCCGCTCTGGGCTCTGGGTGAAAGATGGCAAAAGTTTTGTAAACGTTGAACAAGTGCGTCCCGATGCTGAATTGGTTAACGTGCACATTTACTCATTCGACCAGCAATTTCAATTAGACACGATTAATAGCGCGAAATCTGCCAGATTCAACGGTGATAACTGGGATTTAACCGATGTTACTGTCACCCATTTGTCTAAGGCAAAAGTGGATACAGAAAGGCTGGCAAAAGCGAATTGGAAGTCACTTATCCGACCTGAATTGATGAACGTTTTGTTGGTTCTTCCTGAGCGCATGTCTGCCTGGAGCTTGTATTCTTACATCAAACATTTGTCTAAAAACAATCAGAAAACTTCTCGCTACGAAATTGCTTTGTGGGCGAAGGTCATTTATCCGGTTGCTTGCCTAGTGATGATTCTGCTGGCACTCCCTTTTGGGTTTCTGCATCAGCGTAGCGGCGGTATTGCCTATAAAATTTTAGCGGGGATTATGCTAGGGATTTTGTACCAAGTGCTCAATAAGGTTTTTTTACACTTGGGATTACTCAATGATTGGTCGGCATTTACTAGCGCGGTTATTCCAACTTTCTTGTTCTTCTTGGCCAGTATCTTAATGCTCACTTGGGTTGAGCGGCATTAAGCTCTTTTAGCCTTTAGGGGTAAGTACCAAGCGGCACCCCGACAATCGATCATGCAAAAAAAGCTTTTCACGATCGAACACACGCCAAGCAAAACCTAGCCCAAAAAACATCAAACTAAAGCTAGCAAACAAATATCGTTTCATTGCTTGCCGCCAATCCAATCTATTTTCTTGGCGACCCTCTAATTGGATGCGCCAAGTTTTCATCGCTAAGGTTTGACCGCTTTTCACCCAACAATAAACGAAATAAGCCCCCACTAATAACCAGCAATAAATAAAGAAAAAGTGCCGCTGCAAATCGTTATGCGGGTCACCAAATAAGGCGCGATAGAAAATACCTGCGACAAACAAAATAGCAAACAGCAAAATACTTTCGTAAATAAAAGCTGCAAGACACCTTAAAAAACTTGGGGATGGATTCATAAAAATTTAAAAAACGACTTAAAAACTATTTACCTTAATTGTCAAACTCTTCAGTACCGTATATTTCAGGATGCTGATTACGCAAAGACTGCCGTTTTTCAGGTGAGGCATCACGATATTCGCGCCACCTTCTTCGGATTTCTTCTTTCTTTTCTGGCGGCAAAGACTGAAACTGTTGATAACGCTTGCGCACATTCTCCTTCTCAAAAGGCGTCATACGGCTCCATCTTGATAAGCGTTTTTGTACGCGCTCTTGGCGCTCAACTGACATCTTGGGATAGTCATGTGCAATCTCCAGCATACGCTCGCGTTGCCAAGGGCGTAGGGTGTCCCACTCTTCAGCTAATGGAGAAAGCACTTTGCGCTGATCATCAGTCAAGCTAGACCATGGTTGCGTAGGCTCATCGGCAAAGGCCATATTCGCCAACAAACCAAACACAAAAAAACTAATGATTAAGGTTGCGAGTTTTCTGACAACCATTCGTCAAATCCTTCATTCAAATAAGCTTCGGGAGGTAATTCAGAACTCAGCAAATAGGCGTCACTCTGGCCAATATCTTGTGCATTTTCACGCATGATAAACAACAAACTCAACAGCAATAAAAGCCCAATAATGGCTATCCATCGTTTTTGATGGTGCAGGTGCGCGCCAAGCAAATGCAATACACCTCGATGCGCCACTACCTCATTTACAGGTATTCTAGATAATGCTTTTTCACGACCGTACTTCAAATTGGAAAGGGTGAGCGCGTCAATAGACGCAAGGTCTTGATCAAGCAAGGCTACAATTGCTTTGGCTTGCGTTTTCTCAATATCATTTTGTTCAATCTCACGCTTCATCACTCCCTCCTTTCCTTGTTAGTACGGCACTTGTTATTTGATGCTCAGCCAATAACTTCGCCAAGGTATGTACCGCGCGCGAACAATGGGTTTTAACACTGCCTTGAGAGCACCCCATCGCGGCAGCCGTTTCCGCCACATCCATATCTTCCCAATAACGCATCATAAAGGCTTCTCGTTGACGAGCAGGCAGCCTCTGCAGAGCATCCTGAATGATAGCCATGGTTTGTCGTTGCTCAAGTGCAGCTTGTGGCTGGTTAGTATTATCCTGATTTTCGGGGCTAATCACCTCTAAAGGATCCGAGTCCTCCCCATCGTCGCCAGTCACGCTAAATGATGAGAGCAGTGATGTCCACATGTTTCTAACTTTTTGACGCCGCCAATAATCACGCGTGGTATTTTGCAAAATGCGTTGAAACAACATCGGGAACTCTCCCGCAGGGCGTGCTGAATATTTCTCAACTAGCTTCATCATGGCGTCTTGAACGATGTCCAAAGCTACCTGATCATCACGCACAGCATAAGCAATTTGCCTAAAAGCGCGGCGCTCCACTTGGGTGAGAAATTCCGAGAGTTCTTGTCGACTAGCCATCCCCCTTACTGTATCTCGATTAAATGAAAAATTAAAGTCACTTTATAAAAATTATTCAAGCGCTTGATTGATATTATTTTTTATATACAATCTACGACAGTATTTTATGGCGCAATCAAAACTTCAAATACATCAAAAATGACAAATGCATCCGACACATCAAAGATAGAGGAAACGCTTTGCCGCCAAGAAAAATTGGAGGCCCTTGAACGGCTTACCGCAAATATCGCCCATGAAATTCGCAATCCTCTCGGTGCCATCGGTCACGCCTGCCAACTACTGGAAGAGGATGAGTGCATCCAGAGCTCATCAAAACGCGCATTAAGCATCATTACAAAAAATGTTCAGCGCATTAATCAAATGATTGATGAAATACTGCATGCACACCATCATGATCCATCGAAAATTGTAACGATTCAGCTCAATAAATTTTTAAAAGATTTTCATGAGTATTTTTGTGAAACAGAGAAAATCTCATCTCAGCACTTTGCGCTCAATCTCAGTCATGCGCCTATCTTTATTGAATTTAATCCGCTGCATTTAGATCAAGTCTTGTGGAATTTATGCCGTAACGGGTGGAGGCATTGCAGCAAAAAAATGGCCAGCTTCAACATTTCGCTAGAAGTACTTCCGCAAAATAAAGTTGCGATAAATATTAAAAACGATGGCGATGACATTAACGCGGAAAAGCAAGCACATATTTTTGAGCCTTTTTTTACAACTGAACCTAAAGGCACTGGGCTAGGGCTTTATATTGCTCGCCAGTTATGCCTAAGAAATCACGCTGCATTGCTTTTTGAAAGCCGCCAGCAAGAAACTATTTTTTCCATTCAACTACAAAAAGCGGTGATCTAATGCTAATGAAACCTCGTTGTTTAATTGTTGATGATGAACCTGACATTTCGGAATTACTGTCTATCACGATAGAAAAAATGGGCATCAAAACTGACTGTTCTGGAACATTGGAAGATGCCAAGTTTCGTTTATCACGTAACCGCTACGACCTGTGCTTAACTGACATGCGCTTACCCGATGGTAATGGCCTAGATTTAATGAAACACATCAATTTGCATTACTCTGGATTACCCATCGCCGTCATCACTGCTTTTGGTAGTTCTGACAACGCTGTATCAGCATTAAAAGCAGGGGCTTTTGATTATCTAAACAAGCCGATTTCACTGCAGCAGTTGCGACCGATAGTTGCGTCAGCAATCAAGCCACATCAATATGGCGAGCAAAAAGAAAGGCAACTGCCACTGATTGGAAAGTCCGAACCGATTAACCAAGTGCGTCATTTCATTCACCTTATTTCGCAGAACGATACGCATACGCTCATCACTGGCGAGCCTGGTACAGGTAAAGAATTGGCGGCACGTTTAATTCATTTTAATAGTGCACGTCGTGAACGAAATTTCATTAAATTAAACTGCGCTAGCATCAGCGATAAGAATGCAGAAACCCAATTCTTGGGAAATTTAAAGAGTGTCGAAAATTCTAGAAAAAAAATGAAAATAGGCTTTTTAGAACAAGCTAGCCATGGCACTCTGTTTTTAGAACAAATTGATAAGCTACCCATTAATGCACAGGGCTTACTGCATGAGGCACTGCAAAAAAATAAAGAGAATATCCGCGTGATTGCTTCAACCCATCATGACCTAACAAACATGATAGATGAAGGTTTTTTTAATCGAGATCTACACTACCAATTGAATCTACTCTCCCTGCACATGCCAGCCCTCCGAAATATGCACGAAGATATTCCGCTGATTGTGCAGCACTTGCTAACCAAAATTACAGCGCCTACTGAAGATGCACCGATGCTATCAGCCTGTGCGCTAAGCAAACTGAAATCTTGTCATTTTGAAAGCAACGTAAGCGAGCTAGAAAATATACTGGAAAAAGCAGTCGCCACACACCATCCTAGCATCATCAAGGCCGAGCATTTACTGATAAAAGAAAAAAGCTTACCGCTGACAGATACAAATCTAGATACTTCCGACATGCCCTTGCCAGATTATTTAGAGCACGTTGAGAGACAGGCCATCTTAAAGGCCTTAAATAAAACGCAGCAAAATAAAACAGCGGCAGCAAAGTTGTTGGGCGTGAGTTTTAGAACCTTACGTTATCGCTTATCCAAATTAGGGCTATCTAAAAGAACTTAAAAAAACAAAGCATTTAGTAAATAAAAAAACGGCTGATGTCAGCCGCTTTTTTATGAAACCTCGCACCAAAATTATTTAAGCACAATGCTCAAATAAGCGATATAAAGTAGCCCATTCACCCAAACATGCCAAACACGAAGTTGTCCGCGAGAAATCATCCAACGCAGCCAGAGCACGCCTAGCAAAGTAACGACGACACCCGCAAACACTTCTTTTTGTGGCACCCAAGGCGTCAACATAATACCAATGGCTGGCAATAAGGTACCTTGAAACACCAATGCACCTGTAATGTTGCCAAACGCCAAAGTATCCTTGCCCTTACGCACCCACAAGACACTATTTACCTTCTCAGGCAACTCTGTTGCGATTGGAATCACTAATAAGGAAAGTAAGAGCGGTGAAATACCCAACAATGCTGATGCATCCTGAATGCCAGAAATAAATCCTTTAGCACCAGCAATCAACAAAGCCAAACCTACTAGCAACTGAATGGCTACCACGATCATATTGTTAGGCAGACCCAAGCGACACATAAACATGGGCTCTTCGGCCTCTGTCGCATGTCCACCGGCAACCAGATCTTTAGAAGCACGCAATGTCAGCATGATGTACACAAAATAAATAAGCACCATGGCAAAACCAAATGCATAGCGAATCACCATCACTTCATGCGGCACAAACAATGCGACTGTTGCGAATGCAAAGGCAGCAATAAAGAAATCTAGATCCCGCTTTAGCCCTGTTCTTTCTGGATGGAAATGACCATTGGCTTTTCTGTTTTTTAGCACTGCGAAAGCCAAAAGAGAAATGGAGAGTGTTGAGAGCATCAACGGCGCACCCAAAATTGCACCAACACCGATTTCTTCATTTAAATGTACGTCACTAGTACCCGCCATTAAAGCCAAAAGCGGCACAGAAGTTTCTGGAAGTGCAGTCCCCACAGCCGCAAACAAGGAGCCTGTGACCCCCTCTGAAATACCTAATTTTTCACCTAAATGTTCCAATGCATTGGTAAACACCTCGGCTGCAATTAGAATAACAATTAACATTAAAAACAATTCAGCAAATATCATCATTAAATCCTAGAGTTGATTGGCTGGATTTTATCGGATAAGCGATTATTAAGCATGCAAAATCTTCAAATCGACGCTACTGGCACTTGTACCGAAGCGAGCTTTATTGCCTCGCCCAATGTCGACTCACGCCCTGATATTGCTGACATCAAGCTGATTGTCATCCACAACATCAGCCTCCCTCCAAACCAGTATGGAGGGAACGGCGTGATTGAGCTTTTTACTAACAGACTCAATCCAAGTGATCATCCTTATTACGCTGAAATTGCGCACCTAAAAGTTTCTTCACACTTCTTTATTCGCCGCGACGGAAGCTTAATACAATTTGCCTCATGCTTAGATCGTGCATGGCACGCAGGCCAATCAAATTGGAACGGACGTGAACGTTGCAACGATTTTTCAATTGGCATCGAGCTAGAGGGAAATGATTTTGAACCTTTTGAAGCTCCCCAATATCAGATGCTCAACAAGCTCATTTCTGCAATAAAAAATGCCTACCCAATAGAAGACATTACAGGCCATTCAGACATTGCGCCAGGCAGAAAAACCGATCCTGGCCCTTATTTTGATTGGGCTAACATTGAGCATTGACAACATTTTTTGAGCTAGTCCCGATATACTTAGCCCATCTTCAAATTGAAAGCTTTTAGCATGACTTTTAAGCGCGTTTGTTTTTCAAAAAACATAGTCATTTCAGCATTGATTGTAAGTTCATTGATGACATCCTTGTCGGCTTGCAGTAAAAAAGACGCTGAACAAGACGCTAAAAAGAAGCCTCAAGCCTCCTTAATTAGCGTAACGAGTGCTGAATCGCACGACTTAGAAATTCGTGAAGAATCCATCGGCACATTAGAAGGTCTTATTGATCCGACCATTGCAGCAGAAGCTGCTGGTCGTGTTACAAAAATTGATGCACATCCAGGTCAAACGGTCAAAAAAGGCCAGCCCTTAGTATGGCTAGACGCCACCGATTACAGCCTACAGCGCACTGAGTCGCTGGCTGAAGTCGCAAGACTGGAAGCATTGATTGCCAACCAGAACCGAATGGTTGAGCGCAACCAAACACTAGTTCAGAAGAAATTTATCTCTCAAAATGCCCTAGATGACTCCACCACGCAACAAGCGGCAATGCAACAGCAGCTAGATGGTGCAAAAGCACGTTTGGCGATTATCGATCACACCAAATCAAAAACTGTCGTGGTTGCACCACTAGATGGCGTGGTACAAAAACAAATTGTTTCAGTGGGTGATTTTGTCAAAATTGGCGACCCACTTTTACAAGTCATCAGCAAACAAAAATTGCGTGCACACTTACCACTCCCTGAAAGTATTGCCGCCAAAATTCACCCTGGCATCAAAGTCCGTTTAAGCACACCAACTTCTGATAAAACCGTGATGAGCGTCATACGAGAACTCAAGCCTATGATAGGGGAAACCAATCGTGCCGTGGATGTCATCGCCGACGTGACTGATGAGGCTGGCTGGCAACCTGGCGCGAGCGTCAAAGGTGAAATCATTTTAGGGGAACATGCTGACGCTGTGCTTATCCCAGAACAAAGTCTTGTTTTACGCCCAGCGGGGGAAGTGGTTTACGCCATTCAAAACAATGTGGCTATCCAGAAAATTGTAAAAACAGGCTTGCGTCAGGATGGAAAAATCGAAATTCTTGAGGGTTTAAATGCCAACACAATCATCGCTAAAGACGGGGCTGCATTCTTAACAGACCAAGCCAAAGTCAATATTGAGTCTTCAAAATCAAGCAAATAAACACTTAAGAAAGCACGCATGAAACTGCCTGAAATATCGATTAAGCGTCACGTTTTTGCTTGGATGCTTTCCGCTGTCATCGTGCTATTTGGCACAATTTCTTACCAACGAATTGGGGTTGATCGCGTACCGGCTATCGACTTTCCAATCATCATGATTAATACCACACTGAAGGGTGCCAACCCTGATGTCGTTGACTCTAGCATCACCAGCATTATTGAATCTGCAATCAACACAACTCCTGGTATTGAACATATTCAGTCTATTTCATCCCCTGGTGTTTCCACCGTCACCATTACTTTTGCACTCAATAAAAATATCGACGTTGCCTATAACGAGGTTCAAGCAAAAGTCAGTCAGATTCTCAAGCGATTGCCTGACAATACTGATGCGCCAACCATCCAGAAAGTAGACACCAATGCACAAGCCGTTATTTGGTTAGCGCTCACTGGTGACCGCACAATTCAGCAGCTCAATCTATATGCGATTAATGTGCTTAAGAAGAAATTAGAAACTGTGAATGGCGTAGGTGAAGTCACCTTAGGCGGTCGCCGTGACCGTGTCATTCGCGTGACATTATCACCAGACCGAATGGCGGCTTATAAAATAACAGCCTCAGATTTAATCAATGCCTTCAAGCGTGAGCACGTTCAATTACCTGGTGGTTTTTTAGTCAGCGACCAATCTGAGAAACTGATTAAACTCGACCTAGAGTTTCACAATGTAAAAGATCTCGGTGAATTGATTATTCATCATAAAGATGGCGCACCCGTCCATCTCAAAGAAATTGCAACAATCACCGACAGCATTACCGATAACCGCCAAGTAGCACGCTATAACGGCAAACCAACAGTAGGGCTAGGCATGATTAAGATTGCCAATGCCAACACTGTTGAAATCATCAAAGAAGTTGAGCGCCGCTTAGATGAAGAAATCCGCCCCAGTTTGCCCCCTGGTATGCAATTGGAAATCTCGACCAATGATTCCATTTTCATTAATCAAATGGTGTCTTCGCTCAAAGAGCACTTGTTCACAGGCACGCTACTTGCCGCCTTGATTGTATTTATATTCTTACAATCAGTTCGCTCCACCATGATTATTGCAACAGCCATTCCTGTCTCTTTACTTGGCGCAATCGCAGTCATGTATTTCTCTGGTTATACCTTCAATTCGATGACCTTACTCGGTTTGCTACTGCTCATCGGCGTGGTAGTAGATGATGCAATCGTCGTGCTGGAAAACATTTTCCGTCATCGCGAACACATCGACAAAGATCCCATGAGCGCAGCAATTAATGGTTCCGCTGAAGTAACTTTTGCAGTCATTGCTGCGTCATTTTCTTTAGTGTGTATTTTTGCACCAACCATCTTTATAGATGGCATTGTAGGGATGTTCTTTAAGTCATTCGGTGTCGTGGTCACATGTGGCGTGCTTACGTCTCTATTTGTTTCGCTGACGCTGACTCCTATGCTTTGCTCACGCTACCTGCACGTTGGCCATACGCGGAGCAAATACTACGATGCGATTAATAAAGCACTTGCTAAGATGGATAGCACTTATCATCACCTGCTCGGAATCAGTCTAAAACATCGCTGGCGCGTGCTTATCATTACCTTCACTTTTGTGATTCTGGGTGGTGGCTTTGCAATGGTGAAAGTTGAAAAGGATTTTGTACCAGAAGCGGATGAAGGCAGCTTTTCCATTAGTGTTAAAACACCATTGGGATCAACATTGGAATACACGGATTCACGCATGAAATTAATTGAAGCAGCCATTGCAAGTCATCCAAAAGAGGTTGCTAGTTACTTCGCAACTATCGGCTCTGGCTCTAAAGGACAAGTTAATCAGGGGAATGTGAATGTACGTCTAGTGCCTAAATCAGAGCGTGATCAATCACAAAAAGAATTGATGAAAACCCTGAAAAAGCAGTTCGAGAAAATTCCTGGGGTAAAAGCAATCCCTTCGCCATCTTCAATCGCCAAAGGTCAACGTTCCGAAAAATTACAATTCATGATTACTGGCCCTTCACTTGAAGAAATAGGCCGTCTATCAAAAGTGCTACAACAGTCACTTTCAAAAAATCCAGACATGGGCAAAGTCGATATTGATGTGCAATTAGATTTACCACAACTTGATATGCAAATAGATCGTACCCGTGCCTCAGCCATGGGTTTATCCGCGACGGATATTGCCCAAGCGATTAGCATGTATGCGGGCGGCATGGACATTGCGAAGTACAACGATACCAACGGCGACGGGCAACGCTACGATATTCGCCTAAAAGCAGATGAGAGCCAATTCAAGCAAACTACGGATCTCAATAAAATCTACTTGCGAAGCGCAAGTGGTGACTTGGTACGTTTAGATTCTGTTACCAGCTTTACACCATCACTGGGTGCAGCGGTGATTGGTCGTTATGACATGCGTTACTCCGCCAGCTTTTTTGCCAACCCCAATATGCCACTTGGCGAAGCTGTAAATTTGGTGAAAGCTGAAGCGACAAAAATTTTACCTGCCAATTACAACCTAAAAATGAGTGGTCAAGCGGAAGAGTTTGGCAAAACATTCAAGAACATTAAATTCGTCTTCATGCTTGCCTTTATCTTGCTGTATATGGTGTTGGCAAGTCAATTCAACTCGTTTCTACAACCAGTCATCATCATGTTGGCACAACCACTGGCGATTATCGGTGGCTTAATTGCGCTACTGCTCACAGGTGACTCTCTCAACATTTACTCAATGATTGGCTTGGTTCTATTAATTGGCTTGGTAGCAAAAAATTCTATCTTGCTAGTCGATTTGACCAATCAATTGCGTGAACGTGGAGCAAATATTGATGACGCACTTAAAGAAGCCTGCCCAATCCGCTTACGTCCTGTAATCATGACATCACTCACCATTATCTTGGCGCTATTACCTGCTGCGATGGGATTAGGCGCTGGCAGTGAGACTAACAAACCGCTCTCCGTTGCTATTATTGGCGGGATGGTTTCATCCACCTTATTGACTTTGGTGGTCGTGCCCGCGGCTTATTCGCTAGTCATGAATGGATTAGAAAATTTTAATTGGGCAAGCTGGAAAAACAAGCTAGGGTTAAGAAGCTGAACTTAAAAAGTTAAGGCGCAAGGTTAGCGCTGAGTTAATCAGTGCTAAGAGTTTAATCAGACTTGGTCAGCTTTTGCACAATCAAGCTGCCCACCATATCGCCCTGAACATTGACGGTCGTACGCAGCGTGTCCAACAAGCGATCGATAGGCAACAAGATAGCAATCGCCTCTGCGGGCAAGCCTACAGATTGCAATACCATGACCATAGTCACCATACCAGCGCTCGGAATACCAGGGGCGCCCATGGCCGCAATCATCGCCGTAAAAAATACGATACTTTGTTGCGCAAAAGTCAAATCAATCCCCGCAAGATTGGCGACAAACAAAGCTGCTACCGCCTCATAAAGTGCAGTGCCATCCATATTAATGGTGGCCCCCAATGGCACTACAAACCCCGCAATTTCTGGCTTTACATGCAAATGTTGCGTGGTACAACGCAGGGTAACTGGCAATGTTGCGCTGCTAGAGCTGGTAGCGAAGGCCGTCATTAATGCTTCACGCGCGCCTCGCCAAAACCATAGGGGAGTTTTTCCTGTCACCAAATATAAAATCAAGGGCAAAACCACCACACCGTGAAATAAGGTCGTTGCCATAATAAGTGCGACAAATTTTGCCAGCGTAGTCAACATTCCGACATCTTGCAGCACTACTAATTTGAGTAATAGAGCTGCCACACCAAGCGGAGCAAGACGCATAATCCAAGCCACGATGCGCATACAAATTTCAAAGGCTTCTTGAAACAAGATCAGCATGTTCTTATAACGCTCACCACCCATCACCAAAGCAATACCAAGAATTAAAGCAAACATCACAACAGCCAGAACATTGCCTTGCGCCAAGGCAGAGAATGGATTTAAAAATAAGCCATGTAAGAACTGGGAAAAGAATTCAGGGAAAGCAAGCTGCTTGGTTTGGAAGTTCTGCATGACATCCGAAAACATTGCCAAATGCAGTCCTGCGCCTGGTTTGAAATAATAGCTAGCCGAAAGCCCAAGCACGATGGCGATTGCCATCGAGACAACGAAAAATGATAGTGTACTTACCCAAACACGATGCATTTGCTGGTGCTGGCGCAAATTAGCAATGCCCACGGTAATTGAGCAAAACACCAACGGAATCAAAATCATTTTAAGTAAATCGATAAAGACGCCACCAATCAGACCTGCCGAATACAATCCGACTTTTGTAACAGCATGATCCGCGCCCAAATGATGCAAATAAATACCCAACACCACACCTAAAATAGCCCCTAGTAAAATCTGTGTGTTTAGGCTTGGTAGTCTCATGTTTAGGACGCTTTCACCTTCTCAAAAACTGCCGCAAAGAAACCATCTGTTTGGTGTAGATGCGGAAGCAATTTTAAATAATCACCTGTATCTAAATTAATTTCCTGCTGCGCCAGAATTGTATTCGCTGGCACTAATTTGAAGTCAGGATTAGCTTGTAAAAATGCTTCTGCGATTTGCTCATTTTCATCTCGTAACAAACTACAAGTAGCGTAAATTAAACGTCCACCAGCTTTTACCAATCTTGAAGCTCGCGCCAAAATATTGGTTTGTTTAACAGTCAACTCTTCAACGTCTTTAGGCTGCTGGCGCCATTTCAAATCTGGGTTACGACGCAGTGTTCCTAGACCACTACAAGGGGCATCCACCAAGACACGATCAAACTTACCAAACAAGCGCTTTAGCTTTGGGTCAGCTTCGCTACTAATCACCTGACTGTGCAAATTAGACAAGCCTGAGCGCTTTAATCGAACCCCTAAATTCTGCAAACGTTTTTCGGAAACATCAAATGCATAAATACGACCAGAGTTACGCATCAAAGCACCGATTGCCAAACTCTTGCCGCCGGCACCCGCACAAAAATCAGCAATCATTTCACCACGGCGCGGTGCAACCAATTGCGCCAATAATTGACTACCTTCATCTTGCACTTCAATTTTTCCATCGGTAAAAAATGGGTGCTTACTAATCGTCATTTTTTGCGGCATACGCAATCCATAAGGTGCGTAAGGTGTAGCCTTGATTTCCGTTTTTTCGGATTCAAATTTAGCCATTACATCTTCACGTGTGGCTTTTATTATATTCACCCTTAAATCTAACGATGCTTGATGATGCATGCTCCTGGCGATAGTAAGCGCTTCTTCTTTTCCATATTGAGTGACTAATTTATCCCAAAACCAATCTGGCAAATCAGCCTTCTCAGCCTCACTCATGCCATCTGTTTTTTTGGCTTTAATAGCCTGCGCCCATTCCATTTGCTGCGCATTTAAAGATTCACCCAAATCACGCGTACTCATACCCAGCACACGAATTAAATAGGCTAACAATAATTTGCGGGGGTCATTGCCTTCGGCCACATGCATCAAAAATGCTTTGCGGCGCAACACACCATAAACAGATTCAGCAACAAAAGCACGATCTTTGGTACCCAAATCACGATGCTGCTTGAAAAATAAGCCAAGCTTCACATCGGCTGGACCTGTGTTCGACAAAACGTCAGCCAGCACGATGCTGGTCATTCTTAACAAATTTGAATTCATCATTCTTTCTTGATATCGGTATCAATGCGGGTTACCAATAATTCGTAACCGCTACCGTCCTTTGCTATTTTTAAAATCTTAACGGGGATAAACCGATAATCAACAGCCAGCCAAAGCTCTGTTTTCTCATCAGCATCGCCACTACTTTTTGCGATATGCATGGTATTTAGATTGCCAAACTTGGTTGCAAGCGTATCCTCAGACACAAACAGGTAATCAATCGTATGTAAGGTTTTACCATTGGTGAGTGTGTGTTGCATGCGATCCAATGGCGGCACAAACATAAACTGATACATGAAGCTTAAAAAGTCCTGTGTGTCATCTGGCAAATCCAATGTTTCATTACGCTTAATCGTGCTCAGTATCAACTTATGATTGTTCCAGTCAAAATCAGCACTCTGAAACTTCTCAGGCTTACTCGATATTTCATAGCGATAACTATCAGGCCGCAAACCATACTCTGTCACACTCCCGATACTGGTCTCAATCCGTTTACCAGAGAAAGCTAACGACGCTATCCCCACAGCCTGGATTTCGCTTTGTAATCGGTAACGGCCTTCGCTAACCAAGTCGAAACGATAGCGTGCCTTACCACTACCGAAACCTGTTCGCTTAACCTCAAATTCCGTTTCCACATAGTTAGGTGAGGGCAATGCCTTTGGCTCCTCATAGAGGGGCCTGTCTTCCTCCCCAATCATTGGCGCAGGAATATAAGTAGGCTCAGCGACAGGCGCTGATGATGCGACTTGCGAATTACTTGCTTGTGGTAATACTTTTTTCGCTACCCTTTTTGCCATTCGCTTCTTTGGTAAGGGCGCTGGTTTTTTGGGTGGCACGGGGGCTAATTCAGCCTCAATCACATGTTTAGAAAAATCCAAGTTTGGCAAAAGCACATGCCAACCACCCGCTATCAGCAAGTGTAAAATCAGGGAAATTAAAATTGCCCATAACAATCGTGTTGAGATGTGAAGTTTTTCAAGCAATTTATTCAAAGGGATTTGCTCAAAAACGTTATTGATTAATCTGCATACCCGTCAGCATCTGTTCAATGACATTACCATTTTCATCACGCTGAATGATTTTCACAGGCAAATAAAAATGATCAACTGCCAACCAGAACTCTTTTTCGTTACCCTTACCTTCGAGGGTGGTATTGACCAAATGCACAGTCTTAAATTGCCCGGCTTCCAAAGATAAATTCACATCTCGCTCAGCTACTCTATAGCGATAAACACGCATTTTTTTACCCGTCGTAACTGGCAGACTAATCTCTTCTGTCTGTGGCGGCATAAACATCCACTGATAAGAAAAACTGATTAAGTCTTGCGTCGCTTTTAACAAAGACTCTGTCGTTATGTTGCCTTTGTTTTTCATACTGAGTTGATTAGCTTGCCAGTCAAAATCCGCATAGACGGATTTTTTTTCGTTATCGCCTTGATGCTGCTCAAAGTGTTTAGGCTGCAGACCTTCTTCATTTATCAAGCCCTCGCTGCGTAGTATGCGCTCACCAAACAGCGCCGCCAAACCGACACCTTGCGTCACGCTTTCAAGCTTATATTGCTCGCCGGTTTGTTGATAATTTTCCACAACATTGGCAAAAGGTTGGCCATTGCGTGTAGCTTGATAAGTCAGTGTGATTTGCCTAGGTGTACCAAAATACAAGGGAGCTGACCAAGCCAAACTAGCGCTCAATAGCGATACAACAGCAAGCAATTTGAGCGCTTTTTTCACAATGTATTTAGACCACCACTGTCGGTGCTTCACCAGATTTTTGGGCGCGAATTACGCCAAGCTCAAACACTTGCTCACCTTCAGCCTTCAACAAATCCATTGCAGCTTGCGCTTGCGCCTTGGCCACAATCACCACCATACCAATGCCACAATTGAAAGTCTTATACATTTCGCTATCAGTGACGTTGCCCTGTGCTTGCAACCATGTAAACAAAGGAGGCATAGTCCAGCCATCTTTTTTAATTTCAGCGGTGACACCTTCTGGCAATACACGTGGAACGTTTTCTGTGATGCCGCCACCTGTAATGTGGGCCATCCCTTTTACGGGCATCGCTGCCATCAATTTCAACAATGGTTTTACATAAATGCGCGTTGGTGCCATCACAACGTCTTTGAATTTTTTACCATGAAAGTCCGATTCAAAATCGATGCCTGATTTCGCAATTAATTTACGGATAAGTGAATATCCGTTTGAATGAGCACCACTAGAAGCCAATCCCAATACCACATCACCCGCAGCAATAGTTTTGCCAGTAATCATGCTGTCTTTATCTACACAACCCACTGCAAAGCCTGCCAAATCGTATTCGCCTGCTGGATACATGCCTGGCATTTCAGCGGTTTCGCCGCCAACTAATGCACAGCCTGACTGTTCACAACCTTCAGCAATCCCTTTAATCACTTGCGCAGCCGTGCCTACCTCCAATTTTCCGCAAGCAAAATAATCTAAGAAGAAAAGTGGCTCAGCACCCTGAACCAAAATATCGTTCACGCTCATCGCTACCAAGTCGATGCCCACTGTGTCATGCTTATTAAGTTCAAATGCGAGTTTCAACTTAGTACCAACACCGTCCGTACCAGAGACCAATACAGGACTTTTGAATTTTTTAGGCATTTCGAACAATGAGCCAAAGCCACCGATACCGCCAAGCACTTCTGGGCGCATCGTACGTTTAGCAAAAGGCTTGATTTGCTCTACGAGCGCATCGCCCGCTTCAATATCCACCCCTGCATCACGGTAACTAATCGACTGATTGTTTGAATTTGCGTTATTAGAATTCAAAGCTTTCTCGCTTTCTACAAGATAAAAACAAATAAAAGGTTAAAATAGGCGCGCATGCCGTATTCATGAATAGGTAGAATTTTAACTCAAATGACGACCAAACGAGATAAACAACAGGAAAACCAACAAAAAAACAGTGGGTTCGACTACCGTTTTTTGTTGCTGACTGGCGCTTTCTTTGGCTTGTTTTACCTACTCATGCCAATCCTATCCCCCTTTGTTGTAGCTTTAGTCCTCGCGTATATTGGTCATCCATTAGTCGATAGACTTAACCAGATTCAAGTTGGCACTTATTCCTTAGGCCGTGGTACAGCGGCGTTTTTAGTAATCACACTCATGATGGCGGCCTTGCTACTCGTCATTTTTATTGTGGCGCCACTTTTTCAAGATGAGCTTGTGCTCTTCATTGATCGCATTCCTAGCATCGTTGAGGCAGCCAAAGCACTCCTCGGCCCGTGGTTAAAGGATCACCTTGGCATTTCAATCGATATCGATGCGCTTGAATTGCAATCTGTTCTAAATCAACACTGGAAAGCTGCCAGTCAAGACATTGGCACTTTTGTACTCAACCTCAGCAGCCGTGGTCTAGCCGTGATTAGCTGGCTAGGCAATGCAATTCTCATTCCTGTCGTACTGTTTTATTTGCTGCGTGACTGGCATAAATTTATTGATCGCATCGCTCAGTTGATCCCTCGTCGTTATATCAACAAAACAACAGAAATGACTGCCGAAATTAATCAGGTACTTTCTGGTTTTTTGCATGGCGAACTGATTGTCATGCTAGCTATGAGCGTTTTTTATGCGGGTGGCTTATGGGTGGCAGGATTAGATCTCGCCATCCCAATCGGGGTGATAACGGGCCTACTGATTTTTATCCCCTACCTAGGTTTTGGTATGGGCCTTTTACTGGCCTTGCTGGTGGCTGCCATGCAGTACAACAGCCTAGGCGATTTGATTCCTATGCTCATCGTGTTTGGTATAGGCCAATTTATTGAAAGCTTTTTCCTAACACCTCTTTGGGTGGGTGAGCGCATTGGCCTACACCCAGCGGTCGTGTTATTTGCCTTGCTTGCTTGTGGCCAACTCTTTGGGTTTGTTGGACTGTTCTTCGCACTGCCACTCAGCGCCACCATTGCAGTAGGGCTCAAACATGCCGAAGCCAAATACTTCAGCACAGATATTTATCTTAAATAATGAAACAACTTCTTCTCGATATTCAGCCTCAGGCATTGCCCAGCCTTGCCAATTTTGTAATTGGCAAAAATGCTGAGGCTTTGCACAGCTTAAATCTGGCTTTATCAGGCGATGCGAATACCCGCTTTATTTATTTTTGGGGTGCGGATGGCAGCGGAAAAAGTCATTTATTACAAGCAGCAAAAATAATCGCTGAAGAAAAAGGCTTGCATTTAGTCTGCGCTGACGATGTACACCGCTTAGGTGATGAAGACCAAATTCGCCTGTTTGACGCCTACAATCAAACACGTGCTGGAAGCGGGATTTTACTCGCCGCTGGCAACGCTTCACCAAGCCAAATGGGGTTGCGGGATGACCTTGCAACGCGCTTGGCTTGGGGGCTCACTTATCAACTGCATCCACTCACTGACGAAGAAAAAGCACAGGCACTCAAAACCCACGCAATAGAACGTGGCATGAACTTGCCTGATGAAGTGATTGATTATTGCCTTCGTTATTTGCGTCGCGATTTACCTAACCTGATGGCTACGTTAGATGCACTAGACGAATGGTCGCTCACAGAAAAAAAACCTATTACTGTGCCGCTGCTTCGTAAATTATTGCAACTTCCTCTCAATATTTAACACTTCAGAATATCCATGCTACGTCTCACCGAAATCAAACTGCCTTTAGAAAGTACTTCTGAACTGGCACATCCGCCAGAAATGATTAAACAAGCCATCCTCAAAAAGCTCGGCATTCCAGCAAGTGATTTACTACGTTTTGAGATTTTCAAACGAGGCGTGGATGCCCGCAAATCGCATGCCATTTTGTTTGTTTATTCTTTGGATGTTGAAGTCAAAAATGAAGACAAACTGCTCGCAAAATTTAAAAAAGATCCGCACGTCAATCTTGCGCCAGACACCTCTTACCATTTTGTAGCACAAGCCCCCACAAACAACACCGAGCGTCCAGTGATTGTCGGCTTTGGTCCAGCGGGAATTTTTGCAGCACTTATTTTGACGCAATCGGGATTCAAACCCATTGTGTTAGAACGTGGCAAAGCGGTGCGTGAACGCACCAAAGACACTTGGGGTTTGTGGCGAAAAAGCAAGCTTAATCCAGAATCGAACGTGCAATTTGGTGAAGGTGGTGCAGGCACTTTTTCTGACGGCAAACTGTACAGCCAAATCAAGGATCCCAAACATTACGGACGCAAAGTGCTAAACGAGTTTGTTAAAGCTGGTGCGCCTGAAGAAATTTTATATGTCAGCCATCCACACATTGGGACATTTAGACTGGTGGGTATGGTAGAAGAAATGCGCAAAACCATCATCGAATTGGGCGGTGAAATTCGCTTCCAAAGTCGTGTAGATGACATTGAAATTGAAAACGGCCAAGTGCAAGGCGTAGTGCTAGAAAACGGAGAGCGCATCGCCACCAACCATCTGGTATTAGCGGTCGGCCACAGCGCACGTGATACCTTCGAAATGATTTACAAACGCGGTGTTTATGTTGAAGCCAAACCGTTTTCAATCGGCTTCCGTATCGAACATCCGCAGTCACTGATTGATAGAGCACGACACGGTCCCAACGCCCAGCATCCAGTTCTAGGCGCGGCAGATTACAAGTTAGTCCACCACGCTAAAAATGGCCGCAGTGTTTATAGCTTCTGCATGTGTCCTGGCGGCACCGTCGTTGCGGCCACGTCTGAAGAAGGTCGTGTAGTCACTAACGGCATGAGCCAATATTCTCGTAATGAGCGCAATGCAAACGCAGGGATTGTGGTTGGCATCACACCAGAGCAAGATTACCCAGACCACCCACTCGCGGGCGTTGAGTTGCAAAGAAAATTAGAAGCGCATGCTTTTGAATTGGGTGGTAAAAATTATCAGGCACCAGGCCAATTGATTGGTGACTTTATTGCGAATAAACCATCCACTCAATTCGGTAGCGTACAGCCCTCTTACACTCCAGGCGTACATCTAACCAACTTGGACACAGCCTTGCCAGAATTTGCGATTACCGCCATCCGTGAAGCGATTCCAGCGTTTGCTAAACAAATTAAAGGTTTTGATTTGGCAGATGGCGTGTTGACTGGGGTGGAAACACGCACGTCATCACCGATTAGAATTAAACGTGACGATGAAACTCTACAGAGCATCAACACCAAAGGCCTTTTCCCAACGGGTGAAGGCGCAGGTTATGCGGG
>Ga0172372_10004491_pt1 | contig 19826 bp, 19 predicted proteins | sample LakKiv5m_2_FD_114544 | JGI IMG/M metagenome (GOLD analysis project Ga0172372, IMG submission 114544) | Freshwater microbial communities from Kabuno Bay, South-Kivu, Congo - kab_092012_9.5m | ecosystem: Environmental > Aquatic > Freshwater > Lake | place: Democratic Republic of the Congo...
CGCCCCTCCAGGCTCCCGAGCCGATCCCGGATGGTGAGCATGTCGAGGAGCGCCTGCGACGGGTGCTCGTTGATCCCGTCGCCAGCGTTGAGGACCGACCAGGGGAAGGCGCGGGCCAGGAGGTGGGGGGCGCCCGCGTAGGCGTGGCGGACCACCACCGCGTCGGGCTGCATCGCGTAGATCGTCCGAGCCGTGTCCATCAGCGTCTCGCCCTTGGCGGTGGAGGAGGTCGCGACGTTGAAGGAGAGCGTGTCGGCCGAGAGCCGCTTGGCGGCGAGCTCGAAGGAGGTGCGCGTCCGCGTGGAGTTCTCGAAGAAGAGCGTGACCACGAGCCGACCGCGCAGCGGCGGCACCTTCTTCACCCGGCGCCGACCCACCTCCCGCATCTGCTCCGCGGTGGCGAGGATCGTCTCCAGCTCTTCGCGGGGGACCCCCCGCAGTCCCAGCAGGTCCTTGGTCATCGGCCCGTCTCCACCCACACCTCGTCGGGATCGGAGCGCACGCTCACCCGGTCGCGCAGGGCGGTCTCGATGGAGAGCCCGACGAAGTCGGCGGCGATGGGCAGCTCGCGATGGCCGCGGTCCACCAGCACCGCGAGGCGCACGTACGCCGGCCGACCCCAGTCGTAGAGCTCCCCCAGCGCGGCGCGGACCGTCCGCCCGGTGAAGAGCACGTCGTCCACCAGCACCACGCCCGTCCCGTCCATCTCGAAGGGCAGGCTGGTGTGACCCAGCACGGGGCGTTCGAGCCCGGTGTAGAGGTCGTCCCGGTAGAGGGTGATGTCCACGTCGCCCCGCGCCGGGGCCGGGCGGCCTCGGGCGGCGAGTCCGGCGGCCAGCCGATCGGCGAGGTGGACGCCCCCCGAACGCACCCCCACCACCGCGAGGGGTCCGTCGGGGAGCCGGGCGTGGAGCTGGTCCGCGAGGGTCTCCATCGCGGCGTCGAAGCCGGCCGCGTCGAGCAGGAGGCGCACGCTTACGCGTCGGTGAGGGTGCCGGAGGCGTCGGCGCGCTTGGCCACGCGGAACCGGACGCGGCGCCCCCCCACGAGCGGCATGTGCACATCCACGAACCAGGAGCACTCCACCGTCTTGGCGCCCCCGGCCTCCTCGTAGAAGGTGCACTGCTCCTTGGTGAGGTAGGCCGGGATCTCGCGGCGGCGCATCTCCTCCTCGAGCTGCTGCCGGCCCCGCGTCTCGCCCAGCGAGTTCCAGGAGAGCGCCGCGGAGCCGACCACGTCCTGCATCTTCCAGGCCGTGATGTGCGCGCCGCCGAAAAAGAAGAGCCAGCCCGCGCCGGCTGCGGCGGCGATCATGAGGAGGAGCGAGGCGATCCGCATCCGTTCGTACTCCAGGCCAGAGGCTACCGGAGCGGACGGGGTCTTGCAATCAGAACCACTCCGGGACCCGGACCTCCACGTCCCCGAGCACCTCGGCCTGGCAGGCCAGCCGGTCGCCGCGGGCCGCGGCATCGGCGCCCAGCACCATCCCCTCCATGCCCTGGGCGCGGGACAGGTGGCGGGCCCCGGAGACGATCTCCACGCGGCAGGTCCCGCACGAGCAGTTGCCCCCGCAGTAGGAGCGGAGGTCCACGCCGGCGAGGTGCGCCGACTCCAGGAGCGTGGTGCCGCGGGCCACGACGGCCTCGGCGGCGCCGAAGCGCACGCGTACCCCCGCCGCCGCCGGCCGGGTGTCGGTCGCGCCGGGGCGCGGCCCGGGCTCGGGGAGGGGCTCGAGCAGCTCGTCCCGCCGGAGCACGCGGTCCACGACCGTCGCCCCCGCTCGACTCGCGGCGCGCAGCCCCCGCCGGAGCACACGGAAAGGAAGGGCCGACCCGTCGTTCACCCCCTCAGATTGGCCGCGCGTACCGGGCTGCGCAAGCCCACCGACGAGGAGCGGTAACGTTCGGTACCGGGCTACCGATGAGCGTGCCAGGATTAGATTCCGAGGGTCATGCCGCTCCGTCTCGCCGACCTCGCCGGGCCGGCCCGCTCAGCCGGGAGTGGGGTGGTGTCGGTCCTTGCCCACGGGCTGGCGCTGGCGTGGCTGACGCGAGCCGTCGAGCCCGCCCCCGAGCCGCCCCTGCGGGTGGTGGTGATCGAAGAGGCGGCCGACGTGCTCGACCGGACCGAGGAGGAGGTGGCCGCCCTCTCGGCCAGGCTCGACGCGATCGAGGCGCGCACCGGGGCGCTGGAGGAGCTCGTCGCCGAGCTTGAGGCGGTCACCGGGGCGATCGAGCCGGTCGAGGGGGTGGAGGTGGAGGGGGAGATGGAGCTCCCCGACGAGGCCATTCCGCCCGAGCTGCTGGCGCAGGCCCCCCCCGTCGCCGTCCCTCCCCCGCCCGCCGCGCCCCCCGCGCCGAAGCCGTCCGCGGCGGATGTGGCGGCGCGGACCCCGGCTCGCCGGGTGGAGGCGGCGTCGAAGGCCCCCGAACCGCCGGTGGCGTCGACCGCTCCCGTCCCGGCCATCACCCGGACCGCCCCCGTCCCGGCCGTCACCCGGGCCGCGCCGGACGCCCCCTCCCCCGCGCTCGCGGCGCGTCCCACGGTGCAACCGCCGTCCTCGGCACCCGCGCCGCCCCCGGCTCCCGAGCCCTCCGTGGCCGACGCCCCGCCGACGCCGAAGGCACCGGCGCCGACGGCGCGCCAGGAGACGGCGCCCCAGCCGCCGCCGCGCGCGGCGGCGGATGCACGCACGGTGGATGCTCCGGCCCCCGAGTCGGTCGCGGAGGGAGCGCCTCCCGAGCCCGGCTCGTCCGCCCCGCCGTCCCCCGCCGAGCTGGCGGCGCGGGCCCGCGACGTGTCCGCCCGGGTCGCCGCGTTGAGCCGGCGCGTGGAGCGTGTGGCGCAGGGGATGGACCTCCCCGAGCCGCCCCCACGCGAAGAGGGCGACCTTGCCCGCGTCGAGGCCCGGGTCGCGCAGGTGCAGGCGGCGGTGAGCGCGCCGCGTCTGGTGGACCTGGACGCACCCCAGAACGCCGCACCTACCCGGGGGGAGCCCGCCCCGTCCTCGGCGCGCGCCGAGCTCGCGCCGCCCCGCCCGTCCGACCCCGCGGCGTCCACGGCGTCCGCGCGCCCTCCGGCCCCTCCGGCCGCCACGCCCAGCCCGTCGCCGGCCCCGGCCCCCGTCGCCCGCGCCTCCACGCCGAGGCCGACGCCCACGCCGACGCCAACCCCGCCCACCCCGGTCCCCGTCGCCCGCGCCTCCACGCCGGCGCCGACCGAGACCGCACCCACACCGACGGCGCCCCCGCGCCCCAAGCCCGCGGCCGCCGGCGAACCGGCCTCGCCCGCCAAGACCGCCCCGCGTCCCAACACCCCGGCCGTCGCGGAGCGGACCTCGAAGCCGCCGCCGCAGCCTCGGGTGTCGGGCCGTCGGGGCCAGAGCGCCACCGGCGACGCGACCGAGTGGCTCCACCACGTCCGCACCGAGCCCGCCAAGACCGGGGAGGTCGACCCCTCCTCGCCCTACACCGGCTCTCACGACACCCCTTCCCCGACCACCCGCGCGGCGGCGGCGTCCCCCCGCCCCGGCAACGGGGCGATCGAGGGCGACGAGGACCGCGAGGCCCCCGAAGGCAGCTGGAACCCGCACCCGGTGGACGGTCCGTCCGGCGGCTCCGAGAAGCCCCTCCCCGCCGCCACGGCCCCGCCCGCGGCGGTGGCGGGGTCGGCCGGCGGGGCCGGCGGGCAGGCGGGCGCGCCCACCTGGGACCGACCGGCGCCCGATGCCTCGGCCCCGGCGCGGGTGGCCGGCGACGGCTTCCGGGTCAGCCTCACCGACGAGCCCGTCCCGATCCCGAGCGCCACGCGCGGGAAGCGGGTGGCCGGGGGAGCGAAGGCCGCGCCGCCCCCGCCGCCCCCCCCACCGACCCCCACGCCGGTGGTCGGCCCCACCTCCCCTCCCTCGCGCCCGCGGCGCACCTGGGACGACGACTTCTGGACGCCGGTCTCCCCCGCGGGTGGGCCCGCCGGCGCGACGACCGACGGGCTCGGCGCCGAGGAAGCTCGCGGCCTGGGCCTGCGGCCCACCACCACCGAGGAGGCGGAGGCGCCGGCGCCCGACCTCACCCGGGTGGCGCTGCCCGAGGACGTCAAGCGCTCCGTGGCCCCCGCGGTGGCGGTGCGGGCCCACGTCCTGGGCCCGTGGCTGGATGAGGTCTACGACGCCCTGGCGGCGGCCTGGGTCTGGCCCGCCGAGCTCCGCGCGTTGGGAGTCGGGGGGACGGTGACCGTCTCCATCGAGGTCGCCCGCGACGGCCGGGTCACCCGCACCCGCGTGGTGCAGGGTTCGGGGCACCCCGAGCTCGATCTGGCCACCCTCGCGGCGATTCCCGCCCGCCTCCCCGCCGTGCCGGCCGGCCAGCCGGCGCAGACGGTGCGCTACACCTTCCGGTACCGGGTCCCGGGAACCGACGGACCGTGACCGAGGTCGGCTTGTCCGCAGCGCCTGCCCGGCGCTATGGTGAGCGTGGATGAGTGCTTCCCGCGGCCGCTCCGCCCCCTGGTTGCGCCTGGCGCTCTTCGTGGCGATCTCGCTGCTGTTCAACTTCCTGGTGTTCCGCCACGGCGGCGCGTACCTGGGGGCCTGGGGGGCCGGGGTCTGGTCCGTCCCCACCCGCATCGAGGTGGTGGAGGGCGACGCTGCCGCCAGCCGGCTGCGCGACCCCCTCTCGCCGTTGGACGCCACGCCCCCCACGGTGGACCCGGAGAGTGAGCCCGAGGTGCCCGAGGAGGAGGAGAAGCGGCTCCCCGACGGCCAGCTGGTGGAGACCCCGCCGCCGACCGAGGAGCGCATCCCGCTCGACTCGGACTACCTGGCCGAGCACAACGCCTCGGTGCCCGAGGAGACCCGCTCGGAGCGCTACCGCATCAACCCCGAGGTCATCGCCGACCGCTGGTCGGAGGACGCCAAGTACCAGATGGAGGACGCGGTGGACGTCGGGGCGACCGACTTCTCCACCGGCGCGACCGTGGGGTCCCCCTCCGATCTGGACGCGGGTCGGGGCGCCCCCCGCTCCGCCCTGCCCTCGCGCTGGTCGGTCAGCAACAAGCCGGGCGTCGCGGCGCCGGTGCAGGCGTCGAGCCGCACGCAGAGCATGTCCGGGGCCCCCCAGAACGACCTCCTCGACGAGCGCAACGGCGACCGGGTGGCGCTGAACACCCGCGAGTTCCTCGGCGCCGAGTACATCAACCGGATCCGCCGGATGGTGAACTACTACTGGGACCAGAACGTCCAGAACCTGCCGAACTCGGTCGTGCTCTCCCGTTCCCAGTACCTCACCGAGGTCGCCGTGGTGCTCGACGGTACGGGGGCGCTCGAGACCATCGACGTCACGCACGAGAGCGGCCTGGGCGCGGTGGACGCGTGCGTGGTCAACGCCTTCCGCATCGCCGGGCCCTTCCCGAACCCGCCGGCGCAGCTCATCTCGAAGGACGGACGGGTGTACCTGGACGACCTGGGGTTCACGCTCCAGGTGGGCCGCGCCCACCTGGAGTACCAGGGCATCGATCCGCGCGCGGGGGTGCAGTTCCCCGGCATCCTCAAGTCCCCGCGCTGACCGCGGCTCGCTCGCGGGGCGTCCCCCCTCAAGCTGGACGGGGTCTGGTACCGTAGACTGTACGTGGACGCCGGAAAGCGGGAGCTGGAGTTTCTGGGGACGCTGGGGCGCGGCGGCTTCGGTACCGTCTACCTCGCGAACCTCCACGGCCGCGACCGCTTCGTGCGCCGCGTCGCGGTGAAGGTCTTGCGCCAGTCGGTGGAGGACCCCGAGCTGGTGGCGCGCCAACGCGACGAGGCGAGGCTCCTCGGACTCCTCACCCACCAGGCCATCGTCCAGGTCGTGGACCTCACCGAGGTGCAGGGGCGACCGGCGGTGGTGATGGAGTACGTCGAGGGGATCGACCTCGCCGCGGTGATCCGGTCGCACCGCGCCAACGGGACCTCGGTGCCGGTGCGGGCCGCGCTGGAGGTGATCGCGATCGCCGCGTCGGGCCTGGACGCCGCGTGGAACACCGCCGCCCCCGGCTCCGATCGCCCCCTGCGCGCGATCCACCGCGACGTGAAGCCGGCCAACATCCTGCTCACCGCCCACGGCGGGGTGAAGCTCCTCGACTTCGGCATCGCCCGGGCGGACGTGGAGCGGGAAGGGGTGACCGGCTCCGCCTTCTACGGCACCGTCGGGTACATGGGTCCCGAGTTCTGGCTCCAGGAGCCCATCGGCCCGGCCTACGACGTGTACGCCCTCGGGGTCACCCTGCTGGAGACCGTGAGCCCCCACGAGCCCACCCGTCCGCCGCTCGAGCCCACGCGCTTCGCCGAGTGGCAGGAAGGCCGCGTCGGACTCGCGCCGCCGGAGCTGCGCCCGCTCCTCACCGCCATGCTGGCCCTCCGCCCCGAGGAGCGGCCGTCCGCCGCCCGGGTGCAGGAGCAGGTGGAGGCCCTCGCCGACCACGCCAGCGACGAGCCGCTCTCCCGCTTCGCCCGCCGGGTGGTGCCGCCCCTGGTCCAGGCGCGGCAGGCCGCCATGGACGCCGAGGCCCTGCCCACCCGCACCGTGGCGGGCGTCCTCGAGGCGGGCCAGACGCCGCCGAGCGCGGTGGTCACGCCCGCGGCGACCCCGACCCCCCCGAAGCCGGCGCCGCTGTGGTTCCGGTGGCGCCTCGCGCTGGTCGCGCTGCTGCTCGCCGCGGTCGCGGGGGCGGCGGCGTGGCCGCGAATCGACCGCGCCCCCGACACCACGGCCGAGGCCCCCGAGGCCCCGTCGTCGAGCGAGGCGGCGCCACCCGCCCCTCCCGTCGAGCCCGCCCCGGCCACGGCCAGTGCGGTGTTGGCCGCCGTCGAGCCGGTCCCCGCGCCCGTGGCCCCTACACTGAGCGTGGCCGCGGAGCCGCCCCCCGCGCGCGCGCCGGTCGGGCGGCCCGCTCCCGACATGCCCCCCACCCGAGCGGCGCAGCCGGCGCCCGAGCCCGCCCCCGCCCCGGCCACCCCCACCCTGGCCGCCCCCGCCGAGCCGGCGCCCGCGGCCCCGGAGCCGGCCGCCGCCCGACCCACCTGGCGCATCGCGATCGCCAGCGTCCCGCCCGGCGCGAGCGTGACGATCGACGGCGTGGCGCGCGGGACGACGGCGCTCGAGGGCGTGGACCTCGGCGCCGGCCGGCACCAGCTGGTGCTCTCCCTCGACGGCATCGACGCCGCCCGCGCCCTCGACGCCGGTCCCGAGCTCCCCACCCGCCTGACCTACAACTTCTCCACCGGCCGATGGCGGAGCGAGTACCGATGAGCCTCCTCCTCGTTCCGCTCGCGCTCGCCTGCCCGTCGCTGGACGACGCGCTCGCCCGCGCCGAGGCGGCCCTGGGCACCGACCCCGTGGCCGTCGACGCCGCGCTCGCCGAGGCCGCCGAGGCGCTGGGATGCGCCCCGGTGCACCGGGAGGTGCTGGGGAGCTATTGGGCGCTGGAGGCCCGGCGGCGGGTGGCCGCGGGAGAGGTGGACCGGGCCGCGCTCGCCGCCCAGGCCGCGGGGCGCCTGCTCGCCCCGGACTCCCCTCCCCTCGCCGGGCTCCCGGACCCGGCCGCGGACGATGGACCGGGCTGGCTCCTGGTCGACACCAACCGCGCGACCACCCACGTGGACGGGGCCGTGCCTCACGCGTGGCCGGCGGAGCTGCCGAGCGGGCTGCACCTCGTCCAGGTGCACGCCCCGGACGGGGCGACCGTCTGGTACGGCCGCGTGGTGCGGGTGGCCGCCGGGGAGGAGGTCGTCGTGGAGACCGGCCTCGCCGAGGCGGAGCTGCCGAGCCTGCCCGCGCCGCCGCCGCTGGATGCGCCCGCCCGACCGCGTCGGCCGGTCGGCTTCCTGGTGGCCGGGGGCGCGACCGCCGCCGGGGCCGGGGCGCTCTACGCGCTGGCTGCCCTGGAGCACCGCGCCTACGCCGAAGGCGACACCCCCGCCGAGCTGGGGGACACCTGGAACCGGCAGCGCGCCTTCGCCGGCGGCGCCTTCGCGCTCTCGGCGCTCAGCGCCGGGGCCGTCGTGGCCTACGTCGTCTTCTGAGCGGACGGCCGGGCGTAGATGCCGAAGTCGTCTCCGCCGTGCCCCGCGGCCACGGCGGCCCCCATGGCCGCCTCCACCCCGGGCAGCACGGAGAGACCCGCCGGCCCGCCCGCCGCCTCGATCATGAGGCGCACGTCCTTCCGGGCCATGTCCAGGGTGAAGCTGGCCGGCGCCTCCCCCGCCCGCGCCACGCGCTGGCCGGCGGTCACGAAGTAGGGACCGAGGCGGAACTGCTCGAACAGCTGGAGGCAGCCGGCGGGGTCCAGCCCCGAACGGGCGCCGATGGCGAACACGTCCCCCATCAGGCCGCCCACCGCGATGAGCACCGCGTTCCCCATGAGCTTGTGCACGTTGGCGAGGACCGGCCGGTCCCCCACCCGCCACACCTTCCCGGTCATGGGGGTGAGCACGGGCAGGAGGGGCTCCACCTCGGCCTCGGTGCCCCCGACGAGGATCATCCCCTGGGCGTCGCGCGCGTTCGCCGGGCTCATGAACACCGGCGCGGGGACGTAGCGGAGGTGCGCGAGCCGCTCGATGCGCCGCTCCACCCGCTCGGGGAGGTTGGTGCTGTGGTCGAACACCAGCGTCCCGGCGGGGAGCGCCGCGGCGTCGAGCACGGCGTCCACCGCGTCGTCGGCGGTGAGCACGAGGTGGACCCGGTCCACCCCCGCGCACGCGGCGGCGGGCGTCGGGGCGGCCTCGGCCCCGCGCGCGACCAACGCGTCGACCCGGCCGGCGGTGCGGTTCCACACCCGGACCCGCATCCCCAGCGCGAGCTGCCGCTCCGCCACCCCGGCCCCGAGGAGCCCACATCCCAGCACCGCGACCGTCGCCATCCTGCCTCCGCCCCGCCGGTGACGGGGCCTTCCGGCTATCCCCCGCGGACGGCGCGCGCCTACAGGACCTTGATGGGACCTTCGAGGCGGCCCTCGACGAACTGGCGCACCACCGGGTCGGGCGTGGTGCGGAACAGCTCCGGCGTGCCCGAGAGGACGACCCGACCCTCGTGCAGCATCGCGACGTGGTCGGCGATCTGGAAGGTGGCGTGCATGTCGTGGCTGATCACCAGCGATGTCAGCCCGGGGTTCCGGTCCTGCGTGTCCCGGATGAGCGCGTCCACCTGCGCGGTCATGATGGGGTCGAGGCCGGTGGTGGGCTCGTCGTAGAGCAGGTACTCGGGGTCGCGCACCAGCGCGCGCGCGAGCCCCACCCGCTTCCGCATGCCCCCGGAGAGCGCCGCGACGTCCTTCCGCCCGGCCCCGGCCAGCCCCACCTGGGCGAGCATGCCCTCGACCTTGGCGTGGATCTGCGCCTCGCCGAGCCGGGTGTGCTCCCGGAGGGGGAAGGCCACGTTGTCGAAGACGTCCATGGAGTCGAACAGGGCGGCGTTCTGGAACACCACCCCGAACCGGAAGCGGATGGCCCGCAGCGCCCGCTCCGAGAGCCCGGTGAGCTCGTCCCCGCCCACCTGGATGGTGCCCGCGTCGGGCCGGAGGAGCCCGAGGGCGTGCTTGAGGAGCACGCTCTTCCCGGTCCCGCTGCGCCCGATCACCACGGTGACCCGCCCGCGGTACACGTCCAGGTCCACGCCGCGCAGCACCTCCTGGGTCCCGAACCGCTTGTGGACCCCCCGGAACTGGATGGCCGGCTCCATCAGCCGACCGAGAGCGGGGCGAGGATGAGGGTCATGAAGTAGTCGGAGATGAGGATGGCCACGCCGGACACCACCACCGCCACCGTCGTGGCCCGTCCGACCCCCTCGGCGCCCCCCCGCGTGTAGAAGCCCTGGTAGCAGCCGATGCTGGAGAGCAGGAAGCCGAACACCGACGCCTTGGCGGCCCCGCCCAGGATGTCGTCGGGATCGACGTTCCACTCGATCCGGGACCAGAAGCCGCCCTCGGGGATGTTCAGGTCGTGCACGGACACGTACCAGCAGCCCGCGAGCCCGACCGCGTTGAAGACCATGCACAGCGCCGGCACCATCAGGATGCTGGCCAGGACGCGCGGGGCCACGAGGTACTGCCGGGGATCCACCGCCATCGCCTCGAGCGCGTCCACCTGCTCGGTGACGCGCATGGTGCCCAGCTCCGCCGCCATCGCGCTCCCGACGCGGCCGTTCACCATCAGCGCGGTGAGCACCGGGGCGAGCTCGCGGGTGAGCGAGAGGGTGACGATGGCCCCCACGAGCCCCTCGGCGCCGAACCGGGCGAAGCCGATGTTGGACTGCACCGCGAAGACCATGCCGGTGAAGCCCCCGGTCACCAGCACGATCAGCAGGGACTGCACGCCCACGAAGTGCATCTGCTTGAAGAGGAGGCGCAGTCGGTAGGGCGGGAGGAGGCCGGAGCCCAGAGCACCCGCCACGAACGCCATGTACCGCCCGAGCGAGCGCAACACGCCGAGCTCCCACGCGCCGATGGCGCGGAGGAGACTCACGCCGCCCCCGCCGGGGTGTGCGCGCGGGGCACCCGCTCGGAGAAGCCGCACAGGATCTCGTAGGGGATGGTGCCCGCCCACCCCGCCAGCTCCTCGGCGGTGATCCGGGCCTCGCCCTGCTCGCCGAGCAGCACCACTTCGTCGCCCGACTCCACCGGCTCGGCGAGGTCGGTCACGTCCACCATGCACAGGTCCATGCACACCACCCCCACCACGGGGCAGCGCCGGCCGCCGACGAGGACCTCGGCGCGACCACCGAGGACGCGCGGGTAGCCGTCGGCGTAGCCGACCGGGAGCGTGGCGATGCGGGACGGACGACGGGTCACGTGGCGGCGGCCGTAGCTGACCGAGGCCCCGGTGGGGAGGTCCTTCACGAAGAGCACCCGCGTGGTGACCCGCATGACGGGCCGGACCGGGGCGGTGAGCCCGGGCCCCGGGAGCACCCCGTAGAGGAGGATGCCGACCCGCACCATGTCCAGGTGCAGCTCGGGGCGGGAGAGGACCCCGCCGCTGTTGCAGACGTGCCGCACCGAGGGGTGGACCCCACGCGCGCGGGCGGCGGCGAGCGCCTCCCGGTACCGTCTCCCCTGTTCGAGGGTGAAGGTGGGGTCCGGCGACTCGGACTCCGCCAGGTGGGTGAGGAGGCCCTCCACCTCGATCCACCGGAACCGGGCCAGGCGATCGAGGAAGCGGGCCCAGTGGGGCAAGGGCACCCCCAGCCGGCCCATCCCGGTGTCCACCTTGAGGTGCACCCGCGCGGGGGCCCCCCGACGGGCGGCCGCGGCGTCGAGCCGCTCCGCGTCCCCTTCGTCGTACAGGACCGGCGTGAGGTCGCGGGCCAGCGCCTCCTCCGCGCCGTCGCGCCCGACCCCCCCGAGGCACATCACCGGACGGCGGACGCCCGCCAGCCGCAGCTGCGCCCCCTCCTCCACGAGCGCCACGCCGAAGCGGTCCACCCCGGCGGCCTCGAGCGCCTCGGCGCAGGGGAGCGCGCCGTGCCCGTAGGCGTCGCCCTTCACCGCCGCGAGCACCTGCACGCCGGGGGCGAGGCGCGCCCGGACCGCCCCGAGGTTCTGCCGGAGCGCCGCGAGGTCGACGGTGGCGGCGGTCGGGCGGATGGCCATGGCCCGCCGCAGGTATCCCGTCGGGCCGGCCCACGATCCCACCCCGCTTCCGGGCGGCGGGGGGCGCTGGGGGCCCGCGCTGGGTTAGCTGGCCGCCCATGCGCATCCTCGTCACCGGCGGCGCCGGCTTCATCCCCTCCCACCTCTGCGATCGCCTCCTGGCCGACGGGCACGAGGTGGTGGCCGTGGACAACTTCGTCACCGGGCACCGCCGGAACCTGGGCACGCTTCTCGGCAACCCCCGCTTCCGCTTCCTGGAGGGCGACGTCACCCGGGAGCTCCCCGCGGACGGGCGCTTCGACCGCATCTACCACATGGCCTCGCCCGCGAGCCCCATCGACTACGTGCAGCTCCCCTTCGAGACCCTCTACGCCGGCTCGAAGGCCACCGAGCTCTGCCTGGACCGGGCCCGCAAGGACGGCGCACGGTTCTTCCTCGCCTCCACCAGCGAGGTCTACGGCGATCCGGCGGTGCACCCGCAGGTGGAGTCCTACTGGGGCAACGTGAACCCCATCGGTCCGCGCTCGGTGTACGACGAGGCCAAGCGTTTCGCCGAGGCCGTCACGATGGCCTACCAGCGCTACCACGGGGTCGAGACGCGCATCATCCGCATCTTCAACACCTACGGCCCGCGCATGCGGGAGAACGACGGGCGCGTGATGCCCGCCTTCATCGGCCAGGCGCTCCGTCGCCAGCCGCTGACCGTCTTCGGGGACGGCAACCAGACCCGCAGCTTCTGCTACTGCAGCGACCTGGTGGACGGGATCGTGCGGCTCATGGAGTCGGACCTCGGCGAGCCCTGCAACATCGGCAACCCGCACGAGATGACCATGCTGGAGCTCGCCCAGTACATCAACGAGTTCACCGGCAACCCGGCGGGCATCGTGCACAAGCCCCTTCCCCCCGACGATCCCACCCAGCGCCGCCCCAACATCGACCGCGCCAAGGCGCGCCTGGGCTGGGAGCCCAAGGTGTCCTTCCGGGACGGCGTGGAGCGGACGGTGGCCTACTTCAAGGGCGTCATCGAGGTGTAGCCCGCAGGCTACGCCACGGTGGCGTAGGGATCGGGCTCGAGCAGATCGGCCACGGCGGGGGCCGCGGCCAGAACCGCCGGGCCGACCCGGGGCGCCAGGATGGTGCCGCGCAGGACGCCCTGCACCCGCTGGTGGGCCTCCGCCTCGCGGCCGGCGAGGCGCCGCATGAACGCGGCCACGGGGTCCGCGGTGTCCGCGCAGGCCACGCCGGCGAAGACCATCAGGCCGGTCTCGGCGTGGCGCAGCAGCAGCTCGGCGCTGGCCGGGTCCGGAGCATCGGTGACCAGCACCGCGTCCGGGTCCAGCTGACTCGCCGCGGCGAGCCCCTGGAGGATGGAGTCCACGTCCTCGCCGACCTCGCGCTGGGTGATCGAGGCGCGCAGGTCCTTGTGGAGGTAGTCGAGGGGGTCCTCGATGGTGACGAGGTGACCCGGCACCGCGTGGTTGTACTGCCGGGCCAGCGCGGCGAGGACGCCGTGCCGCTGCCGGCTCCCGCCCACCACGACGAGGCCGGAGGGCATCTCGACCAGCGCCGCGGCGCGACCGTCGAGACCGAGCGCGCCCAGGGAGGGCGCTTCGGTGGCCATCACGTGCAGGACGATGCCCCAGCTCCCGCGCTGGCGCACCGCCTGCACCCGGAAGCGGCCGAGGCCATCCAGCCCGAAGGCGAACCGGGTCTCCCGGAGCTGGGCCAGGGGCCGCTCGCTCCCGCCGAGCTCGGAGAGCGCCATGAGCAGGTTCTGCGCGTCGACGGCGGTGATCCGCTCGTGCGGAGTGGGAAGGAGCCGGTCCCCGACCCGCACCTGCGGTCGGCCTGGGGACTTGATGTGGATGTCGGTCCCCCCCGAACGCAGGCAGTCCTCGATCAACGAGACGATTCCGGATCGATTGGGCTGGATTTTGACAGAGCGCATGGTCGGCCTCCGGACCGCTGATCGGATCGGCCGACGACGAGGCTTAGTCCGGCCTCCGGCCTCAACGACGCGACTTCTTCCGGGCCTTCCTCTCGTCCTTCTTCTTGCGCCGCAGCGCCTCCCGCTCGTCCTTCGAGAGCGACGGAGCCGCCGGCGGAGGAGGGAGCGCACCGCCGCCTCCCCCCATCCCCAGCCCACCGAGGCCGCCGCCCCGCGCCAGTTGCTGCAGCTTCCGCTGCATGTCGCGCTGCTCGCGGGCGCTCCCGGCCATGCCGGTGGCCAGGCCCATGTCCTTCATCATCGCGCGGGTCATGAAGAAGCGCTCCTTCAGCCCCTTGACCTCGTCGAAGGGCCGGCCGGAGCCGCCGGCGATGCGCCGCATGCGGGAGTCGTCCAGGATCTCGGGCTTCCGCCGCTCCTGCCGCGTCATCGACTGGATCATGGCCTCGACCTTGACCAGCTCCCGGTCGTCCAGCGCCTCCTTGGGGATCTGGCCCATGAGGTCGTCCATCATGGGCAGCTTGGACATCACGTCCCGCAGCGAGCCCATCGACTTGATCATGCGCAGCTGGGCCTGGAAGTCGTCGAAGGTGAAGCCCCCCTGCAGCATGCGGGTGGCGTCCTTCTCCGCCTGATCCTTGTCCACGACCTTCTCGAAGTCGTTCATCAGGCCGACGATGTCGCCCATGCCGAGGATGCGGCTCGCGAGCCCCTGGGCCCGGAACTCCTCCAGCTTGTCGAGGCCCTCCCCCATGCCCACGAACTGGACCGGCTTGCCGGTGACGGCGCGGATCGAGAGCGCCGCGCCGCCGCGCGCGTCGCCGTCGAGCTTGGTGAGCACGAAGCCCGTGAAGGAGAGCCGGCGGTCGAACTCGGCCGCGGTGCGCACGGCGTCCTGGCCGATCATGGCGTCGCAGACGAACAGGATGTTGGCCGGGTCGGTCTGCCGCTTGATCTCCTCGAGCTCCTTCATCAAGGGCTCGTCGATCGCGAGCCGGCCCGCGGTGTCGATGATGACCACGTCCCGACCGACGTTGCGCGCCTGGGAGATCGCCAGGGTGGCGAGCTGCACCGGCATCATCCCCTTGATGGAGAAGACGGGCACCGCGAGCTTCCGCCCCAGGGTGGTGAGCTGGTCCACCGCGGCCGGTCGGTACACGTCCGCCGCGACCAGCATGGGCTTCTTCCCCTGGCGCATCAGCAGGCGCGCCAGCTTGCCGGCGGTGGTGGTCTTCCCCGACCCCTGGAGGCCCACCATCATGACCACCGACGGCCGCCCGTCGAGCTGGAGGGGCACGGACTCGGGCCCCATGAGCTCCTGCAGCTCGTCGTAGCAGGCCTTCACGAACCAGTCGGCGGCGGTGACCTTGTAGCCGGGGGGGCCCTTGAGCTTCACCACCTGGCCGAAGGTGTTCTGCTTCACCTTGTCGAGGAACCCACGGATGACGTCGAGCTCCACGTCCGCTTCGATGAGCGACACGCGCACGTCGCGGAGGGCGTCCGCGACGCTCTCCTCGGAGAGCTCGGCCTTGCCCTGGAGCTTGAGACGGGCGTTACGGAATCCGCGGGAAAGGGCGTCCAGCATGCCGCGCTGGCTAACCCACCGCGGTTACCCGAGAAGGATGCAGCACGATGAGCAGAAGTTCCGCGCCGTCGTCACCGACGCGCTGAAGGACCTCTTCCTCCAGCTCGACGCCATCGACTCGGACGACTTCGACACCCGGCTCTCCGACGGCGTCCTGCAGGTGGACTTCGAGTCCGGGGGGGTGTTCGTGCTCTCCCAGCAGGTCCCGGTGCGCGAGCTGTGGCTCTCCGCGTTCTCGCGGGCGTGGCACTTCCGCCAGGTGGATGGCGCGTGGCTGGAGCGGGACACGGGCGAGCGCCTGGAGGCCGTCCTCTCGGCGCACTTCACCAAGCGGCTCGGAAGCCCGGTGAAGCTTCGCAGCCCGGGCTGATCAGCGCCCGGTGCTGCCGAAGCCGCCCGTCCCGCGGGCGGTGGGCGGGAGGGTGTCCACCAGGGTGAAGCTCGGCGCCTCGAAGCGCGCGAGCACCATCTGGGCCACCCGATCGCCGCGGTTCACCGTGAACGGCGTGTGTCCGAGGTTCACCAGGGGGACACAGACCTCGCCGCGGTAGTCCGGGTCCACCGTTCCGGGGCTGTTGATGACGGTGACGCCGGCCTTGAGCGCCAGCCCCGAACGGGGCCGGATCTGGGCCTCCCACCCGTCCGGGAGCGCGAGCGCGAAGCCGCAGGGGACGAGCGCACGCCCGCCCGGCTCCAACACCACCGGCGCGTCCACCGCGGCGCGCAGGTCGTAGCCCGCGGCGCCCGAGGTGGCGCGAGTGGGGGGGCCGAGGTCGACCCCGTGTGGGAGCAGGCGGAGTGGGAGCATGCGACCGGTCCTCCGCAGGAGGGGCTAGTCCTCCAGCGCTTCCTTGCGGGAGAGCCGGATCTTGCCCATCTTGTCGATGTCGATCACGCGGACCAGGACCTCGTCGCCCTCGTTCACCACGTCGGTGACCTTGTTGACGCGCTCCTTGGCCAGGTGGCTGATGTGGATCAGCCCGTCGGTGCCGGGGAAGATCTCCACGAAGGCGCCGAAGTCGGTGATCCGCTTGACCACGCCCACGTAGAGCTTGCCGATCTCGGCCTCCTGCGTGAGCTCGCGGATCATCGCGATGCAGCGGGCCGCGGCGGCCTGGTCGGTGGAGGCCACGTCGACCTTGCCCGAGTCGTCCACCGTGATGCGGCAGCCGGTCTTGTCCTGCAGGCCGCGGATCACCTTGCCGCCCGGGCCGATGAGCTCCCGGATCTTGTCGGCCTTGATCATGACCGTGGTGATCCGGGGCGCGAAGGGCGAGAGCTCGCCGCGGACGGCGGGGATGGTGCGGGCCATCTCCCCGAGGATGTGGAGGCGGCCGTCGCGGGCCTGCGCCAGCGCCCGGGCCATGACCTCACGGGGCACGCCGGTGATCTTGGTGTCCATCTGGAAGGCGGTGATGCCCGCGGTGGTGCCGGCCACCTTGAAGTCCATGTCGCCGAGGTGGTCCTCGTCGCCGAGGATGTCGGAGAGGACCGCGAACTCGTCGCCTTCCTTGATGAGCCCCATCGCGATGCCGGCCACCGGCGCCTTGATGGGCACGCCGGCGTCCATGAGCGCGAGGGTGGAGCCGCACACCGTGGCCATCGAGCTCGAGCCGTTGGACTCGAGCACGTCGGAGGTGCACCGCAGCACGTAGGGGAACTGCTCCTGGGTGGGCATGACGTAGGAGATGGCGCGGTGCGCGAGCGCGCCGTGGCCGATCTCCCGGCGCTTCGGACCGCGCAGCGGGGAGGCCTCGCCGGTGCAGAAGGGGGGGAAGTTGTAGGTGAGCATCCAGCGGCGGAAGGTGCCGGTGGCGCCCGCGTAGTCGATGCGCTGGGCGTCGTCCTCGACCCCGAGCGCCGCGGCCACGAAGGCCTGGGTCTCGCCGCGGGTGAAGATCGCCGAGCCGTGCGCGCGCGGGGAGACGCCGACCTCACCCCAGATGGGGCGGATCTCGTCGGTGGCGCGGCCGTCCAGCCGGACGCCCTTCTCGATGACCATCTTCCGCATCTCGGTCTTCACGATCTTCTCGACCACCGCGTCGGCGAGGAGGCCGGCGGCGACCGAGGCGGTGTCGTCCAGACCCGCGGTGGCGGCGGCGACGCCGGACACCTTCGCGGCGGCGAGCGCGTCACGGCGCTCGTGCTTGGTCTTGATCGCGAGGCCGGCGCGCACGCCCTCGGTGGCGGCGGCCTTCACCTTGGCGACGAGGTCCGCGGGCGGCTCGGGCTGGTCGGCCACGGGGCGCTTGTTGACCACGCCCACCTTGGCGCGCAGCTCGTCGATCGCGCCGCAGATCTTCTTGATCTCGGCGTGGGCCACGTCGAGCGCGTCCATCATGACCGACTCGGAGACCTCCCGGCCTCCACCCTCGACCATGCAGACCGCGTCCGCGGTGCCGGCCACGACGATGAGCAGCTCCGCCTTCTCGTGCATCGAGATGGGCGGGTTCACCACGAAGTTGCCGTCCACCCGGGCCAGCCGGACGCCGGCGACCGCCTGCTTCATCGGGATGTCCGAGATGTGCACCGCCGCGGCGCAGCCGCTGATGGCGAGCACGTCGGTGTCGCAGTCGGGATCGAAGGAGAGCGCGGTGGCGATGAGCTGGGTCTCGAAGCGCCAGGTCTTGGGGAATTGGGGGCGGATGGGCCGGTCGATGATGCGGCTGGCGAGGATCTCGCGCTCGTTGGAGCGGCCTTCGCGCTTGAAGAAGCCGCCGGGGATCTTCCCGTAGGCGGCCGAGCGGTCCATGTACTCGCAGGTGAGCGGGAGGAAGTCGAAGCGAGCGGGGGTGAAGGCGGCCGTGGCGGTGCAGAGCACCGAGCTGTCGGCCATCTTGACCACGACGGCGCCGTGCGCCTGCTTGGCGTACTTGCCGGTCTCGAGGGTGAGCGTGCGACCGCCCACGTCGACGCTGACGGAGATGGGATTCATGTTGTGTTTTCCTTCGGAATTGCCCGCAGTGGGCGGGCTGCACGCAGGGCGTGCGGGGAGCGGGCGCTGCGTTCCTGGCAGCACACCGTAGACCTGCTCGGAGTGAGCCCGGCCCGGCCCCGCGATGGGACCGGAGGCGCGCTCAGCCCGCGGAGGTCTGCGAGGTGCGCAACGTTCCGCGTGGAAGGCGCCGGCGTGTACACCGGCGCCGAGATCGAGAGCTGAAAAGAACGAACGGCGGCCGAAGCCGCCGTTTCCGCACCTACTTGCGGAGCCCCAGCTTGGCGACCAACGCGTCGTAGCGCGCGTGGTCCACCCCGCGGAGGTACCGCAGCATCCGGCGGCGATGGCCGACCAGCTTGAGGAGGCCGCGCCGGGAGTGATGATCCTTGGCGTGCCCCTTGAAGTGCTCGGTGAGGTAGTTGATGCGCTCGGTGAGGAGCGCGATCTGGACCTCCGGCGAGCCGGTGTCGGTGTCGTGGGTGCGGAAGGAGGAGACGAGCTCCGCCTTGCGATCGTCGGTCATGGCCATGGTGTACTCCTTGATGCTCCCGCTCACCGGTGGGCATGGCCCGTGAGTGATCCCCTTGGCGGACACCCACATCCCGCCGGATGGCAGAAAGCGCGAGCGACTATCGTCCCGGCTCGTCACCGTCAAGGGTTGTAGCCGGGGTCCGGCGCCGCCGCCGCTTGGGCGCGGGCTCGTCCTCCACCGGCAGATCGGGGCGCAGCGCGCGGGTCAGCGCCCTCCCCTCCGAACGACGCCAGCGCGCCACCTCGCCGTGGTTCCCCGAGAGCAGCACGTCGGGCACGTCCCACCCGCGGAAGCTGCGTGGACGCGTGTAGGGAGGGGGCTCGAGCGCCAGGCCCGGCGAGAAGGACTCCTCGTGGATCGAGTCCGCGTTCCCCAGCACCCCGGGCAGGAGCCGCGCCACCGCGTCCACGATCACGGTCGCGGCGTACTCACCGCCGGTGAGCACGTAGTCGCCGATGGACACCACCTCGTCCACGAGGTGCGCGCGCACGCGCGCGTCCACCCCTTCGTAGTGGCCGCACACCACCACCAGGTGGGGGAGCCCGGCAAAGCGGCGCGCCACCGACTGGTCGAAGCGCGTGCCGGCCGGTTCGGTGAGTACGACGTGGCTGTCGGGCCGGCGGACCGCCTCGATGGCGGCCGCGACCACGTCCACCCGCATCACCATCCCGCTGCCCCCCCCGTAGGGCGTGTCGTCGACCGTGCGATGGCGGCCGAGCCCATGGGCGCGGAGATCGTGCACCCCCAGCTCGAACGCCCCGGCGGCGCGCGCCCGGCCGAGGATGGAGGCGGACAGGGGACCCTCGACCATCGCCGGGAAGAGGGTGAGGACGTCGAACCTCACCCGCGCTCCACGGCCCCGTCCGCCACCGTGACCGTCCGATTCGCCAGGTCCACGGCGCGGATGGCCCCCTGGGCCGCCACGACGAAGGCTTCGCCGTCCCCGATCACCCACACGTCCACCACGCCGGGGACCACGTCGGTGAGCACGCCGTGGTCCACGCCCGAGACGTCACGCACGCGGGCGCCGATCAGGTCGTGGATGTACCACTCCCCTTCCGCGGGCGGCGGAAGCTCGGCGCGGTCCACCTCGATGCGGGATCCCACCAGCGCCTGGGCGCCGGCCTCGTCCTCGACCCCGTCGATGCGGCCCACCAGGCGCTTCCCGGCCCCCGAACGGACCGTGAGCCGGACCCGGCGGCGCGATCCA
>Ga0172372_10004492_pt1 | contig 19826 bp, 19 predicted proteins | sample LakKiv5m_2_FD_114544 | JGI IMG/M metagenome (GOLD analysis project Ga0172372, IMG submission 114544) | Freshwater microbial communities from Kabuno Bay, South-Kivu, Congo - kab_092012_9.5m | ecosystem: Environmental > Aquatic > Freshwater > Lake | place: Democratic Republic of the Congo...
AGTTCTGACCTGGACAAAGCGCTGCAGGTGCTGCAGGAGGAATGCCAGAACCACCCGCTCTGCATTGACGGCCGCACCCCCGCGGAGAAAGTCGCAGGCGAACCGATTGTACCTGTGCGGGTCACCGCCATCGGCCCCTATGGGGTGCACCTCAAAGCCTGGGCATGGGCGGCCACCGTAGAAAACTCCTGGTACCTGGGCTTTGACCTGAACCGAAACCTCAAGTTGCGCTTTGACAAAGAGGGCATCGTCATCCCCTACCCGCATCAAACGCTGCATTTCATCGGCCCCGATTCTCCCGTGGCCTCCGCGCAATCCGGAGCCACCTACCAGCAAGGCGGCCGCATCAACGAGCCGGGCGAATAGCCTGTGCGTTCTGATCCGGCTCCGAAGCAGACACCTTTCCGTCCGCACCAAAGCGTTGCACAAGCAGCCCGTCGACCGTGATCTGCACCCCTTCCACCGTTATGCGCAGGAAAGCGGCTTCCGGCATACGCTCCAACACCCGGCTGGCGCGGACCCAGCCCGGCTGCACATCCAGCGTCTGCTTGGTGATGATGTAACCGCTCCATAGCGGTAGCCTGTCAGCGTCCAGCCATTCCAGCAGCACATCCGGAAAAGACGAGTGCTCCAGGTAGGCTTTCAGCCACAGCGACACTTCCACACTGTCCTGGCTGTTCGTGTGGTTTGCTTCGGGCTGCAGGTCCTCCGGCATCGGCACTTCGGCCAGCACCCAAGGCCCGGCTGGACGGGTCTCCGCCCGGCCGAACAGGCCGCTTTCGCTGCCCCCTTCAAAACTGGCGTACCCTAACACCCCTTGCTGTTCCTGAGCCGGGTCGGTCAAGGGCACGGCGCCCTCGCGGAAAAGGACCGGATCCAGCGACCACAGCGAAAAATCCGGACCCAGGTACACCGTATCGGCGGCCAGGATCAGGGCCCGTTCGCGGTCGCTGAAGCGGGTGTCCAGGCGCGGATCGCTGAAGGCGCGGTTGATCAGCAGCAACACCGGTCGATTGTCGAGTTTCTCCAGAAAGCCGGGCTCCGGCCCATAGCGGCTCACGAGGCTGGTAGTAGCCAGCGTCTGCGCCAGCGAAGTCCGGCTCATCATCACGTTGATCAACGGAATTCCGGTCTGGTAAGCCGCCTGCATGCCCCAACCCATCGCGCTGTTTCCCTTGTCGATGTACAGTTTCTCGGAGCCCATGTGGTAAAAGGGCAGCGTCAGCATGGCCTGGAATTGTTCGGGCGAATGGCCCGCGTTTTTCAGGGCGAGCGTGAACGTTTGCCCGGCCAGCGTGTTCGGCTCCACCACGGTCCGGCGAAAGTGCCGCGCATGCGCCACGGCTTCGGCCGTCCAGGCCCCGTACAGCAAGAGCAGCACCACAACCGCGGGAAGGGCCTTCCCCCGCTTGGCCATGGCCCGATACCAGCGCTGCATCATCAGCGCGGCAAAAACCGCCCAAATGGGATAGAAGACAAAGACCAGGCGGCCCGGAGAGCGAAACTGCTTGAGCGGAGCCACATAATCCAGCCAATGTTCCAGCCCCCAGCGAAAAGGCAGCGCCATGGCCAGAAAAAGCAACAACAGCGCGCTGATCACCCAGACGGCCAAATCATCCGGCAGCAGCGGCATGAGGCTGGTCCGGAAGCGCCGCCAGGCGCCCGACGTCCCTGCGGCCATCGCCCGCAAGCTGCCCCCCAGGCGGCGCAACAGCCGCAGGGCCAACCAAAACACCAGCAGCACGCCGGGCAGGCCTACGTAACCCAGGCCTTCGGCCTGCTCCGGCGCAATGTTCACACGGGCCTTCAGAAAACCCAAAACCGGGCTGCTGGCGCTGAAAAACACCGTTTTCAGACTGGCCCGGTAAAATGTAAAGCCAAAAGGAGCCGCCGGTCGGTCCGGGGTCAGGTCTGTCCACTGCAGAAACAGGTACACCAGCACAAACGCGCCCACCCCCGCCCCCCCGGCGCGCAGTGCGGTGGCGGTCGTGCTTATACCCGTGCCAGGCGCGCCGAAGCCCGTGGCGGGCGCCGCGGCCCGGCGGCGCGTCGCGGGCGCGCCGGCAACCCACTCGTTCCACGCACGTCCCCCGGGCACGCCCGCGAACCCCGGCCGCAGTGCGCCGAGCAGCACGCTCGCGCCGGCATAGGTCCACAACGCGAAGGCCCCGATCATGAGGTAGTACAGGTGCACCAGGCCGAATCCCGCCACGAGCACCAGCAGCGCCAGCGTCCAGAACCACGGCCGGCCTGATGCGCGCAGGCGCAACATGCCCCACCACAGCATCGGCACAAAACAGGTATACCCCAGGGCGTAATGCCCCTGCCAGCGATGGATCTGCGGCGAAAGCAACACCACCAGCAGCGCCATCGCAATCGCCATGCCCTGCGGCAGGCCGTAATGCCGGCCAATCCGGCGCAGGCACCAGGCCGCCGGCAGCAGGCTGAACAGCATCAGCGCGTTGAGCACCCCGGGCACCCGACCGTTCAGCGAAAGGCCCAGGCCTTGCAGCGCCCGCAGCAAGCCCACGAGCAGCGGTTGCGCATCGGTGTAGGTTATATGTTCGCCATACGGATAATTCATGCCCGTAAAGCGCAGCCCTTCATCGTAGCGCACCGCCCAGGCCGCCGTAAAGTAATTCTTGAGGCCGTCGCCGCCGGTAGCAAACAAATAGTGGTTGGGGTGCCAGAACAGATCCCCGAACAGCAGCACCATGACCCCGAGCAGCAGCGCGGTCAGCCACACATCGGGCGAAAGGTTCCGGTTCCTTGGGCGGTTCATTCCGAAACAGACGCTTTGTTTCCCGCGCCCTGTAAACTGCGCCACCAGATCCGCAAAAAGTTCAGCCCCTCTTCGACCAAAATCCGGGGGCGCATGCGCGAGAACGCAATGCCCGGCTTCAGCGCCACCGGAACGGCTTCGACGCGCAGGCCAAACTGCCGGTAAGCCAAAAACAGGAACTCCAGATCAAACAGGTAGCGGTCAATGGTGGTGGCCAGAAAAGCCGCGCGCCCGCTGCGGTCAAAGCCTTTGAGGCCGCATTGCGTGTCGCTGATGGGCAGGCGCAAGAGGCCCTTAATCAGCAGCCGAAGCACCCGCGAAATCAGGCGGCGCAACGGCGGAACACCCTCGTAATAGGCGGCATCTTTCACGCCGGCAGCCACCTGCGCACCCCGCTGCAAGGCGCCAAAAACCGCGATCAGACTTGCCTCTGTGTACGGAAAGTCGATGTCGGTATAGAGCACAACGTCGGCTGAGGCCAGCGTCACGCCTGCCCGGAGCGTGTATCCTTTTCCCCGGTTGCGCTCATTGGCCAGGTACTGAAACCGGGGAATGGCCTCCTGGAGCAGGCGCAGATCTTCGGCGGTTACGCCAAAGGCCGAGCCGTCATTGACCAGAATCAATCCGGGATCGCGCCCCAGTGCCGTGGCGATAAGCTGGTAGGAGTGGATGACGCGCTGCGCCCAGCCCGGCTGCGGATTGTAACAGGGCAAGACCAGGTCAAGAGCGGGCGAATTCATGCGCCCTGCAAGTTACGGACCCTCCCCGCGAAAACCCCAACCCGTCAGGGTCGGCCCGGCCGACGCGGCCAACCAGCCAGTGGCTGGCTTCAGGCCTTGAAGAACCCGTACTTGGTAATGCAGTAAAGCGCGCGGAAACCGTCGCGCCAGCCGATTTTCTTGCCCTCGGCATAGGTGCGGCCGTAGTACGAAATGCCTACTTCGTAGATGCGAACGTTGGGAATACGGGCAATTTTGGCGGTAACCTCCGGCTCAAAGCCGAATCGCTTCTCCTGCAACACCAGCGACTGCACCATTTTGGCGTTAAACAGCTTGTAGCAGGTCTCCATGTCCGTCAGGTTCAGGTTGGTGGACATGTTGGAGCAAAAGGTCAGGAATTTGTTCCCGATGGAGTGCCAGAAAAACAGGATGCGGTGGGGCTGACCGCCCATGAAGCGCGAGCCATAAACCACATCGGCCATCCCGCGAAGCACAGGAACGAGCAATTTGTTGTACTCAGCCGGATCGTATTCCAGGTCAGCATCCTGGATGATGACGTACTCGCCCGTGGCTTTGGAAATGCCGGTGTGCAAGGCCGCTCCTTTGCCCTGGTTCACCCCGTGTTCGTGCAACTGGAAACCGGCCTGAGGGTACTCGGCGATGTATTCTTTGAGAATTTCTACGGTGTTGTCCTTGGAACCATCATCGACGATGATCACTTCTTTTTGAATTCCTCCGGTCAGGTTAACCTCCCGGACAAGGTCCAGGATTTCCCGCACCGTCCGGCCTTCGTTGTACACCGGAATAACGATAGAAAGCTTAGTAAAAGAGGCCATTTGAGCGGTGAAATTAAGGATAATCTTAATCTAACTGAGTGAATCTTGTTTAAATACGGCAACGTCGGGTTTTAGTTGCTGGCAACCCGTTCCAAAAAAGCCTTACAGGCGGATTCTGCCCTGAATCAGGGGTTCTACCCTGAATCAAGGGCTCCGCCCTGCAAAAGGAGCATGGCTTCTGAAAAACTGGGGCAAAAAGCACAGAACTTTGCAGGACCGTGCAACCCGACCGAGGTTAAGCGGTCTTTAGCCTTAGAATCGATTCGTTTTGCAGGGAACAGATACGGCAGAAATTGTCGATTTGGTGGATCGCAGCCTGGCGCGGGAGCGTCAGGCGCAACAGCAGTTGTACCAGCGTTACAGCCGGGCCATGTTTAACGTATGCCTTCGCCTGATGGGCAGCCACGCCGATGCAGAAGACATGTTGCAGGAGGCCTTTGTCGACGCCTTCCAAAACCTGCACCGCTACCACCGCGAGGTGGCTTTTGGCGCCTGGCTCAAGCGCCTGACCATCAACCGCTGCTTGAAAACGCTCGAAAAACGACGCGTTCTGACCGATTCTCTGGAAGACTACCAAACAGAACACATCGCCGGATCCGAGCCGGCTCAACTTTCGCTGGACATGGACGAGGAGTCGCGCTTCAGCATGGACATGATTCGAAAGGCCATTGCGGCTCTGCCCGACGGCTACCGGGTGGTTTTTTCGCTATACGCCGTGGAGGGCTACGACCACGAGGAAATTGCTCAAATCATGAACATCAGCGAATCCACCAGCAAATCGCAGTACCACCGCGCCAAAACCAAAGTTCGCTCGCTGCTGGAAGCCATGGCAGCCTGAACCTGGCGAAACGCGCCATTCCTTTTCCCCATGAACCCATTCAACGAAACCGATCCACTGGCCGAGCGCATCCAACGGGAGCGCGATGCGCTGGACCGCGATGTACCCCGGGCCGATTTGTGGCAACAGATTTCCGCGCGGTTGGAGTCGCACGAGCAAGGGGCTGGGCAGCCGGCTGGCCAACAGTTTGGGCCGAGCGCCGAGCTAAAGGCTGAGCAGCCAGTCCGGGGAAGGATGCGCATGCTCGTCCCGATATTGCGGGCAGCGGCTGTCCTGGTGGTCCTGAGTGCCATGGGCTTGTGGCTCACGCGCATGGATCGCCCGGCGGGCCAACCGGCCACCGAAGTGGCTCTGGAAGAGGAGCTTTCGCCCGCTAACGACCCCATGCTGACCGACCCGCGCTTCACGGAATTGCACAAAATGGAGTCAGAATACGCGCGGCTGCAAAAAAGCAAATCCGAACTGATCACCGGTAACCCCGATTTGAGCCCGGAAGACGCGCAACAGGCCATTGACCTGATCGAAGACCTGGAAAACGACTACCGCCAGCTCCGCCAGGAACTGGAAGCCGGTGCAGATGCGGAGAAAGTGCTGGAAGCCATGGTGCGCAACTACCGCCAGCGGATCGAAGTGCTCGAGCGCATGTCCACGCTCTTTAACCCCAGCCCGCCCACCCAAAACCCAGAGGACTATGCTTCGTCTATTGTGCTTTAGTGTGCTGTTGGGGTTGCTGGGTTCCCCGCTGGCCCGGGCCAGCGACCAAGAATTAAGCAAACGGTTCGATACCGTGTACACCGTGCAGCCAGGTCTGCGCCTGGAACTGGACAACCGCTATGGCAACGCCATTTTCAACGTCTGGGATAAAAACCAGGTGCGCGTTGAAGTGGACATTCGCGTGCGGGAAAGCGATCCGCTGAAAGCGAGCCAGACCCTGGCGGGCATCCGCAGTCTTCAGGTTTACTACGGCGGATTTTTGCGGCTCGAAAGCATCTATGACGAGTCGAGCAGCGGCATCAAGCGCGTCATGCAGAGCATCAACCCGTTTGAGCGCAGCGCCGTGGACGTGGACTACCGGATCACCTTGCCCGCCTACACGGTCTGTGAAATCAGCAACCAGTTCGGTGACGTGTATTTCGAAGGGCTGCAGAGCCCTGCCACCATCAATTTGCGCTATGGCGATCTGCGTTCCCAGGCGCTGGCCGATGGCAGCTGGATCAAAGTGGACTACGGCAAAGCCGTGATTGGTCGCGCCGATCAACTTTTTGCCACGCTGTTTAACTCAGAACTGGAATTGCGGCAATCCGGATCGCTGGAACTGCAAAGCGACGGGTCAAAAGTCCGCATGGAGCAGATTGGCGACCTGCGGCTGAATTCGCGCAAAGACAACATCCGGCTGAGCAACGTGCAGAGCATCCGCGGGCAAGGGCGATTTTCAGACCTATTCATCGCGACGTTGCAGCAATCCTGCGATCTGGAATGGTCGCTGGGCACCATCGAACTGGCCGCACTGGACGAGGGTTTTGGCGAACTGCGTTTTGACCAGCGCAATACTTCGGTCAAAGTCAATGTGGCCAACCACGGATTTGGGTTGCAGGCCTACCTGGAGGGAGGGCAATTGATCGTTCCCAAAGAGATAACGGAGCTCAACGTCAAGGTGCTGGATGAGAAAAACAAAACCAGAAGCCTGACCGGCAGAATGCCTCCCGGTTCCGGGGTTTCAGCCAGCAAAGGCAAGTTCGTGTTGCGGGGCAAGGAAGGGGAGTACGTGCTGTACCGCTGAGGCACGGCCTCAGGAATTCGGGGGCAACTTGATGGTGTAAGATTTGCCTGGAAGCACCGTGAGTTTGCTGCTCCTGATCCAGGGATTGAGGTAGCGCAACATTTTGTAGGTGCTCCCTTGCTCGCGGGCAAAAGCCTGAAGATCGGCGACGGTGGTACTCACGGTCACTTCGCGGTACTCCAGAGGCGGATAAAGATCTTCCTCGTCCAGCACGAAACCGTAGCGCTCATGCTGCTCGTAGATCAGTTTGAAGGCCAGAATTCGGAAAACGTATCGGGAAGTTTCCGTGCTTAAAAAAAGGTCGTAGTAATTCTTGACCTGTTGTTCGCTGAGCTTTCGATCCAGACCGCCCATGCCCATGTTGTAGGAGGCCGCGGCGAGCGTCCAGCTGCCGTAGCGGTCATAAGCCGTTTTCAGGTATCGGCAGGCGGCTTCCGTAGAGCGCTCCACATCGTAACGCTGATCCACTTCGGCGGTGACCACCAAGCCGTTTTCCTTAGCCGTGGTTGGGAGCAACTGCCAAAAACCGGTGGCTTCCGCGGGCGAAACCACGTTGCGCAGGTTGCTTTCCGCAACGGCCAGGTATTTGAAATCGTCCGGGATGCCGTTTTTGGCCAGGATCGGTTCTATGACGGGAAACCAGCGGTTGGCGAGTTTCAGGTTCTGCAGGGTTTGCGAATGCCAGTAGCTGTTCACCAGCAACTCGCGGTCCATGCGTTCCAGCACCTCCTGATCCTGCATGGGGACGGGTTCTCCTGCCAGCGTCAGGTTTTTGGGCAACTTGACCGCCGGATACGCGGGCTGTACACCGCCGGAGAGTACCGGACTTTCGGTTTCTACAGCAGCGTTGGCTGCGTCAACCGGCTGGTTACCCAGCGACAAGAAAGCGAGCACTCCTGTGCTCAACAGCAAAAACGCGGCAAATACATACTTCATGGCAATACATTTTTCACGGCAATACACCAACGGTAACGGTTACAAAGGACGAACAGGCGGGCGCTTGTACAGGGGAACGGTAGAACAAGGCTCTCCAAACATCAGGCTTTGAACAATGGGCTGAAGCAGTGCGGCAATTTCCAGGTAGGCCGCCTCCGGTACCGATTTGTCTCCACATCCTTTGACCACGACCCTTGCCCCGCGGAATGGCTCCAGGTCTATCTTACGGATACGGTCCAAAAAAAGGCGTGTTTCAACCTCCGCTACAGTGCCAAAACAAATCCCTTGCACATGCCCCTGAGCATGCACCGCTACCAGCATATAGGCCCAGAGGGGAATAATGGCATCGGCACTGCAATGGACAGCCAGGTGCTTGCCCTGGTACAACGTCCAATCCAGCTCCGAGATTGCCTGACGGAAATCCTTCTCGCGCAGCACCAACCCCTTAAACAGAAAAGGGGCCAGGTCAAAAGGCACGATAGCTGCCTGAGGAGCATACTCCTCCAGTTTCAGGGTAATCAGGCCGCTTTGGGCCACTTTGTTTACGATGCTCAATTCAACGGGCTTTAAACCAAATTTACCCCGAATAGCACCGAAAACGGCGTGGTGAGGAGTGCCCTTGGGGTATCTCTAAAACCCCATAGACAAGGTTTGCTCCTTAGTTAAAGAGACGGCGGTTATCGACGATCTCCACTTCTTTCTTGATCGCTTCCAGCAAACTGTTCAGCGAATAGCGGTTGCGCTCCTGGCTATTGAGCCGCATGGAAACCGGAGCGTAGTCGGGGAGCGCTTCGGCCAGTTGCACGGAAGTGGGCTGGATGATGAAGACGCCCTGTTTTCCGGCGACGGGAGCGGAAACTTCGTTGAGGTTCATGCCAAAGGCCAGTCCGAGCAGTTCCGGTTCAGCCCCCACCTGCGGGATGAAGTTGCTGCCGAACGTTGCATTCGAGGCGGTGGAAACCTGCAAGCCGAGGTTGCTGGCAATTTTCTGCAAATCGCCCGAGGCGTTGGCGACGGCCTGCTCCGCTTTTTTCAGCAGTTGTTCTGCCTTCTTGTCGTTGATCAGTTCCGCCTCGATTTGCGTGCGCACCGATTCCAGGACGGGCTTACCTTCCTCCGTCTTGTCTTTTAACCGCACCACGATGTGCTTATCCGCCAGGTGGAACATTTGCACGTCGCCTTGCTCCGCGTTGAAGGCCCAGTCGATAACGGGGCGCGATTGCGGCAGGTTGACGATGCTGAACTGGTTATCGCGGAAGGTGCCTGAAATGCGCTTCTGGTAACCCATTTCTGTTACCCCCTTGTCAAAGGCCTCATTGCTGCCGTACTTCTCGTAAAAACTTTCGGCGGCATTGAAGGCAACATCATCCGTCTCGCGGCTCGGTTTGATTTCACGGGCCAGGAAAGAGACCTTGATGAAGTCCTGCACGTTCTTTTTCTCCACTATTTCCATGATGTGGAAACCGATGGGCGAAGACACGACCTCAGGCTTACCCACAGTTCCTTTTTCGTAGATAAACGTCTGCAACTCTTTGAAGAATGGGGTGTTGGGGTTGATCCAGCCCAGATCACCGCCGCTTTCCCGGTTGCTTTCGTCATCGGAGTGGCGGGCGGCCAACGCCTCAAACGTGGCCCCGCCGGCTTGCAACACGCCATACAGGCTGTCAATCCGGCTTTGGAGGGCGGCCTTGTTTCCACCCTGGTCAAGGCGCAGGAAAATGTGGCGCACCGACGTGGAGTCGGGGTAACGGTTGCGATCACCCAAGCGGGCAATTTTGTAGGAACCGCCTTCCAGGTAAGGTGCTGTGTACGTTCCCGAGGGAAGGGCAAAAATCTCCCGAGCCAGGGCGGAATCACCCATGACGCTGTACAGGTCAGACAGGCGGAACCAGGCATTGGTGTAGGCCAGCGGATCCTGGGAATAGAGGCTAAGGAAGGATGAGTCGTTGGTCTCGCTCAACCACTGCGCCTTGTACTCCATCAGCTTGTCCATGACGGCCTGGGAGTCGGCAGGGGTGGCAATCACATCAAAGGCAACGTACTCAATGTTTCGGCTGGCTTCCAATTCCGTAAAGGTGGGCAGCATATCCTGGTACTTCGCCTTGACTTCCTCCTCCGTAAACTTGACCTCTTCATCCATGATGTCCCGGTAGGGGAGCAACACGTAGTTCAGGGCCAGCCTGGTATTCTGCATCTGGTGGTCGCGTTTGGCCAGCCAGGTCGGCGTGTAAGCCGACTTCTGCATCAGATCGGTGTACTTGCGTTGCACCTGTTCTTCACGCACAGCCGTTTCGCGAAGCAGAAAGTCCCGGTAATACTGTTCCAGCACGGGGAATTGCTGCCATTGCTGGGGGTTTGACACCATTTGCACAAACTGCTGCACAGCACCCGGCTGGTTGGGATCCAACCCGAATTGGGGAAAAGCCTGGCGCAGCTGGCCAATGTAAGGGTGAGGTTGCTCTCCGTAAATCAAATTGGCAAACTCGGCGTCCGTTACCCGAAGGCCTGCTTTTTCAAGGCGCTGCTGCAACAGTTTGTCGTTGACCAGTTGTTCCCAGGCCTGCTCTTCCAGGGTAAATGCGGTGGCCTCATCGAGACGGAAATTGCCCTGACGGGCATCCACAACAAGCTGCTGGCGGACCAGATAATCGTTCTGGGCCCGGGCAACCGCGGTATTGTACTCTTCAGGACTCAGCTCCAATCCGCCTATGCTGGCAAACTCGGTTTTGTTGCGCCGTCCCATGGAGCCGCCCGCAGACTGGGTAGAGTCCATGATGAGAAAGCCGACCAATGCGATGGCAATGAAGACAAAGACGATCCAGATGCGTTTTTGGATCTCACCAATAATAGCCATAGAGAGCAGTTTAATCCTTTTCGGGCCCGGCTGCTGGCGGTCTGACAAGTGCTGGGGAACTGCTTCCCGACCATGGCCGACCGTGCGGAGATGACCCCGAAATTATGGGAAGGGCAAAGATAGTGATTCTGTGGCAAGACAAGCGGCTAAACCCATGGAATCCGGGGCTTGTAACGCACAAAACAGCCCTGGGGTTGTCAAATTAGGACAAGCGGCGAACTTTGATGGTCTCTATGCGCTTGGACGAGGCATAAAGTATGTCAAATTCCATGTTTTTGATGCTGATTTTCTGATTCATATCGGGTATATCACCCGTTTCTGCTACGATGTAACCCGCCAGGGTTTCATACTCCCCTTCCGGCAGACCGAAGCCGTATTTCTCGTTCAGGTAATCGATTTCCAGGCGTCCGCTGAACATGTATTCGGTAGCGGACAACTGTTTCTCCAGAAGATCCTCTTCGTCGTGTTCGTCCCGGATTTCGCCGAAGAGTTCTTCCAGGACGTCTTCCATGGTCACGATGCCCGCAGTTCCCCCGAATTCATCCACCACCTGTGCGATGTTCTTTTTTTCTTTCCGAAAGACGTTGAGCAGATCGCGGGCGGTCATGGTTTCGGGAACCACCGGGATGGTCATCAAAATGGATCCGATGTTCCTGGGCATGTTGAGCAGGTCGAAGTGGTGCACATAACCCAGGATGTTATCCAGACTCTTGAAGTAAATGGGCAGGCGGGAGTAACCGCTTTCAATGAACACCTTGCGCAATTCGTCGAGGGTGCTGTTGATGCTGACCGCTTCCACCTCCAACCGGGGAACCATGCATTCCCGCACCTTAACCTCGCGCAGGTACAGCGCATTTTCGAACAACTCCGTGTCAATGCCCCCCAACTCGTCGGATTCACGGGTGTTTTGCTCGACAAAGTGTTGAAGATCAACCTTGTTGAACGGGGCAGGAGCATTTTCGACCTGCATTTGAAAACCGTTGCGGAGCAGCAACCGCGAAAGCGCCGTCGTGCCTTTGACCGGCAGGTAGAGCAGGTAATAGGTGAATTGGATGGGGATGGCCAGAAAATGCAGGATAGCAATTGGATTGATGCGGAACAGCGTTTTAGGCACAAACTCGCCAAAAAAGAGCACCACAACCGTGGTGATCAGGGTTTGTACCAGAAGGCGCAAAAACTCGCTGTCAATGTTGGGCACCAGGTAAGGATCGAGCAGCCTGGTCATCAGGACACCGAAAATCACCAGGGCAATGTTGTTGCCAATGAGCATGGTCCCGATGAAATCGGAGGTGTTCCGGCTGAAAAAACTCAGGATTTGGCCAGCCTTGCTGTGGTCTTTGCTCAGCTCAATGCTGAGCTTGTTGGCCGAAAAGAAGGCGATCTCCGACCCGGAAAAGAACGCGGAAAAAACCAGCGTGATTAAAATATACAGCAACAAAGGGTCCATGGGCATCAGGGCTGCTTCGGCATGCAGCGGGAATCCTACGGCCGGGTGGTCCGGCATCTTTTACCGGGTGAAAATAAGCGAAGTTCTAAAAACAGGCCTAGGCGGCTTTACCCGGGCGGTCCTTCTCCGCATAATACGCTTCCATGTAACGGCGGCTTCGCTTTTTAAACCAGTACATAAAGCCAGCCACACAGCCCGTGAATACGGTGATGTAAAGGTAATTTCCCCAAGCCTGTCCTTTCACTGCCCGAACGATGGCTGTCGTTAAGGCGATGGCAGCCACCACCAGCCACATCACTTCAATGATTCTAAGGAACTTGCTCATGGTCGCGAATGTTTAAGGTGCCTTCCGGATTGAGAATTTTGTAGCGGCTGAATTCCTGATCCGCTTCAAAACCGGTACCGAACAGGATTTCATCGGCGGTCCGAATGCGGACAAACTGATCGGAGTGGATGATCTTTTTGATGGGATCCCAAATCAGCTCTTCGGTGTTCAGCTGTTCGCCTTCTTCATTGATCACCACCACGTTGTCGCGGATGATGGTCAGCTGGGTTTCTTCGTAGCGGATGGCATACCCGGCTTGAAGGGTACTGGAGGGATGTCGGAATTCGTCAAAGAACGTCACCTTAACGCCTCCTGAAAACTCCATGTAGGCCTCATCGGTTAAGTGGCGGGTGACGCGGGCAGCCTCCAACTGCATTTTAACCAGACCCTTGTCGCTGTAGTAAATGGTCACCTCCTGACCGCGCTCCACCGAAGGTTTCACTTTCTCCGCTGCTGCAAGCACGTCTGCCGGGTCGTTGACACAACCCGGCAGACCTGATAAGAGAAGTAAAGCCATTCCCATCCAACACAGGGAGTTTTTGCCCACTCCCCAGAGGAAACCGTTCATGGCGAAAAATGTTTGGCGTCTGCGTCTAAAAACCCCAGTGCCTTAGTTGCTCTTTTTGCCGCGCAGGGTGGTGGTTTCGCCGATCCAGCAGCTGAACGTGTAAGAATCACCTTCGTTCAGGTTGCGCTCAAAGAGGTAAGTCTTGGTGGGCAGGTACGCGCTGTAGCGGTTGATCCGGTCCTGGGCTTCGCCAGCGGCGGAACCGTCCACCGCTTTGGCCTGCGCGTACTTGTCCAGCGCGGCCAGGGCGCAGAGTTCGCCGTCCATGCCATCGCAGATGCTGCCGCTGGAGGCGTACAGGTCGCCGATCAGCATGTAGGGATCACCCCAGTTTGGCCGGTAGGCGATGGCTTTGCGCGCATACTCTCTGGCGCGGGCGAATTGCTTTTCGCGCTGGAAGACCCGGGCAATAACCAGGGCCAAAGCGCCCTTCTTTTCGGCATCGGTTTCCAGTTCGATGGCCTTGTTCCAGGCGTTCAGCGCACCATCGCGGTCGCCGCGCTCCCAGAGAATCTGTCCGACATCGCTCAAGAGGTCTGCACTAGGCTCCAGCTCGGCAATGCGCAGCACGATTTCCGAAAAGATGGGCTGCTCGGAACACCGGGCTCCCGTAGCGCTATCCACTGGAGCCAGCTTCAGGCTGTTGTAGGCCTTCTTGAGTTCACCCAGGTCGCCCATGATTTTGGCCTTGTCGCGCTCCAGGCGGGCCACCAGTTTGTCGCAGGTGAGCAGACCGCGGGGCAGGTTTTCTTCGATTTTGGCCTTCGTGGCTTTCCAGCTGTTGGCGGTTTCGGCATCGCCCGCGGTTTCAGCCTTGGCAATGTTGGCCGAGGTATAGGCTTCCAGGCGGTCGTAGATGGCCAGCACATCGTCATCTGTCAGCTGGCCCTTGCTCCAAAGCACGGAGGTGTATTGAAAGAAGGGGAACAGCAGGTAGTACTCCGTGTTTTCGCCACCGGCATCCAGCGCTTCCTTGAAAAGGCCGAACACGTAACCGTGGCGCTCCGGGCGGTACTTGTACATGTCGTAGGCCAGGTAGCCGAGCACTTTGTCCGCTTCCCCAAAGCACTCAATGCGCTTGCGGTGAATCATGACCAGCGTATCCACAAAGGCCTGCTTGCGCAGCGTGTCCTGTTCGGCATCGGCCAGGGTGGTGTACAGCTTCACCCCGTTGATGTAGGTGTTTTTGCTCATGCCGGGAGCTGCGTTAAAGATGTAGCGCCAATGCGGCAGGGCATCCGCGAAATTCTCCTGCTTGTAGAATTCGCGATAGAGCGAGAATTCAACTTTGGATTTCTCTGCGTCTGGCCCCGTTTTGGAACAGGGGTCATCGGCGATAATCATCGACTGGACGGGGGCTTTGCCGGCAGGCGCTGCTTGCGCGGTAAGGACCGTCAAGCTGACGCCTAAACCGAACATAATCTGGCGCATGGTCTTCATAGCTATTGTTAAAGGGTAACGAATGAGAAAGAAAGGTTCAGGGTTGCTAATTCACTTTGGATTTGAGGAACCAAAAGCTGTCGCTTAAGGTAAAGCTCACACTACCGCGGTAAAAGGTTTCCGTGTAGAAGGCAGGGTGGCTTCGCCGGCCAATTTCCAGGCTCAGGTTAATTCTTGAGTTTCGCTGAGGGGCGTATTGGTAGCTCACGGGTATTCCAAAACCAAAGGTTATGCCAAACTCGCTGACCGGCTCACCGTCAAAGATCAGATTGCCCTTACCGTACTGAAAACCAAGGCGATAGTCGAGGGGACGGGTATTGGTTTCGGGCCGGTCTGCCGGGGTGAATTCTCCGCCGACCTTAATTTTCCAGCTGTCGGTAAAGGGTTCGTCCTCCACGAAACCTTCAAATCCACTCCAGCGGGCCAGTTGAATGTCGGCGCCTACGCGCCACAGCGGGTCGTCGATCTGGCGGTATCCCTGGCGAAAGCTGAACCCGGCGCTGAATTCCAGCGGCAGGCGAATGTCTGATTGGCCTGCATCCACATTGACCACCGAATCCTTGAGCTGCTGGTTGCTGCCGCCGAGCACCACCGTGATGTATTCGATGTTCTCCTGACCACCGATCCGGTTGTTCAGCCTCGCGTTGGCACCGAGGTCCAGTTTCAAGTCGTTGGGCAGATCAAGGCGATAGCCTATTCCCCCGTCTAAGACCAAACCGCGGAAGCGGTTGGTTCTGAGGGCGCGCGTGCTGTAGGCCCCTTCGACCAGCGTGTCGGCGAAGGTGACGAAACGGGCGTTGTTGATGGTGCCAAACAGGTAGCCGGCATTGAACCCGGCCGAAAAACCCTTTACCCGGTATCCGGCGCCGATGTAGGCCTCATAGAGCGTGCCCGTGCCCTGGAAGTCCAGGATTTCAAGGCCGATGGCCGGGTCGCGGATCTGCTCCTGGCGGATGTTGTACTGCACGCGGCTGAACGGCACCAGGCCCGCGCTGATGCCCAGGCGCTGCTTCCACACCGGAAAGCCAAAGGCCAGATGCGAGAGCGATCCGTTGCCGGTGGTGATGGTTTCGTCTGCGTCGGCAATGTTGAGCAGGTTGCCGTAAACACCGATGTCCAGGTTGGTCCGGTTCAGGTAGGCGTAGGAAGCCGGGTTGGCCCGGTTCAGAATGGCCGGGTCAAACAAACCGGCCGAAATGCCTCCCATGGCCTTGCTCCAGACGAACTCGCGGGGCAAAAGATCGCCAATGCCAAAGTTGGAATAGGGCGAGTTTTCCTGCGCAAAGAGACCAGAAAGAGGAAGTAGCGCCAGTAAAAGGATGCTGCATTGGGCCCTAATTCCTCTGCAAAACATTGTAAATCAGAATTTTATTTAGACCCTCCATCAGCAAATGAGGAACGGCAAATATCCGGTTTTTCATTGATGCCGCCAAAGCAGGGCCATCGCCGCCGGTCAGCAACGCGACCAGACCCGGGTTTTCCTGCCGGTAGCGGTCCAGCAAACCGTCCAACTCGGCGGCCGCAGCCGTGACGGCACCCGCCAATAGGCAATCGCGCGTGCTGCGTCCGATCAGGGGCGCCTCTTCGGCCTGGCCGTTCCACTCCACTAACGGCAGTCGCGCGGTAAACGTGTGCATGGCCTGCAGGCGCATCCGGACGCCCGGAGCGATCAGCCCCCCCTGGTACACCCCTTGCGCGTCCACCAGATCGAGGGTCAGGCAGGTGCCGGCATCGATGGCCAGGACAGCCTGTTCTGGCGCGCGGTGCAGGGCCCCGGCCGCTAACGCAATACGATCATTCCCAAGGGTTTGTGGGGTTTCATAGGCACTGGAAAAGGGCAGCGGCGTAGCGGCATGGAGCGGCAATACGGCTACCTGTTTTTCCAGCCAGGACAGCAGGTCGTGGCGCTCCCCCGCGGTGTTGCTCAGCACCGCCTGCTCGGGCCGAAACCGGGCCAGAATGTGACCGAGGGATGACGGATCAAAGCGCAATTCGTCTGCTGCGCCCGCCTCCAGCAGCACGTGTCCCTGAAAAACCGCGTATTTGTCGCGGGTGTTCCCGAAATCGAGCGCGAGGTAGTTGGGGGGCATAAGCAGCAGAAGGAACGTTCGGTCGAAGGGGCCTCGTGCTTAGCGCTGGCCCGGTACGGGGAGGGGGGGGAGGGCCGGGTCTTCCTTGCGGCGGATGATTTTGGCCGCTTCGCCGAATTCGTAGCCAAACTGGCGGATCATGTCCGTGAATTGGGCATCGCCGTTGGCACGGGCATAGGTTTCGGCCATGGTCAGGAAGGTCTGAAAGAACATCATGTTCATTTCGTCCTTTTGCATGTCTTTGGTCCACAGGTCAATGCGGAGGGCCTGGCGCTCTTTGGGATCCCAAATGGACAGGAGGAAAGCGGCGCACTCCGACCCCTCCATTTCACGGCCATCGGACGATGACCAGCGCATCTGCTGGGGAATTCGCGCTTCGTCAAGTTCAACCTCCAGTTTGATCACGGAGGTTGGTGCAGAAGGGTTTTGCGTGTTCATGATGGGCGTTCAGTAAAGGCAAAGGTACGCCTTGGGCCAAGCCTTCGTAACTTTGCGTCATGGTCAAACAACTGGTTTTTGCCATGTTGCTCGCTTTTAGTGGGTTTGGCGTCCGGGCTCAGGTCGTGTACATGACCGAAAACAAAGCTCAGGCGGGTAAGATCATCTTTGTTACCGACAATCCGGATGAAGCGGATCTCTGGGTGTACAAAACCGAGTGGAAGAGCGATGCCACTGCCAACAGCGGCATCTGGTACCTCACCGAATGGCGCAGCAGCGCCAATCTCGTTATCTGGGTCACCACCTTCAAGAGTGAAGCAGACTGGGTGGTTTACTACACCACAGGCAAGAACGAGGCCGGGTTTAAGCGCCGTTAATTTGGGTAAAATCGTATATAAATTTTACGATTGAAGCCAGAATAACTGCGATCAAAAGGCGGCGGATCCAGACGGCGACATTCGCGTTGCCGGTAGCAAAACGGGCCGCTCCCCAGGCGCCGATGACCTGACCGAGCGCCAGCAGCAAGCCGTACCGCCACTGCACCTGTCCGCCGGCCTGAAAAATGCCGAGGGCTGGAATGGAAAAGACCAGCACCACCACTAGTTTGAGCGTATTGGCCCTGACCAGGTCATAGCCCGCGCCTAAGACCGCGCCGGCAAGCAGAAAAATGCCGACGCCGGCCTGGATAAAACCGCCGTAAAAGCCGATGGCCAGAAACATGGCCATGTTCAGCGGCTTTCGGTGGGCATGGGGATCGGGCTCGCCAGGCGGCCTTAACCATTTCTCCGGCTTGAACCAGACCACCCCCAGCATCACCACCATCAGGATGCCCAGGGCCAGATTCATCCAGCGCTCGTCCACTTCAACCGCCACTTTTGCCCCGGCCAGCGAACCGAGCAGGCACCACGCGATGATCCACCAGGACCCGGCGAGTTTTAGCCCGGTCCGGGCACGAATGGTGCCAACCGCAGTCAGGTTCTGGAAGATGACCCCAATCCGGTTGGTTCCATTGGCCAGATGGGGCGGCAGCCCTAAAAAAGTCAGCAAAGGCAACGTGATCAGCGAGCCGCTCCCGGCCAGCGTATTGATGATGCCGGCCAGAATACCCGCGGCAACCACCAGGCCGTCTTGTAATCCATTCACCCGTTAAAGGTCGCTAAGGGCGCGGGGTTTATGGCAGATGGAGGGCTAAAACACGCATTCCGAGCCATGCGCCTTGAGCCAGCGCACGTATTGCTTGTACTCCGGCATGTTTTTTTCAATCAAATGCCAGAAAGCGGGGGAATGGTCGTGCCGTTTTAAGTGCGCCAGTTCGTGCACAATCACGTAGTCCAGCACTTCCAACGGGGCAAACAACAGGCGGATGTTCAGGTTGATGTTGCCTTTGATGGAGCAGCTGCCCCAGTTCGTGGTGTTGTGTTTGAGGCGAATCTGGTTGTAGGCGTACCCGAAATAGTGGGCGTTGAGCAACGCCACGCGGTCCCGAAACCATTTGCCGAAGTAGCGGGCGGCGGCTTTTGCGGCCAACTCGCTCATAAGTTGCGCTCGTTCCTCCGGGTCCAGATCGCGGCCAACCCGAAAACGGAGGCACTGTGGCTCGAGCATGCAGCGCACCTGATCGCCGCTAATCAGGCGCAGCTCTACGCGGAACAGTTCCCCTCCGAGGCGGAGCAGATCGCCGTTGTGGTAAATTCGGTGTGGATCTTCGCTGGTCCAGCCCTTCTCCCGGACTTTGCCCCGGGCCCAGTCGAGGAGTTCGCGTGCCTGGCGAAGGCGGGCGTCGTCAGGCATGGCAGCTGCCAGGCGAACATGAATACCGGTTTTGCCGATCGAGACCCTGCAGTCCCGCCGTCGCTCGGTGATGATGTAAACCGGGATTCTCTGTCCGTCAATCAGCAGGTGGGAGGTGTGCGCCTGCTGCTTTTTTGGGTTGCCCATTCGACATTGGCGCTCAAGCCGTTTCCAAAGCCAGGTCGTCCACGTTAGCCAACCAGGCGCTGATTTTGCCGAGGGATGAAGCTACGGTGCCTTCTTCAAATGGCGAATCAAGTCCTGAAAATTTTACGAGTTCCAGGAAAGGTTTGCTCCCACCGGCTTCGCAAAGGCGAACATAGTCCGCCAACGCCGCCTCACGGTCTTCTTCAGCCTTGGCCCAAAACTGAAACGCACAAATCTGGGCCAGGGTGTAATCAATGTAGTAAAATGGGACTTCGTATATGTGAGATTGCATCTGCCATGCGCGGCCGGTTTCCAGGTAGGTGTTGCCGTCGTAATCTTTGTGCGGCAGGTAGCGCTTCTCGATGGCCTTCCAGGCAGCTGCACGCTGGTCTGGCGTAGCGTCCGGGCTCTCGTACACGAAGTGCTGGAATTCATCTACAGCCACACCATAGGGCAAAAACAACAGCGCCTTGAGCAGGTGCATGTAGCGGAACTTGTCTGCACTGGCGCCAAAAAAGCGCTCCATCCAGGGCCAGGTGAAAAACTCCATGCTCATGGAGTGGATCTCGCAGGCCTCCATGGTGGGCCAGTTGTATTCGTTGAAGGGGAAGTGGCGGCTCTGGTAAACCTGAAAAGCGTGACCGGCTTCGTGGGTAAGCACGAAGATGTCCATGGCCGTTCCATTGAAATTGGAGAAGATGAACGGCGCCTTGTGGTTGTGGATGTAGGTGCAATAGCCCCCCGAGGCTTTACCCGGTTTCGTGACCAAATCCATCAGGCGGGCATCGAGCATAAAGTGAATGAACTCCTCGGTTTCCGGGCACAGTTCTTCGTA
>Ga0172372_10004493_pt1 | contig 19822 bp, 16 predicted proteins | sample LakKiv5m_2_FD_114544 | JGI IMG/M metagenome (GOLD analysis project Ga0172372, IMG submission 114544) | Freshwater microbial communities from Kabuno Bay, South-Kivu, Congo - kab_092012_9.5m | ecosystem: Environmental > Aquatic > Freshwater > Lake | place: Democratic Republic of the Congo...
AACTGCTGCACAGATACAGTTTGATACTCGCTTGGACGGAGAAATGGGAACGACCTTTGTAGCCGAGGTTTTAACAGAGGGAGAGAATTCTGGTTATATCGGGCATCCCGGAGGATTAGACGCAATACCCGACATTGATGCTCGACAAGTAAACAGCACGATCCATCTCACCTCTACAATACACAACTTTACTGTAGTTGTGGAAGACGATTTCGGTGATGGCGGTTCTTCTTTTATTAGAGACGAAGTTCAGAGTTTTGAAGACCTTCCTATTACGGCTCCTAACAACTACACAGTTAAAGTTTTTCTTTCTCCAGAATCCGATTTTGACGATTACTATGTTAAATTTAGTGCCGAAAACCAAGATTTTTCAAACGGTTTATGGGTAGAAACAACTAAACCGGGGATATTAATAGAATTAGATCCCGAAAAAATGCCCAAGATTTTAATTAGGCAGTCAGATTTAACTTTCTACCTAAAAAATGCAGACGGGACTACTCCTGGTACGAGCGTTCCGGCTGGAGCCAACTACGACTCTTACAGCTGGGCCAAACGATTGGTCGGAGACGATTTTAGCAACCCCCCACCAACATTTGTCGATAGCCAAATTTCTAATCTTGCTTATTATCAGAGCAGGGTTGTTTTTGTTTCTGGTGAAAACATTATTATGTCAGAAGTGTCTGAATTTTTCAATTTCTTCAGAACTTCTGTTTTAGACTATTTTGACAGCGATCCAATCGACGCCGCATCGTCCTTGAGTAAGGTTGGAAAAATTACTTTTGTTACTCCGTTTAATAGAGATCTTATTGCGTTTAGTCCCACAAACCAAATGTTGTTTATCGGGAACGAAGTTCTGTCTCCCAAAACGGCAAACCTGTCTTCTATAGGCGATTACGAAAATTTGTCTGTTTTCTGCGCACCAACCCCATCAGCAAACTCTGTTTTCTTTCCATACAAAAACGGAAACTTTTGCGGCATACGAGAGTTTATTCCCGCAGTAAACGTTGACGGAAGCTATGCTTCTGTAGATTTATCGGGCGAAGTTGCGTCCTTAATCCCTGGAGTGCCAAACAACATTTCCAGCACTACAACAGAAAATATTGTAACTATTGTTTCTTCGGGAAACCTTTATTTGTACAAATACTTTAATTCTGGTCAAAACAGGATTTTATCTTCGTGGTTTAAATTTGTGTTTCCAGATTCAAGACGTCCGTTTGCTAGGGTTTTACACACATTTTTTATCGATTCCGATATGTATCTTGTGTTGGCTCGATACAGGACCGAAAACTCTAGTTTTCTAACAATCGAAAGAATTAAAATGGGAACGGGGGCTATGAATTTTGATGAAGCAAACAAGCCCTGGCATGTTAGATTAGATTCTAGATCTTATGATATTAAAGGAACATACAACGCCAACACAGATAGAACAACCTTTAAGCTTCCTGTTCCGTTAGACTACGCGGCGTCAAAATATTTAGTTTGTACCAAAGACGGCGAAATTTTAAATGTTGTTGACGGCAGCGCTTTGATAGAATCGCCTGCGCCTCCCACGATCCCCGCGACAAACGCAACTATTCAGGTTAATGGAAATTATGCAAACACTAGCATTTATGTTGGGTTGAAATACAAAACGGAATACGAATTTTCTCCTATTTACTTGAAAAAAACTTCTCCCGGTGCTGCCAACAACGTCTCTATCTTAGGCGGCCGAACTCAAATTAAGTATTTAAATTTAAAATTTGAGGGAACGTCTTATTTTAATGCTAGAATTAGAATTCAAGACCTAAATGTTCCTGAGACCGGCTATACTGAGTTTGTGCATCCTTACACAGGAGAAAATCTAGGTATTTCTTTAATCGGGCAAACAAACTTGTCTGGAGGAGTTTTTAGAATTCCTGTTTACGCGAGAAACGAAAAGGTAAGAATTATTATTGAGAGCGAATCTCCCGCACCCTTTAAATTATTAAGCGCCGAAGCCGAAGTAGAGTATAATCAATTAAACTCAATCGACAGAGAAGGTTAATGGATAAACAATGGTTGATTTGAACGATGTTATAAAAAAAGAAGGGCCTTTAACTTGTCGTAGAGCTTTGCTTAAAGACTTGCCTAGAATCGCGGCAGAAATGCGGGAAGAAGACAAGCAAGAAGTTTTTGCCCTTTCGGGCCTATCTCCATTAGCGGGGTTAATTTTAAGTTTTAATTTTTCTGATGAGGTGTTTGTTGTTTACGAAACGGATACAGAAGAACCACTATTTATTTTTGGGTATACTGTAATAGAGCCTCCGGATTTAACAGCCTGTATATGGCTTCTGGGTACAGATAGGATTAAAAAACATAGACGACAGTTTTTACAAGGAAGCGGTCTTTACCTAGACTATATGCAAACAAAAGCAAAGCTTCTTTACAATCTAGTGGATCAGCGTAACTTAATCCACATTCGTTGGCTTAAGTGGCTTGGTTTTAAATTTATCAAAATCGAAGAAAAACTCGGATACGAGCAACGTCCTTTTATTGAATTTGCTCGATTAAGGAACTAAAAAAACAAATGTGCCTACCTTTTCTTGCCCCCCTTGGGGCTCTGCTGCTGCCTGCGGGAGCTAGTGCTTTACAAGCAGCCGCAGTAGGAACGTTAGTTGTTGGATCCGTTGTAGCCGGTGCTTCTAGCGCCTTTGTAGCTTATGACGCACAAGCAAACGCTGCCCAAGAACAAAACAGATATAGAGAAGAACTACGAATCTCGCAGGAAAAACAATATGAGCAAACTATTGAGGGGGTGGAAAGAGACGTTGCAAACCAAGTTGATGCTCTTACCCTGCAAAGAATACAGCAAAACGATGCCATTAGGCGAGAGCTTTACGGCGTAACCAACGAAGCGCGAGCCGCTCAGGGAATAGCCCGGGCTCAATTAGCGTCTTTGGGGGTTGAGGGAAACAGCGCATTCATGTTGCACAATCAATTCGAAGCTAAACTAGGACTCTTTGATGCAACCGCAGAAAGAAACAGAAGCTCCCTTTATCGACAGTCCTCTATGGAAGCTCAAGCTATTTATTCTAGAGGACAGTCTATTATCAATAGCGGTTATCCGTCGCCTCTGCCCCCGGCTGCTATTGTAAGCCCCTGGACCAGCATTATGAATGGCGTAACAACTGGTATTTCTGTATTCGGCGCTCTAACGCCGTTTGCTTCCGGCTATGGTCAAACAGGATCCGCTTCTGCAACTGCTTCAGGAAATCAATTTTACACCCCCGTTCAATGGCCGGGGTACTAAGAAAATTTACTAATGGCTTTAAACAACACCCCCCCAATTATTGTTTCCGCTAAACCGGTAAACACATATGTAGCTCCGGGAACAACGTCTACAGCCGGTCTTGAATTATACGATGAACAGCAAGTTCGCTTGGCTTTAGAATTTAGCGACGCTTTTTCTAATCTATCCGTTTCGGCCGCACGACTTGCCGGTAATCTCAAGGAAGATTGGAACAAAGAAGATTTTGAGGCAGGAAAAGATTTAGTAAGACAGAATCAAAAAACATACATTGATTTGATTAAAGAAGGGAAAATCAAACCTTCAGAAAATCCCTGGTTAGCTTTAGGAGCCCAAGAAGCCAGCGGTATTATGGAGGGACAAAAAGCACGGGTAGAATTTCAACAGTTATACAACAAACAAGCTTTAGAAAACCCCGAATTCTTTAAAGATCGAAACGCCTTTGATGCTTTGGCCTCTTCTTTTGTTGCAAACAAAGAAGCAACGTTTAGAGATTCTGTGTTTTTAAGCCGGGGTTTCCACGAAACTTTTGATTCAGCCATTCCTCAACTGGGTTTGGCTCACGAAAACGAGGTTACTAAACGACGATTTGATTTAGTCGTGGGGGGCGTAGAAGCTAAGGTATTAGAGCTTGTCCAAAATCTAGAAGAACCAACCCTTGATTTTGCCTCTTGGGAAAACACGCCGCCCCTGCTTAGAAAGCCGTTACAGAATTTAATCGACGAACACGAGCTAAAAGTACAAAACAACACTAATGATCGTATTTCTGATTTTGTAGAGTGGACAAGAGACGGCTCGGAAGCTGTTTTAGGTTCAGGAATATTAAATCAAACTATTGTTTCTTCTATAATTGAGTTGCGAAAACAGGGCGAATATTCTAAAGAAGCAGAATATTTGATGAACAACCTAAAGTTAGGCTCTGGTTTACTGTTTGACACTCAAGAAGCAAAAGCGGCTGTGGCTCAAGAATGGGGTGCTATTAAAGCGGGGGACGAAAAGCATACTAAGGCAAAACAACAAGAGTTTGATAGGCTGTTGCCTGAACTTCAGAGAGAAATTAGAGAAAACCCCAATACTCCCCAAGCAAGAGAATCTGCAATGCAAACGCTCGAAGCCACGATACGGCGCCTTCCTGTAAATCTAGCGACAGAAGCCGCCCTTAGAGCAGACGGTCAGAAGGCGATTGCTCAAGCACTTCAGCAAAAAACTGAAGAGCTTGTACAGTTAACTACTGATACACTTTCAGATGCGGCAACCAGGGTTTTTTATAACGAATCGATGACTCCGGATCAAGCAGCAAGTGAAGAGGTAAATTATGTTAACGCGTTAAAAGATACCGTGTATCTCGAATTAAATCAGCACGGCTTAATTCCTGCGTCGCGAGAGGAGCTATTCAAGATAACGGCCGCAGCGGCAGATAAATTACAAGCCAACATAAAAGACGCAAAGGATAGCGGCCCCTTACATAGAGCAACGCGTGAATTTTCTAGTTTGGGCGGATATGGTATATTGCAAGAGTTGGATAAGCCCATAAGCTCAATAGGAGATCTGGGTCGTGTGTTATCGACCGAACCTATGTTTGATTCTCTTAAATCCATAGTAGATCAGTCTGCCGTCCTAGCGGAGCTGGACCCTGTACGGCAGCAAGAAGTTAAGAAAAATCTTTACGCACCCATAAAAGCTGGGGCAAGGGCTAGGATCAAAGAATTAAGAGGCCTTATTGATCAGGGAAATATTCGAACAGGCACCGCCGAATGGGGTATGGCAAGCAGGATAGCCGAACAATACTATTCTATGTTAGCCGTAAGCGCCATAAATACAGGTAACGGTACTGATCTTTACTCTTTAGTTACAGAAGTTGAAAACTATTCAAGAAATTTTAATGCAAGTACAGGTACAGATCCGGTAATTTCCGGTCTTGTAAACGTTTTATCCAACCTAAATAATAGAGATATTGAACAGACAAAATCTAGCAGCCAAAACTACGATTATACTCTAAGAGCTATTAATCTAATAAGAACAGCCAAAAGTAGTAATTTTAGCGAAAGAGATATTATTATGGCGGTGCAGGGCGACCTACAAAGAGCAGGCGCAAACGTTTATACAAACGCCACAAAAACCGTATTTAGCCTTGAGAACAGAGAAGCGTTTAAACAGTTAACATATCAAAAATTAAAAGATGTTAATAAAGATTTAATTGATAGGCATGTAGATATGTTTCTCCACATGACAAGCCAATGGGGCTACGAGGTGTGGGATCAGAGTGTTGATGAATGGGTAGACAATGCAATGGACGAATGGAACAAGGAGTTTACTCTAATTAATGGTGGTTATGTAAAAACAAGTGAACTTACTTCTGCTTTTGTCATGCGAGACGCGCAAACAAACAAGGCTATTTTTCCGAGTGCCGCGGAAGCAAAAAGTTTTGTTGAATTAGTTTTTAAATACCACCCCCAATTTAAGGGTCTCAAAAAATTAAGTTTGGCTGTAGAGCTTTACCCAGAAAACAATTTTGGCGATACACCCGAAGGACAAACTAAATATCAGGTTATTACTTCTGAAGGTCTTCCTGTTTTAGACAAACCGATAACTTTGCAAGAATTTCAAGGTTTATATTTTGATTCTACACAAAGAGTGGAGTTTATTCGAATGTCAACCATGGAGCTGGGAGGGTTTGGAGAATTTTATCGTAACGTAACGTGGCCAGCAATTCCCCTCTACACTCCCCCTTCCCCAAGAGAATAACGCAAGACATACTTAAGGAAAATAAATGCTAAACCAGCCTGAAGGGACCGACAACAATATTATTCCTCAAAGTAATGAGGGTGTTGTTCCACAATATATTCCACCAGGAACAGGCTTGGGTTTGTCTTCTTTAGAGAAACAAAAACGAAACGAACAGCTTTATAAAAGTTCTTTAAAAGACGATCCCGAAAAAAGAGAATTGCTTGACGATGAGATTGCAAGATTTGCAGGCTCACAACTTGATTCGTTGGTTGGAGGACAACTTCCTGCTTATGCCGCAAGAACAATTAACGATCTTATTACCATTCCAATTCAGTCGTCGGGAAATCCGGAACCTTTAAATATACCCGGAAACGAAAAAAGAGTTTTGGAATGGGAAAGCAGTTTTGGTTCTCTTTCTAATAATCCGCTTCCCAAGAAAAATTATGCGCTCAATCCCAACAACAACACGGAAACTATAGCAAAAGAAACAGCTGCATTTAGTTTCGAAGTCCAACAATATTTATTTTCGGCTCCTAATTACGCCAGTTATTTAGAACGTTTAATGGAAGTTCGGCTTAGAGAAATGGCTGCGGATGGGACAATCGACACAAGCTTTTTCTCCTCCGATTTTCCTTTTTTGGGGCCGGGCGCGTTAGGAAAATCTGCCGATATTGGCTCGTTCATGGTTGCTTCGGAAGTTAGCTTGCCTATTGCTTTGGCGGGATCGTCAATGAGAATAGGAACAATGGCTGATTTGGTATCCAGATCGGCAACCGCAAGAGGTCTTTGGCAGACTTCCAAATTAGGCGAAGAAGCCGCAGGACTGGCAGCAAAAATGAGTAGGTCCGGTTTATTTGCGCGCGGGGCGGCTGTAGGAGCTGTAGAAACAATTTTATATGATGCGGCTAGAGCAGGAGCAGACCCCCTAGACGAATACAGTTCGTATGATTTTTTAAACTCCGCATTATTTGGCTCTGTGCTTGGGGGCAGCATAAACGCGGTGTTGGGACGAAGAATTTTAAGAAACGCCATTGAAGACGGTGTTTCCCAACGGTTGGCATCGAATGCTTTTAGGGTCGGCGATAGCCAAACGGGGTGGACCTACAGTTGGTTAGTTCCCCCCACAACAAAAAAAGGGAGAAGGCTTGTAAAAAATCCTGCTTTTAGGCCGGTGGCTCAACAACTAGAGTATTTAAAAGATATTTTTTACGGTTCCCAGGAAGCAAGGATTGCGGCGACACAAAACCTAAGAGCTGCTTTATCTTTGGAATTCGGCTCGGCGCCCCAATCGAACGATTTTACATCTTTGTTTTATAATTTGTTTGAACAATTTTCAGTTGCCCGAGACAAACTTCTAACCGCCGAAGGTAAAGAGCTTGCTCGTCTTAAAAGCAACGGAACCGCAAACTTTGTGGCTTGGTTTAACGATAAATCAGGATTACAAGGACTTCCTGTGTTTTCTGCGCTTTCAGAAATTTCTGCAAGATCCTCAAAACCCATTTCTTTTGACTTGTTTAAATCGGTGTTGGAAGAAACTGTTTCGTTGGGGAGGATGACTAGGCAAGGAGCCCAATTTGGGGCAATGCCGGACGAAAACGCAATAAGAGCGGGAATGGCCAGGATTATCAACAAACACGTTCCAGCAGACCGGCAAATTGCTATTTACGATGCTGCTTTGGAACGAATTAATTTACTGTCTTTTTCTGTAAGCGCCATAAGATCGTTGGGGCTTGCTGGAAACTCAAATGTGGTGGGCCTTACTTTAGCGGACATACCGAAATCGGAAGGGTTTGGAAGCCGTCTTCCTTTTGGAATAAGCGACCATTTGAATCAAGCTGCTGTTCTTTTAGGAAGCGAAAATTCTGCAATTAGAGCTGTCGGATTCATGTCTAAACATGCGTCTAGGTGGCTGCGTACAGCTCAGGGTATGACTATTGGAGAGTCGGGCCAGCAGGCGTTAAACAAAACTCTGACTAGAACCGAAAGAGCGTTCCAACGGGGGCTTTTACAAGAAGCTTCTGGCGAACTGGAAGTTTCTTTTGGGGCTAGGGCTAGCCTTATAAGTGCAAAAAAGGCAGACCCACTTTTTGAAGACAAATTTCAAAAACAAGTTTTAAGGTTTTTAGACACGGGCGAAGAAACGGGATTAAGTATTAATGCTATTAATGCCGGTAAGAAAATTAGAGAAGAACTTAGGTATTTTGCAAATGAGGCTTTTGAAAAGGGAATCCCGGGGTTTAAAAATTCTAATATTTTAAATTATAGTCCCTGGATTTGGAAGTGGGATCGAATTAGATTTTTAGCACAAACAGCGGAAGGCCGTTTAGCTTTAGAAAATCTCCTATTAAAAGCTTTTGGAACAACTAATGACGGAAAGAGAACGGTTACTCTGGGTCAACAAATGTTTGTTTTTGATGACGCCGCCGAAGCCGCTAAAATCTTAGCAAACCGTTTATCAGATCTTTCTGAATATGCTGTTACAAAACCTTTTACGACAACAGATGACGATCTTATAGCCGCAATGCAAAAAATCGCATCTCCCCTAAAAGAAACGGGCGGATCGCCTACTCCGTTCGGAATAAACAGAACTATTCTCGATAGAGAAGTCGAAATCCCCCTAACTCAAGACTTTTTCTCTTTGGGCAAAAAGTCTATGTCTCTTGGTGATTTAAGGGAGACCGATCTTTCTTTTGTTCTAAAGAAATATTTTACGTCTGTACAGGGAGCTATTAATGAGGCTGATTTTTTAACAGAGTTTTCTAGCTTGTTAACTAGAAGCGGCGTTAGAATGCAAGACGCTGCTGGTAATCCTGTTGATAAATTTACGGGAATCGATCAAATTATAGGGTTCTTAAAAAGCTCAAGACAACAAAGCGAGTATGCGTTAGGACCCACTTTAAAAAACGGTTCTGTAGAAGAAAAAGCCATAAACTCGTTAGTTGGTTATTTAAGATTTGAGCCTGTTGTGGGCAATCCTAGTATTATGGATAAGCTAGTAGGTATTGGTGGAATTCTTTCGTATCTTAGGTTTGGAGGAAAGTTTCAGTTAGCAGGCGTTACAGAAAGCGCAAGAACGTTTGGATCTCTTGGGCTATCCTCGGCGATAAAGCAAATGCCTGTTTTACAAGAAATGTTGTTGAATTGGCGATCAATGTCTACAACAAATAAAAACGCTGCTTCAATGGTTGAGGCTATGTTTTCTCCCGCCGTGGGGCGAGTTCTTAGATTAAATAGACATACTCCCGATTCTTTTGAAGCAAGCGGTTTAGGTAAGCTTGACAAATTTGGTCAAAAACTTACAAAAGTATCCGATGTCTACTCTGATATTACTTTGCTTCCCGCTGTTACAAGCTTTTCCCAAGTGTGGACTGGCGCTACTCTTATCCAACACCTCTATGACGCCGTAAAGCCTTCGTTTAGGCTTAAACCGGCTCAATTAAATTTATTGGGAATAACGGAAATTCAGTACGACGCCCTGATTAATTATGTTAATAAAAATGGAGTTGTTACAGATACTTTCTTAGGCCCGAGGGTTATTAGTCTTGGTGGAAAAGCCGACCCTTTCAAAGAAAAATTGCTTGAAAATTTTGCATATCGTTTTATTAATACAAAAATTCAATCGGTTCCGACTCGCGGAGATTTTGCCGACCACATGTTTTCGTGGCTTGGCCGCACACTATTACAATTCAAGACATTTAATTTGAAGGGGGTTGATAATTTCTTACTTGCAAACACCCAAAGAGCCATGCATGGAGACGCGCTGGCGGTCGGTAAAGAATATTTAAATGTTGCAATTTTAAGCTCTATTGTTCTTACCGCCAAAAACTACGCTGCCTATGAAACGGCGAAAATAGCGGGGGCGGACAGAAAGACCTTAGAGGCCTTGGAAGAAAACCTGTCTCCGACTGGTATTGTAAAAGCAGCGTGGGTTGGTCCTATCGAAACCGGAATCAGCACTTATTTTATAGATCCCGTATGGACTAGTTTTGTTGATCCCGACCCTCTTTTCGGCAACCCCTATAGTTATGGGGCTCGCCAAGGAAGCATCTTTGATGTCTTAGGGCCAACCGGCCTTCTTCTTAAGAATACAGCCGAGACCGTTGACAACGCATCCCGAGCCGGAATACACGCAATTGCTCCTTCCTGGCCCATGGGTAAAGAGTGGACCCTAACCGAGCAAAAAAAGGCAGAACAAACTTTTGTACCTAATCTTATAGGAGTTAAAGAAGTATTTGATGCTTTTGTTGCGCCTGCGCTCAGGGAAGGACTTAGGGAAGAACAACCACGGGGTTCGGCGCTCAAAAAAGATTACGACCCCCTTTCATATTTTAAATAAAACTTTTTCTAAGGAATAAAAACTATTATGTCAACTAAAGATCTTTTAAGCGACGACCCATTAAGTTTTGTACAATTTACAGCCAACGGATCTCAAACCGACTTTTCGTTTTCCGCAATTGATGGGTATGTAAGCACAAGTTTTATTAAGGTATTTTTAGATGGGGAACCGGAACTAAATTTTACTTTTCTTGATTTAAATACCATTAACCCCAAAATTAGACTGGTAACTGCCCCCGCAAGCGGTATAGTTGTTTCAATTGTAAGACAGACTCCAAATACAGTATCTGATTTTAGAGGAAATATTGTTGTTTTTAATGATGGATCTATTTTAACGGGTGCGGACTTAAATAAAAGCGTACAGGGTCTTTTGCACATTATCCAAGAGGTTGGCGATTTATCGAGCCAAGTTCTTGGGCCTGGAGAAGTAGAAACTTTTCATTTATCGGACGGCTGTGTAACAGAACCCAAACTAGCCGACTCAGCTGTAAGCGCCCTAAAAATTGCAGCTTCGGCGGTAACAGAACCCAAACTAGCCGACTCAGCTGTAAGCACCCGAACAATTGCGGCAGGGGCAGTAACAGAACCTAAATTAGCCAACTCAGCTGTGAGCGAGCGTACAATTACGTCCTCGGCAGTAACCTCAGATAAATTAGCTAGCTCGGCTGTAACTAATGCTAAGATTGCTAACGATGCCGTAACTTATAGTAAAATTCAAAACGTCTCCGGAAATAAAATTTTATGCAATCCTGAATCCGATCACGGCGACGTACAAGAAAGGCCATGTACTACGTTTGGTTTAAGTTTACTTACCGCAAACAACAGCAGTCAACTTAGCGCTCTTATTTTTGATAATGCGGGACCGAATACTATATTTGGAAATTTAACCGAAAGCGCCCAGGCAGCGGATTTTGAACCCATAAACGCCCCCTGCTCTAATTTATTAAAAGTAACGGCTCCTTCGGATATTAGGAATAATTTTGTAAGCGTTGCTCGCCAAAATAGGACTTGGAGTATCGGAAGCGGAGAAACTCTCACAGATTCGTGGGCGTCTAATGTAGAAATAAGTGAATCTATCGTTGCTACGCCAGGATTTTCCCAGGGTCTTCATTATGCCGTAAACAACGGAATCGAAATTCCTGAAGGATGTAGAAAATTTAGCGTTAGTTTTTATTATGAAACCGCAAATTCTATAACAGCCAACGCGCTTTATCAAAACGGTTGGGTTTATGGGCTGTATCTTAACGGAGGCAACGGCGGTACTATTGTCCAAGGTCCTTGCGTTTCCGGTGGGGGAGGGACTGGGGGAATTAGCCCGGCAGCCCCTTGGAGATATTTGGGCGACTATTCGTCAGGAGGAAACTCTCAAGACTATTTTCAAGAATTAGGTTTGGTGCGGCGAAGTCCTAATGTTTGTCCGGTTTTCAGGCCCAGGACTTTATACAGCACTAGAGCCCTTATGTTAATGAACAGTTATAGTCTCAAAATGATGAACAACGACCAATACGGAACGTTTGGACAAGTTGACATTGAAGCAGGAGTTAAGGTTCCTAAATGGGGTACCAGTCCTTCCGCGGAGCAATTTTCTGAGGTCAATTTTAGGCTGTTTGGGCAAGCAGATTTTATTGCGGTTACAAACAATAGAACTACATGGCAATTTAAATCTCATTCGGTATTGGATATTGTAAATCATTTTGAAAATCCGCAAGGAAACTTGGGGTACTTCTTGCCCAATAACATGCAGACAATGGAAAACGGCGATTTTGACGTAAAGCCTACTTGTGGCAAAGTAATGTCAAACACGGGGGTTGTAACTGTCTCATTAAGTCAAGCAAATACGCCTATCTATCTTAACGGGGGGTTTAGGCGTCTTTACACTCTTGTTGTTGGCAGTAGTGTAACGCCGCCCGACGGAACATACACAGGTTACGATTATCTTTGGACTAACGGTAATAACGAAGATATTTATACTGCTGCTAAAGGGGTTGCAATGACTGAACTGGGAGGAGGACCTGGGTTGCAAACCAACTCTTTCCAAACCTGTTCTTTAGCCGTCTCTTTTGATATTTAAAAATGAACATTCATAACGAAGCCGAACTTATCTTGGTTATTGGGAGATTGGAAGGGAAACTTGACGCTTTTCTGCAAATGCACAGGTCCCACGAAGAAAGACTAAAAACATACGAAAACAGAATCCGTTTATTAGAAAATTCTAAATCTTATGTGTACGGTGTTGCCGCCGTTTTAGGTTTTCTTACATCTTCTTGTTTAATTTTTATTACAAAACTATTTTAAAGGAAACAAATAATGCCTAACGTCCCCACAAGAACAATTTACGACCACAACCTTGGCACAAGCTCTATTGCAACGCAACACGAAAACATGTTGCTAAAAACAAAGCTTAGTACTATTTCTTCAGAACTTTCTTTTAGTGCCGGTGCGGGCAACGGAACCGCCAACAATTTTAGCCACGGTTTTTGCCAGGTAGACTCGCTTATTTTTGATGTGAATAGAGCTACCAACCCTTCGTACCCAAACGCGGTTTCGATTGTGCCGTTAATTAGTGACCGAACTTCGAATGGCGATCCCGATGCGGCTCCCACGACTGCATCATTTAGGGTTTGGGGTCTTAGCGGCGTTGTGGACGTGGAGAACGCGGGTCCGATATGTCGAATCCATCGTTTGCTTGCGTCTGTTGCTCTAACTAGGAACGGTGGAATCAACGGCCACAAGATTGTTCTTGAGGAAAACGGAGAAGAATTTAATTATTTTACTTTTTCTCATGGGCTCGCAACAGCTTCTGTACCTGGAATTTCTCCTATTATTTATAATGGTGTAGCTTCTGCGGGAAGTGTGGCGACAGTAAACCCCCCTATGCATTTTGTTGTAGATTTACTTGATTGCACGTCTGTTGCTTGTACGATGCAAGCCGGTGGAGGAAGTTCAATGTGGTGGGGCTTTGCATATAATCTTTTTTAATACCAATGACAATACCGCGTACTATTTATTCCCGGCATAAACACCTAAAACGCTTTTTTCGAAATGTTGGCGACGGAGATGGACGGACGCTCGACCTTGATTTTACGTCTGGCGTTCTAGATTCCCGCATTTTGTTTACGCGGACAGGCAACGCCACGTTTATTAACAGCAGCGGTCAGGTGCAATGGGCGAACAGCAACATCGCAAAAAGATCAGAAAATCCTGCGCAATGGGGCGGGCCTAATAACATAATTCCGACAACTCCTCCGCCCGGGACTGTAATATCTCCTGTCGGAAATCTTACGGCTGCTCAACTTAACATGAGTGGCAGCAGTTATTGTTATCAGACTGCAACAAATGGCGTGGTTGGTGGTCAGCAATATACAGGAAGCATTTATGTCCGCGCTGTGGCCGGTATAGAAACCGTAACCCTCCGCATAGTAAACTCAAACGACGGAAACAACGGTATTGCTGTAACTCAGGAGGTCGGTACGGAATGGACTCGAGTTTCTGGGTCGTTTACCCCCGCATCGAGCGGGACTCTTATTGACATCGGGCTTGATCAGCGGTCGGGCATCCCAAACGGCGGCTCTGGCAACGCGGCAAATGTGTACGTTTGGGGCCTTCAATTACAACCCGGGGGAATCGCTGGCCCATACCTTGTGACAACCTCATCGGAGAAGTTCGACCAACCCCGCTTCGATCACGACCCGACCACGCTGGCACCGCGAGGGCTGCTCATCGAGGGGAGCGCGACGAATGTGCTGACTGGTTTCGCAGCGGGTGGATGGGGAAGGCAGAACATAAACGGTAGCGGAACTAGTGGAGCATTGGCGAACGGACAAACGGGGCCGGATGGTGTTGCAAATAGCGCTGCGAGAATTACCACCGCTGCGACAACGACGTTTCCTACCGGCATGTTCGTGACCTTTGCAACAAATGCCGCTGGTAATTCCCGTACTTTTAGTGTTTGGCTGCGTGGCGTCGGATCAAACACGACCGCAAGCATTGCGATTGAAGGATCAAACACTCCGGCTGGGGTTGCATCATCGCAGTCTGGGCATTCAGTAACGCTGGCAACCTCAACTAGCGGTAACTACTTACTAGCGTTGGTAACTGGTCTATCTACAACCGCGTGGACTCGGGTAAGCATCAGTCGCACAGACACACAGGCGAGTTCTGACTCATATCGAATCTGCCCTGGAAACCACACCGGCACGATCAGCTCTGGTCTTGCCGTTGATGTGTATGTACCGCAGGCGGAAAGCGGGATTGGCATGTCAAGCACGATCCCCACGGGCGCAAGTCAGGTAACCCGGGCGTTAGATAGCGCAACTATATCAAGTTCTAGCTTTGATTTTCAAACAACTGGCGGCACGTTTCAAGTCAATCATTTTCGAGGCCAGTTTGGTTCACAAGATCGAATGGCGTTTTCTGCCCCATATGCCCCCGGAAGTTGGCTCGGTACGTTTACAGCGTCTGGCAGCAACACCGTATATTTAGGGTGGTGGCTCGGCTTTATTAATACAGCCGTTGGATCTACGTTTAACAGAGCAGCATTTACCTACGGTCAGGCAACGGGAAGCGGGGAGACCTTGCAATTGCCGGTAAAGCTATGCGTTAACGGAGGCACTTGCGTAGACGGGACGTTTGGAAACGGAACGGGTAAGGGTTCAAACGTACCGAACCCCGCTAACATAACCCAGTTTACGATTGGAGCAGGATCACAAACTAGTCCATTCACAACGGCATCTCGTGATTTTCTAAATAATTGCGTGTCTCGTGTTATTTATTGGCCTTTTGTTCAGTCCGACTCAACCCTTCAGAGCCTTACTACATGAAAGACTACTACCTCCGAGCAGACAATGAATAAAAAACTATTAGAAGAAATCCACAATGTTTTAGCAACAACTTTGTTGGACAAGATTAAAAATGGAGAAGCAACCTCTACCGATTTAAACGTTGCTCGTCAATTTTTAAAAGATAACGGTATTGACTGTGTTCCCCAAGCTTCCGAGCCTCTATTAAACTTGGCTAAAATTATGCCTTTTGATGAAGAAGTTGCATGAATGAGTTAGAGCGAAAACTTAAAGATTTTAGAAACTTTGTGTTTTTAGCTTGGGAACACCTGGGGCTTCCTGAGCCTACCGATGTTCAGTTAGACATTGCCAGCTATCTCCAAAAAGGTCCTAGAAGGCGGGTGGTGCAGGCTTTTCGCGGGGTTGGTAAAAGCTGGTTAACAAGTGCTTACGCAGTATTTAGGCTGCTTCACGACCCGTCTATTAACATCCTTGTTGTATCTGCTTCTAAACAAAGAGCTGATGATTTTAGTACGTTTACTCTAAGGTTAATCAACGAAATACCTATTTGCAGACATCTTAAGCCAAAGGAGAATCAAAGAAATTCTAAAATTGCATTTGATGTAGGCCCTGCTCCGCCATCCCAGGCTCCCTCGGTTGTTTCGAAAGGTATTACTAGCCAGATTACAGGAAGCCGTGCGGATCTTATTATTGCAGATGACGTTGAGAGTTTAAACAACTCAGCAACCTTCCTTATGCGAGAAAAGCTATCGTCTTGTATCGCAGAGTTTGAAGCCGTCTTAAAACCAGCAGGAGAAATTCTGTTTCTGGGAACCCCCCAGACAGAGCAAAGTATTTACCACAGTCTTCACGAAAAGGGGTATAAGACTAGGATTTGGCCGTCTAGATACCCAGATACACGTCTAAAGAATGCGTTTGGGGATCGTTTGGCTCCTTTGTTGTTAGAGGGGGTGGAAGGCGATCCTACAGATCCTAAGAGGTTTGGAACTATAGAGTTATTAGAACGCGAAGCCTCTTACGGAAGAACCGGGTTTGCTTTGCAGTTTATGTTGGATTCTACGCTTAGTGATATAGATAGGTATCCTCTTAAGCTTAGTGATATTATTGTTCTGGGTCTTAATCCAGACAACGCACCGGAAAAATTAATTTGGGCAGCAAATGTTGATAACATTGTCCGCGATGTTCCTTGTGTTGGGTTTAATGGAGATCGATATTATGGTCCAATGGATATCCAAGGCAGCTGGATTCCTTACGAGGGCGCGGTCATGGCCATTGATCCGTCCGGTCGTGGCGACAATGAAACCAGCTATGCTGTGGTTAAGATGCTTAACGGTTATCTATATCTGCTTGCTGCTGGAGGATTTGAGGGGGGTTATTCGGAAAAAACAATGTCCTCTTTGGTAGAAACAGCCAAAAAATTTTCCGTTAATAAGTTAATTATTGAATCTAATTTCGGCGATGGTATGTTTTCGGAGCTTCTAAAACCCTATTTACTTAAAACATATCCTTGCACAATAGAAGAAATTAGAAGCAACATCCAGAAAGAACGCCGTATTATAGATACTTTAGAGCCTGTTTTAAATCAACACAGGTTGGTTGTTGACGTATCGGTTATTCGGGAGGACTACGAATCAACCAAGAAACGAGCAATGGATAAGTCCCTGCACTACAGTCTATTTTGGCAGATGTCCAGGATTACGAAAACTAAAGGAGCTTTATCCTTTGACGATAGAATTGATGTTCTAAGCATGGCTATTGGCTTCTGGGTAGATATCATGGCTCAAGACGCCAGCACCAAAATGGACAACCGGAAAGAAGAGTTATTGGACCTGGAGCTAGAGCGGTTCATGGAGTTTGCCGTAGGCAAAAAACAAAAAAAGGGCAACAGATGGATTTAAATTTAAAAATAGAAGATTGGGCTGACTTTACTTCAGAGCTTCTTACTAATTCATGTGATGTCATTATTGCTTATGAGGCTTACTTAAAGAATACGGAGGATGTTAAGAAGGCTGTTTCTTTGGCTCGTTCTATGCACATCCTTAAAAACTCTATTCCTAAGGAACTGTTGGAAGCTGTTAAAAATGAATTTATTTAAAAACAATGTACTAGGACCAAAGAAAACAAATGCCTAAACCCCGAAACTACAAAGAAGAGTACCGTAAATACGGAGCTACAGAGTCCTATAAGAAAGACCGGGCCAGCAGGAATAAGGTTCGTAGGTTAATGATTAGGAAGGGTAGGGTGCGTAAGCACAGTTCTTTAGACATCGACCATAAAGATGGCAACCCCCGAAACAACTCCCCCTCCAACTTGAGAATTGTCCATAGATCGGTAAATAGAGCTAAAAAATAATTAAGGGTTTTTGTTTTATGTCTATTACAAGATTGACAAAAATTAGGTGGAATCCCCTCGATATCGACATCTTTTATGGTCCTTTCGGCGAAGATGATCAGTTTGGTTCTTATTCTTCTTTTCCTAAACCCACAATAACTTTAGAAAAAACCTTAGATGGTGTGGTATACTTTAGTACTCTAGTACATGAGCTTATAGAATTTATTAATGATGTTTATGGTATGAAGCTTAAGGAGAAGGATATAAGAATATTAGAAATAAGCATACTTCAGTTAATCTCTAGTAACCCAGAGTTATTGGACATTGCTAAAGCCCTGTTTAAATTCGATTTAAGACATTCTTCTTCCGAAGGCTCTGTAGATACCCCCGAGTCCTAAAAAGGCTTTATAGCCGATCCTAGGAGCTTTAAACCGCCTCCCGAGGGAAAGCTAAGGGCTGTTTTGTATCGGGGATGGCTACTTCCGAGATGGCGGGTTCAGGCTCCATTGGCGTTCCAGTATATCGCCATTTTCCGGATCCGGAAAGACTTAAGGACTGTTTTGTAGGAAGCCGTAGTTTTGGAAGAAAAATATGAAGTGGTTTGATATTGCCAAGCCAAGCGTGGCTCCCCCCATGGGGGGGTTCGGGTTGCACTTGAGGGATTCGCGCGTGGTCTACCATCAAATCGTGTCCACTATCATCGGTGGCAAAATGAAAAATACTCGCGGCTCCTCGCCCTGCTGGGCTCGTCGCACACAGCCTCCCGCCTGGAACTCGCATCAGAGTACGCAGGGTGGAACACAACAGGTAGACCCTCGCGCAACCGCTTCGGAGGCAAGTGCCAATGTGTGTACCTCCCCGTTTTTTTTCGTCCATCATCGAACAGAAGGTACGCCCCTTTGCAGCTTCGCTTCGCTCAGCGCAGGGGCTTGGCATGGAGACACGCACACTTGCCCCGCGCAGCACACCCGCAACGCAACAACAACGCACACAGTCTGCGCTATCGTCTCGGGCTTCGCAGACTCGCCCTCGACCCGCTAGGCACGCTCAAGGTGGCGCACAAGATCGACTACTATCACCACCGTCCACGCCGCTCCGTGAGGGTAGGCCTTGTCGTGGAGGGGGTGCGCCCGATAACCTTTTCCGCGAGTGCATAAGTATTGTGCGTATGCGGTAGTATTGAATACTAGCCACACTCGAAAAAAAACTTGCACAAATGTCGGAAAAACTTCGACTGGCGTTTGACTTACCCCGAAACCGTGCTACGATGCACGCATGAACACGGCAGCCGATAGGGCATCTAAAGCACTCCGCCGAGGACTCGAAACGGCGCCGATGTTCGATGAAAGGTTACACGCTATGAAGATTCGCACCCAGTCAGCCGCCGTTACCGCTCCCCCATCCAAGGAGGAGGTCGCGGCACAGCAGGCAAAGCAGGATTCCACGATTCTCGCTGCGCTCGCGGACGCCTGCCGCCGGTATGTCGAAGGTTCCGTGTCGCTCATCGGCTCGCTCGTCGCTTGCCTCACGGAGGACACTTGGGCTCGCGTTGCCGCCCAGGACGCCGCGCCCGCTTCATCCTTTCGGGTCTGGAGTATCGCCCAAATGGTCGGAAACGGAATGACGGAGGCTAGCGCAAAGTTGTATGCGTCTGCCGCCGAAGGAGCGTACCAAGTTGCCGAAACGGGAGATGCTCGCGGTTGGCAAAGCGTAACGGCTTCCGTGCTCGCCAACATCGGAAGAGCCTCGGACCCAGCGGTAGCCGCCGAGGCAGTCATGAAGGCGAAAGTCAAGAAGGGTACGAAGATTGGAAGCACGGCTTGGGCAGATGCAATCAAAGCAGCCCCCGCCGAGTGTGCAGCCCGACAAGCACGCACAACCACCACGGTCGCAAAGGCTGACCAGTTGGTGAAACTCGCGCAACGACTGGCGAAGGAGGATGACCAAAACGCCCTAATCCTTCTGCGCTCGGCAGCGGACATCCTCTCGAAGAAGATCGCAGCCAAACCCGTAGGCTGACCGCACTATCATCGCCGCCCCGCGCCCCGCTTGCCCGTAAGGGTAGGCGGGGTGCTTTCGCGTTTGCACAAAAATACCCCGCCGCTCGGCTCGCTTCGCTCGCCTCGCGTCCACAGCCACGGAAGCGGAACGCCCCCTTGCAGCTGGGCTTCGCCCAGCGCGGGGGCTCGGCTCGCTACGCTCGCCCACAGCCGCGCCGTTCGAACGCCTGCCGCAGCGCCGAACGCAAACAACAGCCACGCCGTTCGAAAGCCGTTCGCAAACACCGCGCCCACCCACAGCCGCGCGGCTATGCCGCGCAACGGAACGCCCCCTTGCAGCTGGGCTTCGCCCAGCGCGGGGGCTC
>Ga0172372_10004496_pt1 | contig 19806 bp, 20 predicted proteins | sample LakKiv5m_2_FD_114544 | JGI IMG/M metagenome (GOLD analysis project Ga0172372, IMG submission 114544) | Freshwater microbial communities from Kabuno Bay, South-Kivu, Congo - kab_092012_9.5m | ecosystem: Environmental > Aquatic > Freshwater > Lake | place: Democratic Republic of the Congo...
CACTTTGATGAGAGAAATTTCCTTCTCTTTTGCGAGATTTTGGGTGTTACCCAGGCCATATGCTGATGGAACAGTGGTTGTTAACCGTCGTAGAATTGTATGATTAGATCGACGATTTATTGCCTGATAATCGATATAACGGCCAATAGGGTGTTTTCCTCTTCCCCTTCAGCATAAAAACTAGTACCTTCTGCGCCGGTTGCGATTTTTGGTGTATAATCAGGCGGTTGAAAAGCGCTTCTAAATTTGAAGGAACTAAAAAATGAAAAAGAAAGATCTCGATAAGTTCAAAGCTCTTTTGATGGAAGAGAAGTCCAAGATCCTGAAGCACCTCGAGGACCTGAGCCAGAACGCTGAAGTTGACATGGAAGGCTCTCTCTCAGGTGACTCTGCTGATATAGCAACCGTCGAGATGAATCAGGCTAGTAACTACAAAATAGGAAAGAGAGAGGCCACCTTACTCAAAAAGATAGAGAAGGCATTGGGTAAGATCGAGCAGAAGACATTTGGCGAATGTGAGTCATGTGGTGAGGAGATATCTGTAGCCAGACTCGAGGCCCGTCCAGTCGCAGAACTTTGCATCGACTGTAAGACAGATCAGGAAAACGAAGAGCGTCGATACCACTCTGGAGAAGAGGAAGCCTCGGCTGATTTCGATGAGGGTGAAGCTTAGACTTTATTCCGGGCTTTCATAGAGGTCTAATGAAGGCCTTAAAATCACGCGCTAAAATTAATCTTAGACTAAAGATAATAGGTCGGAGGCCTGACACTGGGTACCACTTATTGAGCATGTTGAATGCTGAATGCTCCCTTGCTGATGAGATTAGGGTTCTTGAGGTCAAGAAAGGCGGCGTTACATTTGAAAGCATAGCCTTTGGAGAGCTGATTAGGCCGGAGATTCGGCGCGATCTTGAGGGAGTTTTGCGCAGTGACTCAAATCTAATTTTTAAAGCAGCAGAGTTGTTTGCAAGAAATTTCGGAGTGGAAACCGGTTTAAATCTCTCATTTATAAAAAATATTCCGGCGGGTGCGGGGCTCGGGGGTGGAAGTAGTAACGCGGGAACAATTCTGAGATTTCTGCTGAATCATTACCATAGGGAGCTTTCCGATAAGTATTCGCCAGTAGATTTACAGGCCGAGATTTTGAAGATAGCGGTGAAACTGGGAGCGGATGTTCCTTTCTCGCTCTTTGGGGGAGCCGCTCTAGTGTCCGGAATTGGTGAGGTAATAAAGCCGGTCCCTGGAAAGATGGCATCCTTCTTGGATGGATGTGAGGTTTTTTTAATCGCACCTCAAAGCCCGAGCTCCACCGTTTTAGCCTACAAGGCGTTTGCGGAGAGTAATCCATGGCTGAAAACAGAGGTACGCGCTGATTCCTTGATAGGGGATTTGACTAATTCAGAGTCGGCCCAAGACTTTTATCAGCTAATGAATAAATTGACGGAGAATGACTTTCAGGCTCTTGTATCCAGTCGAATACCTGAGGTGGGTCGAATTATCGACCTTTTAAATGATTTAAAAATAGGTAGGGTTGTTCTGTCAGGTTCAGGAAGCGCGATCTTGCTTCTGCCGTTTCCAAAAGGTAAGTTCTCTTGGGAAGAGAGATCGGTTATCAGGTCAGTGTTGACTCATAACTCGATTAAATATTTTGACGGGTTTATTGAACTCGTATAAATTCTCAACTCACTGGCCCGTCGCCAAGCGGTAAGGCACCGGATTTTGATTCCGGCATACGGAGGTTCGAATCCTCCCGGGCCAACCATTTCTCATCCATCCATATGGTTTCTTACCATCTCCCCTGAAATTTTGATCGACAGTAAAAAATATTCAGATAATCGCTCTTCTGAACTTTAATTCCTGCTTCAGCTGTGGCAGAAAATAGTTCCAATTAAATCGGTTCGGCTTTTAACTGCTCGAACAATTCAAAGGGCGCTCAGTGGATAGACAGTTACTTATCTTCTCCGGTCGTTCAAATCCTCCATTCACATCCGATATTTGTCAGAAGCTAAGCGTGGAGCTTGGTCGATGTGAAGTTATAAAATTTAGTGATGGCGAGCTCTCGGTTGATATTGGCGATAATGTTCGTGGTCGAGATGTCTTTGTGGTGCAGAGTACCTCTACCCCCGGGAATGATCATTTGATGGAGCTTCTAATCCTTATAGATGCTTTGAAACGGGCCTCTGCTTGGCGAATAACAGCCGTTATGCCTTATTTCGGGTACGCCCGGCAGGACCGAAAAGTAAAGCCACGTGTTCCGATCACCGCAAAGTTAGTTGCTGATATGTTAACTGCTGCTGGCGCGAATAGAGTTCTCACTATGGATCTTCATGCGGGTCAGATCATGGGATTTTTTAACATTCCCGTGGATAACTTGATGGCTCTGCCAGTTTTCTTGCCATACTTGAGAGAGCAGTACGGCAAAGAGAAGCTCACTGTCGTTTCTCCAGATATGGGTGGCGTAGAGAGAGCTAGACATTATGCTACTCGACTAGGAAATGTAGATATTGCAATCATAGACAAGAGAAGAGTTCGAGCCAACGAGGTGGCAGAAATGAAGGTGGTGGGAACCGTAAAAGGCCGCACCTGTATTTTGGTTGATGATATTGTTGATACTGGTGGAACTTTAATGAAGGCTGCAAATACTCTGTTAGAGAAGGGTGCCGTGAAAGTGGTGGCAGCTTGTGTGCATCCAGTTCTGTCAGGGAATGCCATCGAAAGGCTATCTCAGTCCAATCTAGACGAGGTCATAGTCTGCGACTCAATTAAGCACGCAGGCTTGGCCGCAGCTCCTAAATTTAAGGTTCTTTCAGTGGCGCCTATCTTCGCAGATGCGATTTATAGGATTCATAGAGAGGACTCTATTAGTAAGTTGTTCTCTTAATCTCAATGAAATCAATGACTTGATAGTGTTCTAGTCTTGGTGCGGCCGTTGCGGTCTTATTTTGGGCCTCTATTTACCTGGAACCCAATTTGTGATTAATATCCAGGGCTTACTTTTTCGGCTTGAGCTTGGAATCTAGTGCGAGTATCGCATGAAATAACTCTCCGCCGTTGTGAAGTAATTTTAAATACAAAAATAAATTTGTTGGCATTTCCGGGATTGTAGCCATGGAAGAATTTACATTATCTGTTTCATCAAGAGAGTCATCTGGTTCCTCAAACTGCAGAGGCGTGCGTCGTAATGGTTTCATACCAGGCGTTGTCTACGGCGGTGGTGAAACATCAAAATTGATCACCGTGAACAAGAATGAATTTACAAAGCTTGCAACAAAAGCCAGCTCCTCTCAGCTGTTCACTCTAAAGAGCGACGATAAAGCTTTGAACGGCAGGATCGCCATCGTGAAAGAAGTGCAAAAAGATTATCTTTCTCAGAGCGCTCCAATCCATATCGATTTCTTAGCTCTGAGACCTGATGTTGAGTTCCGAGTAGAGGTTCCAGTCAGAGTTGTCGGAGAGCCTATCGGTGTGAAGTTGAGCGGCGGTGTGTTGTCCGTGGCAGTGCATAAACTCGCCGTATCCTGTTTGCCCAAAAATATTCCTCAGCGTATCGAAGTTGATGTTACTAACATCGACTTGAATCAGAGCTTACAAGCTAGTGCTGTTAAGTTGCCTGAAGGTGTTAAGTTGGCCGGAAGTCCTGATGAGACCATCGCCAGCGTTGTAACAATAAGAATCGTTGAGGAGGCTGCTCCAGTCGCTGCCGCTGCTGCTGAAGGCGCTGCTGCTCCTGCTGAAGGCGCTGCTGCTCCTGCTGAAGGTGCCGCTGCTCCTGCTGAAGGTGCAAAAGCTGATGCTGCTAAGGCACCAGCTGCGAAGAAGTAACACTGGAGAAGTTAGCCCTTAAGAAAAGGGGGGTATGTCCGGCATCAAGGCGATAGTAGGCCTAGGGAATCCCGGGGCTCAGTACGCTGGGACGAGACACAACATCGGTTTTGACGTTGTGGATCTGATAGCTGGAAGTAACACCTGGCGTGATAAGGGCGGGGCGTTAGTAGTGGAGCATCGGTTTGAAGGAGAGAAAGTCCTTCTTATAAAGCCGATGACATTCATGAATAGAAGTGGGGAACCTCTTCAAAGTTTGTTAGGTTTTTATAAGATAGAGTTGGATCAAGTAGCGGTGGTGCACGATGAGATCGACCTTCCTCTAGGTTCCTTAAGGATCCGGAAGGGCGGAGGTGCTGGAGGGCACAGGGGAATTGAATCGGTGATTCAGTGCTGCGGAGGACCTGATTTTATAAGGTTTAGGATAGGGGTCGGGCGACCTCTGATTCCGAGTATAGACATCTCGGATTGGGTTCTTGGGAAGTTTTCTCAGGAGGAGAGAAAGGCCGTGGATGGCGTTGTCAAAAGAGCAAGCCAGGGCTTAGAGATTTTAGTGAAAGATGGAATAGTGAAGGCTCAACAAGCTTTTAATTCCTAAGATTTTTGATGGAGTGATTATTTATGAGAACTTATGAAATCGTCGTTGTGTACAACCCTAGCCTCAGCGACTCAGCCCTTAAGACAGAGGCAAAAAAGATGAAGGACCTTTTGAATGATCAAGGGGCCAAGAATATCCAGTTGGAGAACTGGGGTAAGAGGGAGCTGTCATACCCTATTGGGAGCAGCAATTACGGATATTACGTAAACTTCATGTTTAGCTCCGAGAATCACTCGGTGATAGCTGAGGCTCAGCGAGTACTTTCTATCAGTGATGATGTAGTTAGATACCAAACTCTCAGAACTGATGTTAAGACCAAGAAATTCAAGTCTACTGGCAGAAAGCCATCTGATTTTAACGTTGATTCAGATGATTTCATTCAGTCTGCGATGATGAACTAGGAAAGTTTTTTAGAGGAATGTGTCATGGAAGTTATTTTAAGAGAAGATTTTGCAGCCCTTGGCTTTATCGGGGATAAGGTAAAAGTCAAAGGCGGTTATGCCAGAAATTTCTTGATTCCACGTGGGATTGCTCTGGAGTCCAGAGGAGGTAACGCCGCAGAGGTCAAGCATAACTTGGCTTCCATTAATGCCAAGAAAGTTAAGATGCGGAGCGATGCCGAGAAATTGGCTGACGATATTAAGACCAAATCTCTCTCTTTTACTCTCAAGTCAGGAGATAAGGGCAGAATATTTGGCTCAATCACTAATAAAGACATCGAAGCTGCCTTGGTCAAATTAGGCTACTCTATCGACCGTCGTCGTATTCGCTTAGGTGAGCCAATTCGTCGTGCTGGAGCGTTTGAAGTTGAAGTAAAGCTTCACGCCGAAGTATCGATTACTTTACCAGTTAGCGTAAAGATTGAGCTTCTTGAAGAAGAGAAGCCAGAAGCCGAATCAAAGGACGCCTCTGAAAAGCCACGTCGTGGTTCACGCGGAAGAAGGGCTAAGAAAGTCGATGCAGAAGGGGCAGGCGAGCAGACAGAGCAACAGTAAGTTACTACTGGTCGCGCTCTTTTTGTTTCTCTTTGCGGTTCCAGTATTAGTACTGGGACCGTTAATCTCATCCTCTCTTTTTGAGGAAGAAAGATCTTCTGATGAGGCTATATATTCGGCTGTGCAGGCTGACGGCCTTGATATTGATAAAGCAGGTACATTTCTAAAGGTTGCTGGTGCGGCCGACCTGAGCCCGGTCTTGGGCAAAGATTTCCTAATTGTCTCTTGGTTCAATCTGAGAAGTTTACCTCAGAGAGGGGAAAGTATGCCCGTGCTGTCTCATCGCAGCACTCGTAACGGCAAGGGGTACGCTATTGCGTTATCTAGAACATCTAAAGAGTTTTTGAGACCTGAAGTATATTTATCTTTTGATGGTAGATCAGGGGGGTGGTACAAATTTTCAGATGTAAAGATCCTCCCTGGCCAATGGTTTCTTCTTGCAATGGCTTATTACGAGAATAGATACCTCGGTACCTTTGTTGGAACCTATGATTATGCGGGGAAAGTCCAATTAAAAAAAACGGGTGGATATGAGATTAGGATTCCTTGGAAGCCTTATAAAAATCAGTCTTTGAAAGTCGGGGCCGTTAAAACGGGATCCTTCCGAGGAAACATCGGACCGGTAGGTATATTCTCCGCAGATAATTTAAGGACAAGACTTTCAGACTTATTACTACAATTTATGAAGGAGCCCTCGGAGTTACCGAGGTATTTGAACGATGAAAATATGCTTTTTTGGTCGCCTGATGGCAAGCAAGATCTAAGTCCAGCTGCTCACGAAATATCAATGGTGGATGCTTTTGAGAAGAAGCAAGAGAAGAGGATTGAGAAATGAGAGATTTTGAAATACCTCAGTTTTATCTCTCCTCGGAGATAGCTCAGATTAAAAAAAGTCGAAATGCTCAAGATCCGAAGAAAAAAGATCTATCTCCAACAACGCTAGATCTTGGATCATTGGTACTAAAGGTCGCCCGGCATTTTGGTTTTTGTTTCGGGGTGCAAAACGCAATTGAAATTGCCTACAAGGCTTTAGAAGAAAATCCCGGCAAGAGAGTCTTTCTGCTTAGTGAGATGATCCATAATCCTCATGTAAATGAAGACTTACTTTCAAGAGGTATTAAATTTGTAAGAGCCACCGAAGGCAAAGAGCTTATATCTTTAACGGAGCTGAATCCGGAGGATGTTGTTATTATACCGGCCTTTGGCACCACTTTGGAGCTATTTGATGCTCTTAATCAGCGTGGTATAAATCCATATAAATACAATACTACTTGTCCTTTCGTAGAGAAGGTTTGGACAAGAGCCGAGCAGCTGGGCTCTAAGGGGTATTCGATAGTTGTTCATGGAAAATTGAATCACGAAGAGACTAAGGCCACGGTTTCTCATGCCAAAGAAAAGGCACCTACTGTGGTCATAAGAGATCTCGAGATGGCACATCTTCTAGCTCGGTATATAAAGGCCGAACTCCCCGTTTCTCAATTCTCGAAAGATTTTGAGGGTAGATTCTCATATGGATTTGACCCAGTTAAAGATTTGCAGAGGCTGGGCGTAGTTAATCAGACAACTATGCTTGCCACAGAGACCTGGAAAATAGCAGAAATTTTAAAGAAAGCTACTGAAGATCGGTTCGGAAAGGAAAATTTGTCCTTTCATTTCGCAGACACTAGAGACACCCTTTGTTACGCCACCTCTGAAAACCAGAGATCTGTATCGGCCATGCTGGAGGAGCCAGGAGACTTGGCAATTATTGTTGGTGGATATAACTCATCCAACACATCGCATTTGGTTGAATTATGTGAGCAAAAAATTCCTTCTTACCACATAAAGGATGCCGGAGAGATAATTGATACGGATACAATAAACTATTTCGATTATAAATCTCATGCAGTTAATCAAGCTTTTGGTTGGATTCCAAAATCAAAAGATAAAATAACAGTCCTAATAACAGCCGGGGCGAGTTGTCCCGATGCTCTAGTGGATCAGGTTCTTAGAAAGTTAGCAAAGATATTCAAGGTAGAGCAAAAATTAAGTGAAGCGTTAGGCCAAGTCAGAGTTTAAGGAGAACGAGTATGAAAAGGAAATTTCAACTGTATAGTATTGGTAACGGAGTTCTCGATATTCTAGGTAATATCGGAGAGGAGCGATTTAAATCTCTGATGTTAACCAGAGGTTCTATGAATCTGGTTGACTCTGAGACGCAGAAAAAACTTCTAGCCACTTTGTGGGATTCAAAGCTCTCTTTTGCAAGTGGCGGATCTGCTGCTAATTCAGTCTTCTGTTTTAAGGCTTTAGGGGGCAAGACTTCTTTTGGTTGTGTAGTCGGAAATGACAATCATGGAGAGTTATATATAGAGGAATTTGAGAAGCAGGGCATCGAACTTAATTGTAGGGTTGTACCGGGCGGCACAACAGCAACTTCAGTCATATTGATTACTCCAGATGCTGAAAGGACCATGAATACCAGTCTGGGAGTAGCCGGTGATTTTAATGAATCTGATATTGACTCCGAGATAATCGCTCAGAGTGAGTGGGTCTATATAGAGGGGTATCTTTTAAGTAGTAAAGAGAAAGGTTTCAAGGCTGCTAAAAAGTTAGCAGAGACAGCTAAATCGAAAGGCGCAAAAGTTGCTCTGACATTCTCTGATGCTTTCTTAGTCCATGGTTTTAGAACCGAGTTGGATGAGATAATTAAATATTGCGATCTGGTTTTTGCGAATCAGGTTGAGACCACAACCTATGCCTCCACTACTGATCCAAAAATCGCTTTTGAACATCTAAAGAAAATAGTGCCTAATGTCGTGATGACCCGTAGTGAGCACGGCGCTTGGATTCATTATGGTGGGGAGGATGTGCACGTTCCAGCAACACCTTGTAAGCCCGTAGATGCAACTGGCGCTGGAGATTCCTTCGCGGGGGGCTTCCTTTATGGAATAACCAATGGTTATTCAGCAGAGGATGCGGGCAGGGGGGCCAGTTATTTAGCTTATAAAACAATTATTCAAGTTGGTCCTAGGTTGCCAAATGACAGTTATGAGGTATTCTGGAAAGAGGCACTCAAAGGATAACTTTTAATGTCAAAAGATTCATCGGCGGTTAAAAAAGGAGACTCCAGCGAAGAGTTAAAGGAGGCTTTTAGAAAGCCATTGGGGGAGTATACTTTTATAGGTAAGGTTACCCCAGATAAGCTAAAGCTGTTTCTAGATATTGAACCTATCGCTAAGAAAGAGACAGAAAAATTACCCCCTCCCGATAAAAAAGAAGTTCTAGCTTTGTTAAAAGAGCAGGGCATTTCAAATATATCCAACCCAGAGATATTGGAGGATATGCTCAGAGAGACAGCACAGTTCGGATTTGCTGGCGGTCGCCGAATTTCTCGAGGTTTGTCTCCGGTTACTGGTCGGGATGGTAAGGTTGTTTACCTTGTAAAGAGATTGGGATCTACCAGGGAAGTGCAAGTTGATGATAAAGGAAAAGCCGATTTTGCTAATGTTCATCTCTTTGACAATATCGAGAAAGGACAGATTTTAGCCCGGATATATCCGCCTAAACCTGGAACTACCGGAATGGATATATTCGGGAAGCAGGTAACTGCCGAAAGCGGAAAGCCTGCCAATATTGTTTGGGATGAATCTATTGAAGAAGGTGAGGAAGAGGGACGACCTGAATATAGAATCCTTAGATCCAAGCAGACGGGTTGCTTGGCAGAGGAGGGCAATAAACTAAAAATTCAGCATGAGCTGCTCATATCGGGTGATTTAGATTATCGCTTTGGAACCCTAGATTTCATCGGAAAGGTTGTTATCAGTGGTGACGTTCTGCCGGGATTTAACATAACCGCTCGGGATGGTATCGAGGTCAAAGGCTCAGTCAGGGGAGGTAGCTTAGTCGCGCTAAAAGGTCCCATAAAAGTTGATGGGTTTGTTTATGGCGGCAAGGGCTCGAGGGTTATTTCGGGAGATTCATTCTCTGCAACAATAGTCCAAGAAGTGAATGCTGAGATTCGGGGAGATATTACAATACTGAAGGAGGCTCGAGATTCATTACTTAGGACAGAGTCCACTCTAACAATAAGCAACGGTCATCTGTACGGTGGCAAAACTTTGGTTGTTTGTGGTGCTGATTGTCGAACGCTTGGAAGTGAAGTTGAAACCAACACTATTATTGAGTTTGTCGGGGATATGGAGACCACTGTGGCCTATGCTGAACTTCAAACGCGAATAATGAGTCATGAAAAAGCGGCAGAGCTACTGCGACTTCACTTGGGACCGTTGGCAACAAATAGAAAGAGAATCGAATTTTTGAAATCTGATTATAAGACAAAAATTACAGTACTGGTTACAAAGCTGGACCGAATTGAGAGTAGCCTTCAAGTTTTAAAGAAACGAAAGGTGGATCTGTTGGCATCCTCCAAATCTAATGCCGTCAAGAGAATCAATATCCAGAAGAAAATTTATCCAGGGGTTAAGATAGTTGTCCGAGATCATAAATTTGAGACCAAATCAGCCATAAGTGGCCCAATCTCGATAGATTTTGATGAGTCGACGCAAAAATTTATTCAGGGTGAGCTCAAGGGCCTGGAGTGCACTTATCGTGCGGAGAAGGAGTCCTCTGAGATTACTGCAGCAACTGTAAGTGACGATAAGGATAACTAAGATTTATTGTAGAGGTATTTATGGCAAAAAAGACTATAAAAGTTGAGATGACAGATGATGAGCTCAATGCCGCGATTCGAATGGCTAACGAACCTGGATTTGGAGCGTTATCAAGTGAATTCCTATCAAAGAGTCTAAGTGCACTAGGTCCCAAAACCCCTCTGTGTGTTACCGAGAAGGCATCGATTAAGGAGGTAATAGAACTCTTGCAGAAATTCAGTGTTGGGTCTGTTCTTATTTTGGACGAGCAGGGTAAGGTGAGTGGAATTTTTACCGAACGGGATTGTCTCCTCAAGGTTATCGGAAAAGAATTTAATCTGAATAAGACAGCAATCACTGATGTGATGACCAAAAATCCTGAGACTCAGAAGTTAGATGGTACCATTGCCTATGCGCTAAACTTGATGTCTTTGGGAGGATTTCGTCATATTCCTTTGGTCGATGATGATGGCCTCCCAGTGGGGATTATCTCGGTCAAGCAGGTGGTAGATTATCTCGTCAATTCCTTCAACGAGGACCTCTTGGATCTGACAGAAGAGTGATTTATCTATTATAATCAGTGGGTTGGGGGCTCTTGTTATCTGATTTGAGTAAGAATCCCTTTGGCTTTACAATCCTCCTGGGCGACAAGTTTTTTAAGTTCGGAAAAAGAGCAGGATGGATCGTAAAGTCGTTGTTTACTCATCAATTGGTCTTTTTTTTCTTGGTTCCGTTCTCTTTAGGGACCATGTCACTGCATTCTTGAACTCAGGAGCCAATAATGGCTCACCTAGAGCATCCATGCAGCGTTCCGCCTCGCCGTCTAGAATGTCCTCTTTAGAGAAAGTTCTTCATTCTTTACAGCCCGCAACAATAACGGATCCCCAGAGCGATAGACCAGGAGAAGCGCTCCCGTCCAGTCCCGATGGGCCACAGCAAGAGATGGAGCCCCCGAGAGTTTTAACATTTGCGGTAGAGAAGGTAAGGGCTCATAAAAAAACAGGCAAGCTTAGTGTGAAGGGGCAGGTGCGCGGGGATGAGGTGATGCGTATTGAAGTCTATCGTGATGGCCGCTTTCTTTATGATGTGTTCAGAGGCAAGACCAATCCGAAAAAAACTAACTTTGCTTTTAAAGAAGATAGCGGGCTAGGTATCTATAAAATACGGGTAGTAGGCTCGAATGGAAGCGTTGTAGATAAGTGGTTTAGATTCCTGCCTTGGGTAGGCGGACCATTGGACATGAGCCCATTCCATACAAGGGTCTATAAATCCCCGAGTCTTACTTCCTGGGAATCTTATTAAAACGCCTCTCTCTTAAGACTGTTTGATTTTTCTTCGCTGAATTTCTTCTTGGTAGATCTTCTGCGCTCCTGGTACCTGGGCTTCCACTAATTTTTGAAGTTCGACCTTTTTAAGGTAATTTTTAATATCACTCTTCTTCATGGTAACCACAGCGGGATGATTGGATTTTATCTCCACTTCTTTTGTTATATTTTTCAATATAATTATCTCTTCTCCATCAACAGTTCCCTTCAGTTCGGCGTACTTCAAAAGAGCCTCACTTTTTGTAGCAAATTCTATCAACACCTTGTCTGACATCGGTGCTCCAAAAGGGTTATTGCACTCAGGGAAGGTTACCTTCCAAGAAATGAAAGAGTGCATTCTCTCAAGCCAATTATTTGAGCTGCCGCCTAAATTTTGATTATCTGTATCGTATTCAGCCATAAACCGCAGTTGTTAAACTAATAATTATTATGGTATCCCCCTCTTAACTTCCCAGCCCAACACATCTACAACAGAGCAGTCTGTTCGGGTATCGTCTTTTTATCTGAAATCCTTGAGGTACTTAGACCCTCTATATTTGATTTAATAGGATAATTTCATATTCTATCAAAAGGTCTTTTAAAATAGTTCGTAAAGCCTCAAAAAGCACACCGAAAAAGTCGATACCTCCATCTTAGGTATAAGGGGAAAGGTAGGTCCCCAAAGGTTTTGAGGAGAAGGTGTTCATGCAGTTAAAGAGTGTCTTTTCGCCCTCGGTTTTATTGGCCCTAACGGCGGTTTCATTGATAGGGAATGCGGTCGGAGCTGAAGCTGCCCCACATAAGGCAAACCCCGGTAGATGCTTAGTCACCGTGAAGAATGTTCTTGCTGCAGGCAAGGTTGGTAAAGGGCTCAAATACAAAAAATTAAATCCTAAAAGTAAATCACCAATTGAATTAGCAGTTGTCAATTTACCTCTGGCGGTAACTTCTGCAGGTTCTGTTGAAGCAGAGACGATGACAGATGTTTGCAATAATCTTGCAAAGCAATATCCAGGAGAGATCCTCTCGGCTAGCCCTGACTTTGAAGTTTCTGTAGCCACGACTCCTAATGATCCTGAGTTCGGCTCTCTGTATGGTATGAAAAAAATTAGAGCCAGCGAAGCTTGGGACGTCTCCACTGATGCCAGTACTGTGGTGGTAGGAATCGTAGACACCGGTATAGATTATAATCACCCTGATCTTAAAGAAAATATATGGACCAATCCAGGTGAGATAGCTGGCAACGGTCTTGATGATGACCAGAACGGATATGTAGATGATGTTCATGGATATGACTTTCACAATGAGGATGGAGATCCGCTAGATGACAATGGGCATGGCACGCACTGTGCCGGAACAATCGGTGGAGTAGGTAATAATAACATAGGCGTTGCCGGAGTTGCCTGGAATGTAAAGGTGGCTGGGTTGAAATTTCTAGGCGCTAGTGGTGGAGGGTATCTTTCAAATGCCATCCGAGCGATTAATTATGCGACAATGATGGGATTTCCTATCACAAATAACTCTTGGGGTGGCGGTGGCTATTCCCAGGTTATGTATGACGCTATCAAGGTTGCTAAGGATAAAGGATTTTTATTTGTAGCAGCAGCTGGCAATAGTGGTCTAAATGCAGATATCATCCCGATGTATCCTGCGGCTTACAATTTGTCTAATATTATCTCGGTAGCTGCCACTGACCAGACTGATACTTTGGCCTACTTCTCAAACTACGGAAAGGTTTCGGTTGATGTAGCTGCACCGGGAGTAGGGATATACAGCACTTATATGAAAGGCCAGTACGCCTCTTTATCTGGTACTTCTATGGCAACGCCTCACATCTCTGGAGTTGCTGCACTGATCTTAGGTCAGTATCCTGATTATTCTGCAACAGCCTTAAAAGATGCGATATTGAATAATGCTGATTATAAATCAAGCTTGATCGATATGGTCGCCACCTCAGGGAGAGTAAATCTTTTTAAATCCATCACGAATGGAGATACGGGTGGCTCTGACGATCAGGGTGGTTTTGACTTGGCCTTGTATAGCGAATTCAGCCAATCGATAGCAAAAACTATCACTCCTGGTACTAGATTACTGCTTAATCTTACCAACGAATCGGGCTCTCCAGTAAGGGTTCAGGTAAAGAGAGCTGGATTCACCTGCGATTTGGGGGAGTTTAGTGGTGATAATTCATGGAGCTTTAAGTTAGGGGACAAAATACTACAAAATTTTAGGAAGCTAAGATTTATAGCAACCCAAGGAGCTGAGTCAGTTGAGTTGTTGCCTCCGGTGGAATCAATCTCACCGTTTAGTACATCCTCGAGAGAGGAGAAGCTGTTAAGCTTTACCAGAATATGTCAGCGATTGGGTGGCGCAGTAAAATAGGCTCTATCGCAACTGAAAGATAATAGTTAGCACTGCAGTATTCACCAGGGAGTGGGCGAGCATACAGGGAATAATGCTGCCCCTCCACTCTCTAAGGAATGCCAGACCGCATCCTATCAAAGAGAGCGGAACGATGCCTAGGGCACCCTGAGGATGGACTACCGCAAAAAGAAGGGCGGATGTAACTATGGATACAATCTTTCCGTGGTGATCTCTTAACCAACTGTAGAGAACTCCTCTGAACATTATCTCTTCAACTATTGGTGCTACTACTGCTGCAAAAATAAATAGCCATGATAGGGCAAATTCAGAGTCAGATGTCAGGAATACCGGCACTACTGGATGTTCGGCTCGTGCGATATCTATGTTTAATTTATCTAAAAGATCTTGATAGAATCCTATAGCTAGAGCAAATAGCGGCCACATGGCAGCTACAAAGATTGGCCCGACAAAAAGGTTTTTAAATCCAGGCCAAGGCAGGAGGCCAATAGTTCTTAAGATGTTATTTAACTTAGAACCTTTAATTGCGGGGTAAATGGCCAGCAAACTAAGAGAGAGAGTACCAATAGCGGTTAATTTGATCTTTGTTTCAAAAGCAGCCTCTAGATTGGTTGTGTATAGAAACAAGATATTAAGAGCTATTAGATACAGGATAAAAACATCAATCAACTGGTTGGAGGGGATCGATATATTGATTCCAGAAATTTTAAAATCAGCAAAAGCTAACTTTAAAATCCAAATCATAAGCGCAAAAAAGCCGATGGTTAGAAGAAATGCGCCGATTAAAAACATAAATCCGAACATCAAAGCTTTGTCAGCGGCTTCGGCATAAATAAAATCTCTCTTAATTTGCGCCGCATCTGGGTTGCTGAGCTTGAGGGCATCCACCAAGAGTATCTTGCTGATCCAACCTAGGTGAGCCTCTACAGTTGGGGATATCGAGTCCAGATACTTAGCCGTCAATTCTCCCTTTTTATCAGCCTGCCCATATACCTTATCAACTAGAGCTAGAATATCTATTGAATAATCAGAGCTCTCTCTGCCGGCTTTGACTCGCAGCTCCGCATATTGGGATCTTAGTCCCTCATGACCTGCTAGAATAGTTTTTCCGATTAGAACATCTTGGGTTAGCCCCTCATCCTGAATGCTTGGTTCCAGATAATTTGCGATTGGTGCAAATGAATTTAACCAGGCTAGTGACTCTGGTATCTTTCTTCCCTCATTGGCGTAGTAATCAGAGGCTATCTGCTTACTTCCTATTAGGATTTTGGCAACCCAATTAAATAAAGAAAGTTCCATGGATGGAACAGCCAGTCCCGGCTTATTTTCTAACTGCTCAACATTGCTAGTAGTTCCACCAGACCAGGTGTGCAGAACTGTAATACCGAGAAGGATCAAAAGTATGAGGACACTCTTTTTGTGACGTATTTTATCCACAGCGGTCTGATTCATAACTTTCTAGTGTCATATACCACTGTGCCCTTGTAAATAAGCAAGTGACGTGGTTAAAAAATAGTATCTTTCAGCACTTTTATAGGAGCTTTGAGTGAAGCAATACCTCGACCTTATCAAAGATATTCTAGAGAACGGTAAGCCTGTTGATTCTGAGTACAGGAAAGATCGAACTGGGGTTGGCACATATTCAGTTTTTGGGCGTCAATTAAGATTTAATCTGGCAGAGGGTTTCCCATTAGTGACAACCAAGAAGTGTCACATGAAGTCTATAGTGCATGAGATCCTGTGGTTTCTGAAAGGCGATACCAATATTAAATACCTTAATGAAAACGGTGTAAGAATCTGGGACGAATGGGCTGATGAATCTGGCGAGTTGGGACCAATTTACGGAAAGCAGTGGAGAAGTTATGAGGGCCCCAATGGCTCAAAGATTGATCAGATTGAACGAGCCATTAATATGCTTAAAACAGATCCGAACAGTCGCAGAATAGTCGTGGTCGCTTGGAATCCAGCCGAGCAACCCAAAAAAGCCCCGCAAGCGTGTCATACCCTTTTTCAATTCTATGTTTCAGGTAACAGATTAAGTTTGCAGCTCTATCAACGTTCTGCAGATGTGATGTTGGGTGTGCCTTTTAATATAGCAAGTTATGCCATGTTTTTAATGATGGTGGCTCAGGTTACCGGACTAAAAGCCCATGAGTTTGTGCATACTTTTGGTGATGCTCACATATATGCAAATCATATTGAAGGAGCGAAAGAACAGTTAAAGCGGGAGCCAAGACCCTTGCCAAGACTTCTTATTAATCCTGAAGTGAAGAATATCTTTGAATTTGAGTATGAGGATTTTAAGTTGGAAGGATACGATCCTCATCCTCACATTAAGTTTGAAATCGCGGTTTAGTTTGCAATGAAGATAGCAGCGATAGTAGCGATGAATGAGGCTCGAGTAATTGGTCGGGCTGGGCAATTGCCTTGGCATATACCGGAAGATCTCAAGCGCTTTAAAAAGCTCACCATGGGATCCCCGGTTATAATGGGCAGGAAAACCTTTGAATCCCTGCCTGCCGTCGCTAGGCCGCTGCCTGGCAGACTAAACATCATAATCACCCGTAACAGGGATTTCATAGCGCCAGAGGGCGTTTTGGTTGTTGATAGCCCCGCAAAAGGGGTAGAGCTGGCTAAAAAGACAGCGCCTCTAAAGGATACAGCCTGGATAATAGGGGGAGCTGAAATTTACGGGGCTTCTATGCCTTTTGTTGATGAGATATTCCTCACCAAAGTTCCGGGCCAAGAGCCTGGGGATGCCTATTTTCCGCCATTTGAAGAATCCTTCGATTTGTTAGAGAATGAGCTCGGCGTCGGGTGTTCATTTCAGTTATACAGACGACGCCGTTAGTCGCGCTCTTAGCTCAGCTGGATAGAGTACCTGGCTTCGAACCAGGTGGTCGGGAGTTCGAATCTCTCAGAGCGCGCCATTTTTTTTGGAATATTTTCTTCTATGTGTGGAATCGTCGGGTACATCGGCAATCAGGATGCGCTGCCAATTATTCTGGCCGGATTGGAGAAGTTGGAGTATCGCGGATACGATTCTGCTGGTGTAGCTCTTTACGAAGGTGGCAAGGTATCTATCACCAGAGCTGTAGGAAAATTATCTGAACTCAAGAAACAATTTATATCTCGCTCTGAAAAGCAGATTGCCTCCGCGGGAATAGGCCATACCCGATGGGCCACCCACGGTCGTCCAACAGAGAACAATGCTCACCCTCACTCTGCTGGTAGAATTAGTCTAATTCATAACGGAATCGTGGAGAATTATATTGAATTAAGAGCGGAGCTGACTAAATCCGGTAGTAAGTTCACATCAGAAACAGATACAGAGATAATCGCCCACCTGCTCAATAAACATCTAGAGCTGGGTAAGAAGGGGCTGGATGCGGTCAGAGCTACCTGCGCGGAACTAAAGGGCAGTTACGCGTTTGTTGCTTTTGATGCCAAAAATCCGGGAGAATTATTAATTGCGAAGAATTTTTCTCCAATCGTTGTGGGTCGGAAGCCAGGGGAAGTGTTCGTAGCCAGTGACATCCCAGCTATCTTAGCTCACACTCGAGATGTCATTATTTTGCATGATGGCGATATTGCATCTCTGAAAACTGATTCTCTCGTAGTTGAACATGATGGTAAGGTCATCTCCAGAGAGCCTCAACACATCACATGGGATCCGATTACTGCTCAAAAAGGTGGCTATAGGCACTACATGCTTAAAGAGATTCATGAGCAGGCTCAAGTTCTGTCAGATACCTTCAGAACTAGGATCGATAGGGCTGGTGGTCACATAAATCTGGAAGAGCTAAATTTCTCTGCTGAACAAATCAAGGGCTATGACCGAGTGGTCGGTGTAGCTTGTGGAACCGCTTGGCACGCCGCTCTAGTCGGTAAGTTCTTTTTTGAAAAGATTGCCCGGATTCCGTTTGATGTCGATTATGCCTCAGAATTTAGATATAGAACTCCTGTATTAAGTAAAAAAACTTTGGCGCTGGCGGTCACTCAGTCTGGCGAAACCGCGGATACTCTCTCTGCAATTGAACTTGCGGGAAAAAGTTGTGATACCGTTGCCGTATGTAACGTTTTAGGATCTTCCATAACTCGGAAAGTTCCACGAATTCTATTCACTCATGCTGGACCTGAAATAAGCGTGGGATCTACAAAAGCCTTCACCACTCAACTGGTGGCCCTTTATTTATTAGCCGTGGACTTCGGAGTAAAAAGAGGCACTATATCTGAAAAGCGTGCACAGGAACTGGCTGAGGATCTTATGGCTCTCCCGAGTTTTGTAGAGCAATCTATGGCCTGCGAGTCAAAGGTGGAGGAGATTGCCAAGAAGTTTAGTGGAGCCTCGGACTTTTTGTTTATCGGAAGAGGGGAATGTTACCCAGTTGCCCTAGAGGGGGCTCTAAAGCTCAAGGAGCTCTCTTACATTCACGCCGAAGGGTATCCAGCCGGTGAGATGAAGCATGGTCCGATAGCTTTGATAGATGAAAAGATGCCGGTAGTGGTTGTGCTTCAGAAGTCAGATGTTCTTTTTGATAAAACCATCTCTAACTTACGAGAGGTTGAATCCCGAGGTGGTCGAATAATTGCAATAACTGATGTTCCACATCACCCCGAGCTCCATGCCTTAGCAGAGGATATCATCGAGCTGCCCTCAGCAGGAGAGTTCTTGGCACCAGTTATTCTTACTATCCCTCTTCAGATGTTGGCCTATTACGTAGCTGTTCATAACGGTACTGATGTCGACCAGCCCAGAAACCTGGCCAAGTCCGTAACGGTGGAATAGCAGGGTTCCCAAAACTAAGTAATCCAACCGAGTCACTTTAAGTGGCTTAAAATAAGCAATTATTTCGCCTTCTTATGCATTTTTTCTCTTGGATGAATTATGTTTTTGGTATACTGTGGGAGAAAGTGGGAGTAAATGGGATGGTTGCCAATTAAAACTCCAGTTATTCCAGTGGGATGGGATATATGGTTCCCAAAGAGATGCAAAAAAATGAGGTTGTGGGAGGCCCCCAAAAGGCGGAGCAGGGCTTTGGCCCCTCCGCTTTTCGGGGGAATTTTAATCATACCTTTGATGACCGCGGTCGAGTCAGTCTTCCATCAGAATTTCGGGATGTTCTTTTAAAGCGCGGGGTTGAGCGCGTTGTCTTAACAAACTTCATTTCTCAAGGAGCCAGATGCATAGAGGGTTTCGATGCTATTGCCTGGACTGAATTCGAGGCCAGACTGAGAGAGAAGAGTCGATTCAATTCTAAAATTCAAAGACTTGAGAATTTCTATTTAAGTCGAGCAGCTGAATGCTCAGTGGATAAAGTGGGACGGATACTCGTACCATCATACCTTCGCGAGTATGCCTCGCTTGAAAGAGAGGTCACGTTTACCTCCTCTATTCATGGATTTCGTCTATGGAACAGCAGAGTTTGGGGAGTTGTCTTTTCAGAGGCTGAGCAAGCCCTTCTGGAAAATCCTGATACCTTTTCTGATGTTGATATTTAGGGAGGGAGCTTCGAGTGTCAACAGTTCACCTGCCTGTATTATTAGACGAGACGATTGAATTCTTGAACGCGAAGGAAGGCGGAATGTTTTTAGATTGCACACTTGGTGGCGGAGGGCATACGGCGGCGATACTAGCTGCCAATCCACAGAACCAAGTGATTGCGATAGATAGAGATCCCCGCGCTATCGCCAGAGCTGAAGTTCGGTTCAGCACTGAGCTCGGTAAAAGACTCACGATTGTTCACGGTAGGTTTGGCTCTGCTGCTGAACTAGTAACAAATCACAAATTTAATGGTATTCTTGCTGATTTGGGAATGTCTACAGACCAGTTGACAGGCGGGACAGGATTCTCCTTTAAGGATAAAGGGGAGCTCGATATGCGGATGAATCCGGAAGAAGGCCTGCCAGCCCAAGATCTTCTAAATATTCTCTCAGAGCAGGATTTAAGAGAGGTCTTTTATAAAGGTGGCCTAGACAGATATGCCCGTAAATTGGCCAAGGAAATTATTGCCGCAAGACCTGTAGCTAGCGCCAAACAATTTGCCGAAATTGTGGATACCTGTGGCAACAAA
>Ga0172372_10004497_pt1 | contig 19803 bp, 26 predicted proteins | sample LakKiv5m_2_FD_114544 | JGI IMG/M metagenome (GOLD analysis project Ga0172372, IMG submission 114544) | Freshwater microbial communities from Kabuno Bay, South-Kivu, Congo - kab_092012_9.5m | ecosystem: Environmental > Aquatic > Freshwater > Lake | place: Democratic Republic of the Congo...
CTACCGCTACAATAACTCCAACAAATACCAATACACCTACACTTACTCTTACTGATACCCCTACACAAACACCTACCGCTACAATAACTCCAACAAATACCAATACACCTACACTTACTCTTACTGATACCCCTACACAAACACCTACCGCTACAATAACTCCAACAAATACCAACATACCTACCAATACACCTACACTTACTCTTACTGATACTCCTACACAAACACCTACCGCTACAATAACTCCAACAATTACTAATACACTTACTCTTACTGATACTCCTACACAAACACCTACCGCTACAATAACTCCAACAAATACCCCTACTACTACACAAACATCAACACCAGTAATAACCCCCACAAATACTGTCACTGTAACTAATACATTTACACCACAATTAACAAAAACCGTTACACTAACAATAGGAGCAACTCCATCCACAACAAAAACACAAACACCTACAACAACACCTACTGAAACTACTACAACAACACCTACCGAAACTCCTACTGTTACACCAACAATTACTAATACAATTACTCAAACACCTACAAATACACCTACGCCAACAAATACAACAACAAAAACTCAAACACCTACTTTTACTCTTACAGAAACACCTACTCTTACACCAACAATTACCAATACATTAACCAATACAATTACTCCTACAGAAACACCTACTCTTACACCAACAATTACCAATACATTAACCAATACAATTACTCTTACATTAACAATTACCAATACATTAACCAATACAATTACTAAAACCCCTACAAACACAAAAACTCAAACTCCAACACAGACACCCACAATAACCCCAACAATGACGGTGATGCCAGCTCATACTGTTTATATTGGTGGTTCTTACAAACAATCAAGAATGTTTAATTCAAAAACTGTTCTTGCCGCATCCAATACAGGTTTTATTCAAGGACAAAATATTGGGCTAGGACCAAAAATTAATCAATTGGACGCGTCAGTAAATTATATTTATGAAAACACTATTGTAGGAGAAAGTTTTTCAAATTGGCTTGCCGGTGATTTTACTCTTGCAAGAAGTACTACTAATATACAAAACGCTATAAATTTACAACCCTTTAAAGTAACAGGGATAGTATCAGTAGATAGATATAACACTTTAAATATACCTCCAACAGACTTAAATACCCCATCATATGAACTTACTTTTTGGGAGAACTTATCTGGAGGCTTTAACCCATTAAGCCCATCTACTCAAAGCTCAAGAGTTAATATATTAGAAGAAGAACCTACAGACGGTAGTTTATTAATTGCAGGGTCATTTAGAAAGTATGGAACAACACTTTTAACACCTAGAAATATGTGTCAACTATACCCAGATGGTACGCTTAATACATCATGGCCTGAAGATCCCTTAAATACTTTGTTTAATAGTGAAGTTGAAACTTTTGCAATTAATAGAAATGAATATTCATCCTACTACTCCTATATATATGCATCAGGCAATTTCACTTCAGTAAATGGAATTCTTGCGCCTGGATTAGCAATGCTTGATGACGTCGGGGGTGTTGTAACATCCTTTTTAACAAATATAGGTACAGGAGCTAACGGTAGAATTAAAAAAATATTGATAGAAAAATATCAAGATACAACCTCAACTACTTGGTCAGATTTAAATGATAATATAATTTTAATAGGATCGTTTACTGAGTTTAATGGAATAGCTAGAGATAGGTTTGTAGTTTTAGATGCAAATGGCGTCGATATAACTGATACAAGATTTTCAAACCCACCAAGGTTTTCTAATACAGTTAATGATATTATTATTGATCAAGATTATATAATAAATGTCGTAACGGGAATGCAAGATCCAAAATTAGTTGCTGTAGGCGATTTTGTTTCTTACCAAGACGTAAGTGATAATAAGAGAATTGTAAAAATTGAAGTTGATACAGGCAATAAAGACAGTACTTTTGATAATACAAATGGTTTTACAGAAAAAATGAATTCCATAATAGCTGTAACTACTAGAAGATTACCTACTTATAGGAGAAGATATTTTGTAGGTGGCGGTTTTTCAAATGAATATAAAAGTGATCAGTTTAATGGTATTATTACTTTAGATTATAGTGATGGATTAGCAGTTGCGGGTTTCCCAGAAGATTCGTTTCCTAGAGATTCATTAAATGAAATAAAAATTATAAGGCCAGCTGGAGGTGTCGGCGGCACCGGGCTGTTAATAGGGGGAGATATTTATAATTTTTATCCTCAAAACGAAGATAGCTATCTTGATAGTATTGCACGGTATTATGATTATAATCCTATAAATGCCTCATTAAGCGCAATGTTTACAAACTATTCTGGTAGTCAAACTGCAGAAATCTATGTTGTTAAGTACCCTTCAAAAAACTTTTTAGTCCTCGATGACAGTGTAAATAATCAAGTATATATAGGGGGCAATTTTAGGGAGTATGCTTGCCCTGAACTAGGGGTGAGTTTTCAATACGTACCTTTATTACTTATGATTGATTATAGAAGCGATGCTATAAATACATTTTTATTTAATTTAAGTAACGTCTTAACTGGAGCAAACACTCCCGCCGGTCAAAGCTATGTTAAATCAATATACGTAGATGATGATAACGGTTCTCTACTTGTTGGGGGTTCATTTGTTCCTGGCCATGTAAATGATACGTTTGTATATGATAGTAATAAAAGAAATTTAATTAAATTAAGTTATGATGGTATTGTGGATAACACATTCAACAATTCCGGTATTCTTTCTAGTGACTATATAAATCAACCGGTAACATGTATAGATTTATTAACAAGTAGAAAATTATATTTTTCCTTGCTTTCTGGTACCGGGAGTAATTTTTTTGGCGAAATAGGTTTTGGTTCGCTGGGCGCCAGCAACTATTATTCTGAATCTTTTGGGAGGAATTTTACTACTCTAACATACCCAGAATATGCAGAAAAAGTTTCAACACATTCTACAGCACAATATGCATTCGTACTCACTGGTAATAATAAATGGATAGCTACGGGGAGAAATTTTGCCGGTCAGTTTGGTACTGGTACTACAGGTAATGTTTATGCAGATTTTATAAATCTATCGGGTGAATGGAAAGATTTCTATATTGGTAGGCTTCAAGCATATGGTCTTTCAGCTAATACAAATATTCTTTTTGGTGCAGGTGCTAATAATACTGGTGCATTAGGTCTTGGTTATGCAGGAACATTTATTACTTCTTTTACCGCTATTCCTGGTGAATGGGAGTTTGCTGCAACAGGAATCCAACATACCCTAGCATTATCGGCTAATACGAATAAACTGTTTGCAACAGGCTCTAATTCTGATGGACAATTGGGCCTAGGGTATGGAAGCCCATCATTTTTAACTACGTTTACAGAAATTTCTGGCAATTGGCAGAATGTTGTGTGTGGAGGGACTCATACAATGGCTATTTCGGCTGGAACAACTAAACTATTCAGTACCGGTAATAACTTTAACGGTCAATTAGGCTTAAGAGATAATACTTATAGATCTGCTTTTACTGAAATTTCAGGAGATTGGAGTGATGTTAAATGCGGAGAATCTTTTACAATTGCACTTTCTGCAGGTACAAACAAGTGGTTTGCTACCGGAAGAAATAATCGCGGACAACTATGTTTACAAGATACCGAAAATAGAAATACTTTTACTGAAATTTCAGGTAATTGGAGTACTTTAGCTTGTGGTACAGAACACACCATTGCATTATCTGCAAATACTAACAAAGCATTTAGTGCTGGTAAAAATCATACTGGTGAATTAGGTTTAGGGACTCTTGGCTTTGTTGCTTCTAGTACCCTTACGGAAATTTCGGGCAGTTTTAATTATATTGCAGCTGGTAATTCGTTCTCCATGGCAATTTTATCGGGTTATAAAGAGATAGAGGAGAAAAATTATTTAATAGGTGGTAGTTTTACTAATTTTAGAAGTTTTTCAGGATTTAACAGAATTGCAATGCTTGGTCTTAGCGGAAGTCTTATTACTGATTTTAATAATTATAATTTATATCCTAAATTAACTGGTGCTAATGGTCCAATTTATGCGCTTGAAGTTGATAATTTAAATAGAATACTTGTAGGTGGTGCTTTTACAGGTATAAATGGATATACAGCTAACGGTATAGCAAGATTATTTTCTGATGGTAATTTCGATACATCTTTTAATATAGATGGTGCTGGGTTTGCCTTAACAATTGGTGGTACTCGGTATGTTTCATCTATAAAAGCTCTTTCTTCAGGCAATATTCTTGTTGGTGGTAATTTTAATAGATACAACTGGGCTGGTACTTTACAAAATACAGCAAGCTCACTTAACAATTGTGATGGTTTTATAATACTTAATGAATACGGTTATCCTTTAGACAGAGACAATAACAATATGCCTAGATTTTATTCTGATTCAAGTAATGGCATGAATGTAAATGATATTCACGTACAAGATGACGGCAAAATAATAATATCGGGTGCTTTTGAACGTATTAATTATACCCATATTAATGGTATATATTCGTCAAAAAATTTAATTAATCCTCGCTGTGTAAGGTTTCACGGCAATTTAGAAGTTGACGATACATTTATTATAGGTTTTGATAATACTGTATATTCTGTAGATTCATATAATAGTTTACAACCTACGCCACTTCCAACATCAACTACGACTCTTACACCTACAAATACACCAACAATTACTAATACATTAACCAATACAATTGCTCAAACACCTACTGTTACATTAACACCTACTGTTACATTAACACCTACTGTTACATTAACACCTACTGTTACATTAACACTTACCGAGACCCTTACTCAAACACCTACTGTTACAGTAACAGTAACTCCAACAGTAACACCATCACAAACACCTACCAATACTATAACTTCAAGCTTTACTCCCACTTATACACCAACACAGACCCCTTCAAATACACCAATGGTGTTGGATTTCTGTGCATATGGAGGGTATATCGCTGATGGTACTTTTTATTTTGATGAAGATGAATCACCAACTAATTTTTTCTATTATCAACCATTTACTCCATTTTCTCCGATTTCTAGCTATGGTGTAGAATTTAATCAATTAAGTACAGTTCCATGGAGAATATATATTCAAGACGGCGGCGATCCGGGCCTCGGCGCGCCTCCCTACAGGCAAGAGAATTTATATATTAATCTAAATCCCTCACATTTGGTGCCCACCGACGGATGGATAGCAATTAATAATTCCGACCCTGCACCATCCATTCGCTGGGGTGCATGCGGTATCACTCCAACACCTACCTCTACAGTTACTTCAACTATAACTACCCCAACACCCACACCAACAAACACAATTACTCAAACACCTACCCCTACAGTTACTTCAACTATAACTACCCCAACAGTAACACCAACATGTACCTTAACACCAACAGTAACACCAACAATTACTAATACAATTACTCAAACACCTACCAATACAATTACTCAAACACCTACTAAATCTCAAACACCTACCAATACAATTACTCAAACACCTACTCTCACACCTACAATTACTCCAATTGCACCATCAGTGTATCCAATGTTTTTTGCTGGGTCTAATGCATATGGTCGAGGAGGAGTAGGCCCTGGAATTTTAAACTCAATTGTCTTTACTGCATTAACTGGCAATTGGGACTTAGTGAAATGCGGAGCTGAATTTACCTTTGCATTAAGTGCAGGTACTTCCAAATTGTATGCTACAGGGCGAAATAATTATGGTCAATTAGGGCTAGCCGATCAAATCAACCGATTTACCTTTACTCCATTATCTGGCGATTGGAGTCAGGTGTATACTGGTGAACAAGGCACCGTGGCATTAAGTGCTGGTACCACGACGTGGTTTGGTGCAGGATGGAATTTTGCAAATAATAGCTGGATTGGATATCCTGATCAGCCATGGTTTATCAACATGACTCCATTAACTGGCAATTGGAGTCAAATGGTACTTGGATATGGTCATGTCATGGCATTAAGTGCAGGTACTACCAAAATGTTTGGTCGGGGGTGGGGTCAGTATGGTCAATTAGGAGAGGGCGGGGTAATTAACTTTAACCGACTTGAGTTTACTCAAATACCAGGCAATTGGAGTCAGGTAGCTGTCGGTTATGCTCATTCCGTTGCATTGAGTGCAGGTACTACCAAATTATTTAGTACTGGGGAAAATTTAAGTGGTCAATTAGGACTAGGCGATAACATCTATAGAAATGTCTTTACTGAAATATCAGGTAATTGGAGTGAGGTGAAGTCTTCAAGGAGAAGAACGGTCGTAGCATTGAGTGCTGGTACTAACGGTAAGTGGTTTGGTGTTGGGGAAAATTTAGATGGTCAATTAGGACTAGGCGATAACCTTAGCCGAACTGTCTTTACTGAAATACCAGGCAATTGGAGTCAAATAGAACTTGGTAGTAATTTTACCTTTGCATTAAGTGCAGGCACTAAAAAAATGTTTGGTACGGGAGTTAATGCCTATGGTCAATTTGGAACTCTCCCATATATATATTCAACAAATGTCTTTATTGAATTATCAGGCAGTTGGAACAGTTTTTCATGCGGTGATAATTTCTCCATGGCAATAAGCGCAGCTGTTCCTGCACCTACACAAACACCTACTGTTACACAAACAATTACTAATACAGCTACTCCTACCCTTACACCTCAAGAAACACCTAACTTTACACCTCCACCGGGAGTCACACCATCTCCAACAAAAACTCAAACACCTACTCCTTCCATCACTCGAACGCAAACCCCCACCCCTACTGAAACTCCTACCCTGACACCAACGCACACACAAACACCTACCCCAACAATGTTAGGCGCTTTATTGTTTACATTTGAAGATGTAAACAAAGCTGGATATGCATTAGGCAACGTTGTTACTAATGGGGTATCCTGGAGTTTAAACCAAGCATTAATTGGTACACATATAAACGATTACAAGATAGGCACTAGAAGCGTCAGACTGCGCGGGTACTCTACATCCGAACTTTCAATGAATGCTGATAAAACTACCGGTATTGGCACTATAAGCTTCTTCTATCGTATGTGGGATCCAGCTTTTCCTAATGATGGTGCAATTAACTGGCTTGTACAAGTAAGTACTGATGCAGGGGCGTCTTGGTCAACCGTCGGAAACTTTACTCCCACCATAACCATTCAACAATTTAATGCTAATGTAAATCAATCTGGAAATGTACGAATGAGAATTATAGCTAATGGTGGTAATAATTCAACAAATAGAAGATGCAATGTTGACAACATATTATTAACGAAGCATCCTTAATAACGATAAGTACAAACATTCTATAGAGCATAATTTTATACAATTAAATATAATAGTGAAGTCAAGAGCTTTTAGCTTTGAAATAAAAAATTTAGTCACGCAATTTGTTGCAGCTTTTGACGATGTTATTATAAAGAGGTATAACAATCAAAGACAACCACAGGATCAAGTACAAGTAAAGTATGTATATAGTCCTAAACAGAGAGTATTGTATGATCTGGCCAATCAATCACAAAACATAACTCTACCCATAGTAGCTGTTTCTATATCTAACGTTACTCGTGATAACGAAAGAGTTTTTAATAAATTATCCGGTTTTTATAATAAAAAAAATCAAAACAACACTACTACTTCTTATTATAGAACACCTGTACCTATTAACATTACTGTTAATATGTCTATTCTAACAAAGTTTCAAAGTGATTTTGAACAAATTGTGTCAAATTTTATACCTTATAATGATCCATATATAGTTTTAAGTTGGTCCGTGCCTGAGAATGCTGATTTAACACTACCTCAAGAAGTAAGATCTGAGGTATTATGGGATGGGGATATAAAAGTAGATTATAACACAGATAAAGATGCAAAACAAAAATCTAGAATTATAGGTGATACAACTTTTACTATTAAAGGGTGGTTATTTAAAGAATTTAAAAACAATAATGTTTCAAATATCTTTTATGTAGAGAACAATTTTGTCTAGGTTGCCTCTTTACCAACAATCATGCCCACCCATACACCAAACAGTACACCCACATATACTCCTACTCAAACTATAACCCCTACTACTACACCTGTAACTACACAAACACCCACTATCACTTTAACTAACACTATTACCAATACCCCGGTAATAACACAGACTATTACAAATACTATAACTCTAACTCAAACACCAACAATTACTACTACAATAACAAAAACACCCACACCAACAATTACACAAACTACAACCCCCTCTAAAACTCCTACTAATACTCCTACTATTACTCCTTTCAATACACCTAATATTACCTCAACTACAACTCAAACCAATACCCATACTCCTAATGTAACACCCACGTATACACCAGCACATACAAACACTCCTACAGCAACTATAACTAACACTGCTACAGTTACACCAACACAAACACCGCCACCTGCTCTAATCAGTTATCAATTGTTTGGTACTGGGTATAATTTTAAAGGTCAATTGGGACTAGGCAATAATACTAGTACAAATGTCTTTACGGCAATTCCAGGCAATTGGAGTCAAATGGTATGTGGAGAGGAGTTTACAATGGCATTGAGTGCAATTGCAACCTGATAAAAAAATTTTTAATTTAGTATTGTATTTTCATTATCCTTATGTTATAATGTGATAATGAAGTCCCATGAACTCGAATGCATTGTATCAGGAATTAAGAAAAGAGTATCAAAAAATACTATTGTAAAGATGTCTTGTAAATTTGGCGATTTAGAAGAAGTTAAAAAGCATTTTGTTTGTAAAGAAGCAAAGAAATTATTAAAACAAAGATTAGCCCCTGAAAAAGTACAAGAACAATTACGCCCTGGTGATAGATCACCTTTTAGTATTGACTATCATGCTTTAGCACGTCTTAAACTTTTAAAGAAAGAAAAAAATACCAAACCCAAGGGTAATAAGAGCTTGGTCATTGAGTATACCCCGAGAAGAACATTTGCAGATCTCAAAGAGTATACTGAATGGGCTACAAGCAACGACACCTGTATTCGCCCAGATATTTATTTTGACAATGAATACAACGTCAAGGGTAATTGTTTTCCCTGCCCCTACAATGAATTTTGCAAAGTATCTAATAAAGTACTGAAATGAAAATTCCTAATTTAATTAAAGATATAAAATACCGAGCAAATATTCTTGGTAAAAATATATCAGTAGATACAGATGAACTATCTTGTATGGGTGTTTACCCGGTCACTAACAATGATGATTTCTTCGGCTTTATTGTTAATCCAGATACTGAAAATGAAGATTATTGTATCTTTAATAACAAAGTTTTGAAATATGCGTTTGAAGAAGGTTTTGAACTGGATGATATCTATTCGGCATTTGATAAAAAATTGTTTACCTTTATAAAGAAAGAAGATTTTTATAATAGATTGTTTAAAGAAAATTTTTAAATGAATTTACCAGAAAAGTTCACTGAAATAGAAAGTCTTCCAAAATGGTTTGTAAAAGGTATTAACCGCAAACTAACCGTAGTGAGTTTTACTGAGCCAGTCTTGCCATCAGAAGCAGCAACAAGAGTATTAGAAAAAGAAATATCTTTTAAAAATAAAATAACACTTGCTAAAAATATTACTGTGTATGGTCCTAAAAAAGATTCTAAAGTATATGTTTTTAATTCAGATTATATCTCTGCTAATGCGGGCAAATACAAATATAATAAAAATTAGTTGATAATAGTTGTTTGTATATTATAATTGAGTTATGCCAAAATATAATAAAAGAAAGAAAGGAGGAAGCAAAGTGATCGACTATTCTAGCCGTAACCTTCGTCCTAAGACGTTCTACGCGAAGTTCACCCGTAACCGTAATGGTTCTTTTGAACTCGCCCGCGTTAACGTTTTAGACGTTAAGAATCAATTCGCAACGAGCATTCGTCGCGCTGACAAGCGTGATTTTACCCGTGCTCTGCGTAACAACGAAATCGTTGTTTCGTAATTGATTCGGTTGTTGCCCGTGCTAATTTAGTACGTGATTTCCCGATCCCCGTATATGGCAACTATACGGGGATCATTTTTATAAAGACTAAATATTTTTATGGGCTTGTATTACTACCATAGTGATGATCCCAATGAAGATGATGGGGAATTTACTGGAGATGAGTATTACTATTCAACAAGTTCGCTATTGAAATTTTTAGATAAACTCAAAATTGATAAGAATAAAAATTTAGATTATTTTTTAGAAGATTATAATTTATATGAATATCCTATTGAAGTAAAAAGACGCAATATGGAAAAATTTGATAGGTTAACAGATAGGGGTTATAGACTAGATTTTGTTACTGGTGAATTTAAGCTTTCTTCTTGACCTTACTCTAAAATCATATACACTTAAGTAATGACATATAAAGAGCCACCGTTTCCTATAAAAATTGGTAAACCGAAAGTAACTTTTTCAGATCCTGAAAAAAATAAAAATCGTTTTGGTAGAATGGTTTACTTTCATAAGACTGGAGCGGTAATTGATATTATGACTAAAGATCAATTCAGTGGGTTCAAATCATACGAACCCGGTAGATATGGTAAAAGCTCTATTAAGACTAGAAGCAAATCTAATTCCGGACAAGCCGGGACTATTTAGACTTCTTCTTGCCTTTTTTCTTTTTCTTAGGAGCTTCTTCTACTTCTTCAACATAAGAATCGTAATTATCTTCTGTAACTTCTTCTTTTACAAGAGAATCTTTTACGACATAGGAAACTGTTTCGAAGTAAACTACAAATGCATTTACAACGTCAGAAACCAAATCTTTTGTTGCATATAATAATGAGCTTATCATACCTATATTTATATAACATATTAAGATAAAACAAGTAAAATAAACTTATTTTTATTGCAGAAATTTTAAATTCACATATAATAAAAGAATGAACTTAAAGATTGAATCTACAAAATTCGTTGATATTGCAGATGTAGTTATACCGGATATTTACTACCGGAGAATGAAGACGGGAGTAGAGGAGCTCGATGCTCTATTCGGAGACGGTATTCTACCGGGATCAAGTATGACTATTTCAGCACGTGCTGGTCTCGGCAAAACTACTTTAGTGCTTCAAATTCTCAAAGCTTTATCTAAAAATAATTATAATGTGGGTTATTGTAGTAATGAAGAATCAGTTGAACAACTTGCAATGACATGCAAGAGACTTAACGTTAACAATATTAAAGTTTGTAATGAAGCTTCTATAGATAACATTAGCAAGTATATGGACTACCACGATGTTATTGTTGTGGACTCATTTCAAGGCTTAGCAAAGAATGGAATGTCTGGCCGTAAGCTTGAAAAATATTGTATTGAAAAGCTTGTTAAGCGCGCTAAGGAAACAGAGTGCGCTGTTATACTTATTTGTCATAATACTAAAACGGGTGTTATTAAAGGTAGCAGCTTAATTCTTCACGCTGTAGACGTTAATATTAGTATTGAGAGAATTAAAGATGCTGATATTAATTTTCGTAAAATCGTATTTCATAAGAATCGATTTGGTCCAGCCTCAGAGCTTGAATGCTTAATTAGAGTTGATGGGTATGATTTCACAGCTGAAATGCCTGAAGAAGCTTTTGATTCAACCACAAAAGCAAATAAGAAGAAAGATCAGCGCAATGTCATATTACAGCTTAAAGAGCCTCTTACTGTTGCTACCGTATGCAGAGCTCTTAATGTAGATAGTACTCGTGCTAATTATCTTCTTCGAGAATTACAGATGGAAGGTAAATTGTACAAGAAAGGTAGAGGAGCTGATTCTATCTGGTTGTTTTGTGAAGAAGAAGTAGTTGAAGAATTAGCTATAGAAGCTAAAATTTAATTATGGCCGGTAAAGGAGATAAGCCTAGACCTGTAAAGAAAAAGGTATTTGATACCAATTTCGATAATATTAGTTGGCTCGCAAAAGAAAAAATAGAGATTAGAAATTATATAATTAAAAAAAGTAAAAAAATTTACAAATACCCATAATGTATTTTAGAAAAAAAATTAGAGGTAAACCTTACACCTTTCAAGAGTTTTTATTTTTTTCTCCTAAACAGTTCGACAACCCGGTTGAATTAGAAGAAAAAGAATTTTTATTTAGAATAAAAATATGTACTAATTCCAACAGAACATTTTCCGGTCCTTTTATAGAAGAAGTTATTGGCGAATATGAAATTTCTAATAAAGAGCTTAAAAACATGTTAGAATTAGTAAATGAAACGCCAGGGTTAATTATATATGGCTTTGAGTATACAAGAACTGATGATATGAATGGACTTTGGAAATATTATGGTAATGTTAGTGATAGACCGTTACCATTAATTCAACATGAAAAGATGGCCCAGTAGTCCAATGGCAGAGACAAACGACTTAAAATCGTTCAAGTGTCGGTTCGAGTCCGACCCGGGCCACTTTTAACTTGATATATAATCATATTCATTTATACTCTACTTATGGACGTAGATTATACATTAGAACAATTAGAATTTCATAATAAAAATTATGAATGGATTGTGGATGAAAGTAATAAAATTCTTAAGCAGATTGATGATTTACCAGATACTCCCTACTTTAATTTTAAATTTAAAATGCTTAGTAATAAATTATTAGAACTTCAAAAAAGATTTAATAGAAGCAAAGATGAATATAATAAGTTGTATAGAGAAGTAAATAAATATTTTGAAGAAAAGTATGGCATTACATTTGAACCTTTTTTAGAAGATGATAGCTCAAATTGATAATAATTCGGGATTAGAGTTTATTAATTCTTTTGTTAAGAGACTAAAATCTCTACACAAACATTGTACCAAATTAGGTAAATTTGTAGTTCTTCCTTTTTTTGTATTGAGCTTACTTTATGTTGTGTTTATAGGTTTAATGATAAGTATTTTGAATATAACAACCAATATTATTTTTATGGGCAGATTTGTAAAAGTAAGAGCAACATTGAGGAGATTTTTTAATGAGCTTCTCTTTCAATAATCTAAACGAAGAACAAAAAGAGATTATCAAGTGTCTAGCCGAATATACGGACAATGTAGATTTGTTTCTTTCTACTCCTAGCCCTATGTTTCGGAACAAAGCACCTTTTGATATGCTAATGCAAGGTGAATACCAATATTTTGATCAATTCAGAAAACCTATAAATCCTCCGCCCTGGATAAAGAAATGAAAGAATTTTTTATTAAATGTAGTTGTTCCGCAGAAGGCATTCTCGTAACAAAATATGATAAAAATGAGACGTACGTTTCTTTTTTTAGCTCAGGCATAAATCCTAAAAATTTAAATTTTTTATCTAAATTAAGATATATCTGGCAAGTATTAACTAAAAATAAGCCCTTTGAAGATCAGTTGGTTTTGAGTGATAGTGAAGTAAAAAAGTTAATTAACGGTTTAAAGAATTTGTGAATATACCTAGTACTTTTAAAATAGCAGGTCAAAAGTGGTCAGTTGTTTATGACAATAATTTGTTAGCTAAGGATGGCGAGTATGGTCACTGTCATGAAGTGACTAATACTATAGTATTGCAAAGCTCGGGCCCTATACCATACGAGAGAGTAGAAGCAACTTTTTTACATGAATTATTACATGCTATTTTTCATGAGATAGGCCATGATGCTTTATCTAATGATGAGAAACTGGTTAATAGTTTATCCACATTACTACATCAAGCATTAAGTAATGATTAAATTTTTTATATTTATTTTACTTCTTTCAAGCTTTTCCTTAAGAGCTGAGGAGGATTATATTGAAGAAACAGCTACCGCTGCAATTGCTGGGGGTATATTTGGTGCAATAGTAGGTGGTTGGCCTGGTGCACTGTTTAGTATCCCAGGTCAGTGTTTTGCTATATATGATTGGGAATCTAATACCTCCAAATTAGATGTTTACGATAACCCAACAATTGATCCTGATATCTATAATAAACGCTAACTATTTTATCCAAGCTTTAGTTTTTTCTATATCATCATCAATTAAAATACTACTAAAAACTACCGCGCGATATTTTTCCTCAACCCATTTAGTAATTTTAGTTTGATATTCTGCTCTATTACCTACAACACCAACTGGCATAGTTCCATAATTACTATCGTAAACCCAGAGAATGCCTTTATGCTCAAATATGCATACCGCGTGTCCTCTATGTCTTGGAATTGAGACATTATATTCTAGTAAAGTTTTGTCAAAATTAACCGTAACATTAAAATCATCTATATAGTGAAATTGAAAAGCAAATATTTGAGCCCAGGTATTTTCCTGTGATAGTATATAATTTGCATTGGAAGCAAAAACTACAGAATCAACAAAACATGAATTGGGAAGTTTGGATATGCTATTATTTTTTTCAATTGCGGTTCCCGTCTTAAAACCCATATAGCCTACACTTATTAGCCCTGTTAAAAGTGTTGCTACTATTAACAGCATCTTTACTTTGCTGCAAAATATGTTCGTATAATTATTTATCTAGTTGACTTAATAAATCTGCATATATAATGTATATATGAGCTATGTGTTAAAAGTAGAATATAATGAATTATCAGATGAATACTATATTATTTTACCAGAATTACTTCTTAAAGAAATGAAATGGAATCAAGGTGATAAGCTTGAGTGGAAAATAAAACGCGACAATTCTATTGTAGTAAAAAAAGTTAAGTGATTTCAAATATATTAATCGTAGGTAACGAGTATGTTGGGTCGGACATTGTTTTGAAAAAGATACTTATGAATTCGGTAAAAAATATTCATCTAAATTGATTAAGTTTATAAGAAAACTAAATAATTTACATAGATATGAAAGAAATTAATAAAAAATTAGCCGAGATAAAATCAACATTTGGTTGCGGTGAGCCTGTTTATTCAAAATATAGACCTGTAGAAATTTTTTGTCTTTTTATCTCTCGATGGAAATACCAATTGACTTATGGTTTGTATTATAAAATTAAATATTTCGTTCAACGAAGATTTCGCGGTTATGATGATTTGGATAAATGGAATGCTGCGTGGTATATTGCAAGAAAAGCAATACCAGTTTTGAAAGAAATGAGAGATGATTTTAAAGGCACCAGTATCAAGCGACATAGAGAAGATAGATTTGGTAATATCGAAGAATTATCTCATGAGGAGATTTATCATGAAGATGGGTTTCCTGTTTCTCTTACTGAAGATGAATGGAGAAATATTCTTGATGAAATAATATTTGCGTTTCAATTTACATTAGACTCAGATGATTTTGATGGTGAGTTTAGCGAAGAGAATTATCGTAAAAATTATAAAAAACAGAGAAAGGGGCTTAAATTGTTTAGTATATATTACGACAATTTATGGGATTAATGAAAATAATCTTTGGCACTCCTAAAAACATTAAACCGCACAATTTTGGTGACAATGTTTTTGTGAGCCAGCCTTACTTTAAAATATTGTTTGAAGATGGTTTAGGGTTCTATATTTTAAATTCCTATAGGTATTATTTAATTCCTAAATTTTATGGACAATTTCATAAAACATTTTGGGAATTTGGAGTTAATTTTGCAGGATGGACTTTTGAAATTATGTGGAATAAAGCTTTCGCAAAATGATTTGCTCGTATAAAAATAATACCTGCAATATTGTAAATTCTGAATATACAAAGCCTGAAAATTTTTTATACGATTTTAATAAAAACGGATTCGTTTTTTTAGAAAATGCTGTAAATTTGGATTTTAATTACAAAAAACATCCTAATTATTCACTATTAGTAGATAAAATTAATGTAGTTGAAAACTATTTCCCTAATGATAAGGAGTACATGCAAATATATAAAAGCTTTAAAACTTCCTTAGCTTTCAAGCTTATTACTGAAAATTTTAAAAATTTAAGATTATATAATTTTATGTGTTTTAGACTCTACAAAAATAGCGGTTCGTCATCTATGCATAGAGATGATGATTTTGCTATTACCTATTCGCTAAACACACCTTTTTTGATATGCTGGATACCTCTTACTAACGTTCCTCTATGTGCCGGTCCTCTTGCTATTGCAGAAGGAGATTACCCTAATAACTATACAGAAAAAGATAGAATTGAGGCTCAAAATTATATTAAAAAATACTTACATTCTTCAAATATAGAAGAAAATTATGAAGGTATTAGAAAGGCAATGTTAAATGAAGAAGACTATAAAATTGATGTCACTCGTAATCACAATACCTTTATAACTCGACCTTTAAAAATAGGAGATGCAGTTATTTTTAGTAATTCAAAAGTTCATGGTTCTTTAGACAATTTAAATTTTTTACGATCTTCAGTAGATTTGAGGTTTTTTTATAATTGTGATTTAACCAATGAACCGCTTTTAAGAGCAACACTTGATTTGTGAAAGGCCCATTTGTTGTTGTAGGAGGAGGCACTGCTGGGTGGTTGGGTGCTTTATTTTTTAAAAAAATTTACCCTAATGAAGAGGTAATTGTTATTGAGTCTAGTAAAATAGGTATCATTGGTGTAGGTGAAGGGTCTACACCCGATTTACAAAAACTTTTTAATTTTCTAAATATTAATGTTTTGGATATTGTTAAAAAAGCAGACATAACATTCAAAAATGGTGCTTATTTTGTAGGGTGGGATGACGAGAACTTTGAATTTAATAATGCTTTTAATATTTCATGCGATGAATATTATCACGCATCTAAAGATTTAATAAGTTTTTTTCTAGACAGAAATTCAAAAAATTTGTTTAATGATATTAATCCTTTGTATAAAATTACTTTAAATAAAGATGTTACTTTCCCATCTAACAAATTACCTGCAAATGATTACTCAATTCATTTCAATAACTTTAAAATGTGTGATGCTCTTAAAGAAATAGGTATTTCTAGAAAAATTAAAATAGTTGATAGCGTTGTGACAGATGTCAATTTGAAAAATAATTTAGTAGAATCAGTTATACTGGAAGATAATTCAAAAATATTTGGCAATTTTTTTATAGATAGCTCTGGTTTTAAACGCTTGCTTCCAAGTAAATTTAATGTTAAGTTTCAAGAATTTAATGAACTATTAAATGATTCTGCTATTCCTTGTGAATTACCTACTGTAATCTATAACCCTTATACTGAATGCAGAGCAATGCAATCGGGATGGAGATGGCTTATTCCTACAGCATCGCGCACCGGTTCCGGGTATGTTTATTCAAGCAAATATATATCAGATGAAAATGCAAAAAAAGAATTTGTTAATTCTATAAAATTAACAAATAATTTAGATATTGAACCTAATAGAATAATAAAATTTAAATCAGGCATGTTAGAAAATTTATATTTTAGTAATGTATTGTGTATTGGTTTATGCAGCCATTTTTTAGAACCTCTTGAAGCTACTTCAATTGCTATTACTGCTCAAACATTATTTGAATTTAACAAAAAACATAACAAAGAAATTTTTAATATAATTATGAGAAAAAAAATTATTCAAATTAAAGACTTTATTTTGTTACATTATCTTACAAGAAAAACTAACTCGCAATATTGGATTGATGCATTTAACATTGCAAAAAATAATGAATTTATAAGCTCTATTTTACATGATTTGTCTAATCATAAAATTATTTCATATGACGTATTTAAAGATAATGATAATTATTTTGGATTTATAAATCATTTTCTATTTTTTCAGAAATACGGTATTATTAAGAAAAAAATAAAACTTAAAGATTTTAACTTTAATAGTATTGAATTGTCTTTTTTAAAGAAATTCACCTCATGGCATCAACAAAATATAGAAAAAGCTGTTAATTATAAAAAATTCTACATACAATTGTTAAATGATACTTGAATATCAATTAAAATATAACCCTTTAGGGCAAGAGAGAAAGTATAAACTCTCTAAGAAAAAAAGATTAAAATTAGAAGACACCTCTACATGGATTGAGAATGATTTAAAGAATCAATGGTACTTTAAAGATTATAAATGCTATTATATTGTTGTATCGCAATTTGATAAAGCTAAATTTAGAGTGTCTTGTTCTGGAGCCAACGTTGGTGAATTTGAGGATTTAGAAACTGCAAAAGTTGAAGCTTTGAAGTTTTGTGATAAAATCTATAAATGAGTGTATCTACTATCTTAATTTGTGCGGCAGTATTAATTTATATTCTGTACTTAAGAGAACGTTTTAAAGATTAATCTTTTAAGTATTCTTTTAAATTTTTTACTAAGGCTTCTCTTCTTAGTCTCTGTCTACGCTCTAATGAAGCTACTAAAGCTACAACAGATAATGGAAAAAAGAATCTTAGAAAAAATTGCATATGATCTTCTTTTGTCAAAAGATCAAAGTATGTTGTGTAAAGTTCGAAAATTGCCGATAATGTTAAAAACATTGCTGGTCCAAATAAAATCCAAAAAACTAAATTATAACTTTTGCTAAAATGATTTTTGATTTTATCCAACATATCTATAATTACTTAGTATAATGCTTAGCAGAAAACAATATAATGCGGCAAAATTGTATCTAGAAAAAAAAGAATATTGTTTAAAGTCAAATCAATCTAGGTTTATTATATGGTGTTTAGGTATAACTTTTTTAACCATCTTTTTGTTAGTTTTAAAATTTATAGTTGCATCTTAAAGAGTATAAGTTATATTAACAATAGTTCCTACGTAAATGATTGAAGGGCTGTATGGTAGATTGTAGGATTAACCCATACCTAATTCAATCCACGTTTTGCGGTGTCGTCGAAACCGCTTTTTTTCTATATTAAGGTAAATATAGGGGTATTTTAAAAGAACTGCCTAAGACTGTTACTGTTAAAAAATATTCTGATGAAAGACCTGCAGTTGTTGAAACTTGTCTTATATTTAAATTAGTTGCTGTTAAAGTTGATGTTTGTATGTTTTCTGCACTTAAATTACCATCTACGGTTAGTCTGGAGTTAAGATCTGTTGTTGATCGTTGACCAATCAAAACATTTCCTGAGGGAGAAATAAGCATTTTGTTTGATGCTTCGATAGTAGTACCGGATGCTGAAGCAGTACCAAACACTAAATTTGAAGATAAATCTGAATCAGTTGCGTTAATTTTTTCGGTGCCTATATATGCAAGCGTTACATCTCTATTTGAGCTTAGACCCGTAACAATATTACCGGTAAAATCTATCTTTGTACCAACTTTTGCGTTTAGCTCCTGTTCTCTCCCCTCTCTCCAACCATATCTTGCTACTGTAATTGAATTGCTTGCATTAGCAGGTATAATATTTTCATTAAACTCTATATTTTTAGGTAAAGGATAATCTGCATCTGTTGTACCTAATGTATATGCGCTAAGATAACCATTAATAGCAACATTTTTTATTGTGTATGGAACATCTTGAGGAGCCCAACTAAAATTTATTAAAAAAGTAGAGGCAGGATCAATAGATGCTGTACCATATATACCATCTAAAACTATTCCTGGTATACTACCAATAGCATAAATAGGTAACCCCTTACAATCTGTAAAACGAATATTTCTTAATGTTATATTTCTTAAAGCTGTGCTCTCTATTTTTAGCAATGAATCGGTAATACCGCCACTATTTCCCGAAATATATTGGAATGAAAGACCATCAATTAAAACATCTTTAGCTCCCTCCTGAATAGTAACTAAATTTGTTGTATTGCATTCGCCTGCGCAAGTAAAATCTCTTACAACTACGCCACCGTAATTTGAAATCTTTAAATAACGAGGGCGAAGAGCCGCATTAGTTTCAGTACTTACGGGGCTTAAGCTA
>Ga0172372_10004499_pt1 | contig 19794 bp, 23 predicted proteins | sample LakKiv5m_2_FD_114544 | JGI IMG/M metagenome (GOLD analysis project Ga0172372, IMG submission 114544) | Freshwater microbial communities from Kabuno Bay, South-Kivu, Congo - kab_092012_9.5m | ecosystem: Environmental > Aquatic > Freshwater > Lake | place: Democratic Republic of the Congo...
CGTCGATGCCCAGGGCACCCCTGCAGACCCTGCTTCACATTGGCCTGGGTGGCCTGGGATACCTGCCACCACCCCCGCAGCCGCTGCCCGAGCCACCGCCACTTCCCAGCCTGCAGATCCCCGACTGGCTTGGGCTGTGGCCGGTGCTGGTGGTACCCACCCTGGGAGGCGCCCTGGTGGCGGTGTTGCGGCGCAGTTTCGGCGAGCTTGGCCCGGGCCTGCCCAGCCTCATGGCGATGGCCGATGGGGCCGTCAGTCCGGCACCCCGATTGCCCTGGCTGCGGTTGCTAACCGCCTCTCTGAGCCTGGGCAGCGGTGCCTCACTGGGGCCTGAGGGGCCCAGCGTGGAGTCGGGCGGCAACTTCGGCCTGTGGCTCGCCAACCGGGCCAGGCTGCCCCAACAGAATCAGAAGGCTCTGGTGGCAGCGGGGGTGGCGGCCGGACTGGCGGCCGGTTTCAAAGCCCCCATCGCGGGGGTGTTTTTCGCCTTTGAAGGCAGTTTCAGCGGCCTGGGGGGGCGTCCAAGCCTTCGGGCGGTACTGGTGGCGGCCATCACCTCCACCCTGGTCGTGCAGGTGGGCCTGGGCGATACGCCGATCCTGAGACTGCCGGCCTACGACGTGCGCTCCCTCTGGGAACTGCCGCTGTACCTGGGGCTGGGCGTGCTGGCCAGCCTGATGTCGTGGCTGTTGATCCGCTTGCTGGAGCTGGGACGTGCGGCGCGGCTGCAGGCGCTGATGCAGGCCCTGCCCCTGGGGTTGCCCGGGGCCCTAGGCGGGCTGCTGGTGGGCCTGATCGCGCTCGAGTTTCCCCAAGTGCTGGGGGTGGGGTACGACACGATCGAAGCACTGCTGGGCAGCGATGGCGGCATACCGCTGCTGACCCTGCTGTTGCTGTTGGGGGCCAAATTGCTGGCCACCGGTGTCAGCAGTACCACCGGGTTTGTGGGTGGCGGCTTCGCGCCCGCCCTGGTGCTGGGAGCCGTGCTGGGCAATTGCTATGGCCAGCTGCTTGGCGATGGTGGTCTGCACCTGGCGGTGGCAGCGCCGCCCGCCTACGCCATGGTGGGGATGGCTGCGGTCCTAGCCGGCAGTGCACGCGCCCCGCTCACGGCCCTGCTGCTGCTGTTTGAACTGACCCGTGACATCCGCATCGTGCTGCCCTTGATGGCCGCTGCCGGCCTCAGCGCCGCCCTGGTGGAGCGTTGGCATGGCCTGCACGACCCGGGCCTGCTCGGCCCGGATCTGCGGGAGGAGCAACGCCGTGCGCAGTTGACCGGCCTGTCGGTCGGCGAAGCCCTGGAACCGGAGGCTCCTCTGCTGCTGGCTGCCGACACGCCGGTCGCTGAGGCTCTGCAGCGGCTGATCAGCGCCCACGGCCACAGCCTGCTGGCCGTGGAGGGGACCTGGGTGATCGGCCTGGTGACCCTGGCCGATCTGCAACGCACCCTGAGCAACCGGGGCACGGCGGCAACCGTGCGCGACTGTCTCAGCGGCGACCTGATTTGGCTGCCTGAAACAGCCCACCTGGCCCAGCTGGAGGATCAGCTGGAGCCCAACGGTCTGCGCCAGGTGCCGGTGTTCGGGCGCAACGGCGTCGGGTCAGCGGCCCTACCCCAGGGTCTGCCGGCAGGCGGTCTGGCGATCGCCGAGCTGCGGGGCGTGGCCAGCCGCGACGGCCTGGCACGCGCCCTGGCAAGACTCAAGCTGAGGCAGAAGCCGAGGATGGAGGTTGCCCCTGGGCAGCTGCAAAGGCATTGAGCAGATCCTCGGCTGCCGGATCAACCGCCGAGAGCCGCTCAAGAATGCGATGCAAATCAGGGGCCGACAACTCGCCATCGCACCCCCACTTGAGGGCCGTGTGGTCCGCTCCCCGCGGGCAGCCGTTGGGCTGGCTTGGTGTGGGAAAGGAAGCGGAAGGCACAGAACCGGTAAAACGAATGAGCAAACCTAAGGCCATGGACCGGCTCACCGGGTCAAGATGATCAGATCTGCAGAAAGTCTGCAGAATGCCCGTCGATCACATTTTGTTTGTCTTAAGGATTCAGGTCTGATCCCCAATCAGATGGGCAGTCAGTTCACCAGTTTCGAATCGATCGTCTGCTTGTAGCGCTGTTCACACTCCTTAACGATGCGCACAGCGTCCTCGGCCCCCAGGAACGCGTTGACCTTGCACGTCCCAGGCTTCTTCAGATCCTTGTAATGCTCCCAGTAGTACTGGGTTTCCTTGAGCCAGTGGTCACCCAGCTGGGTGTAGCTGGTGATGTGATCCATGCGCTTGTCATCGGCTAGCACGGCGATCACCTTGTCGTCGACCTCGCCGCCGTCATCGAAGGTCATGATCCCGATGATGCGCGCCTCCACCAGGGAGCCCGGAATCAGAGGCTCGGTGACACCAACGATCTCGATATCGAGCGGATCGCCATCTTCGTCCCAGGTGCGGGGGATGCAACCGTAGGCAAAGGGATAGGCCAGCGAGGAATAACCGACACGATCGAGCTTGAGGTGACCGGTTTCGGTGATCAGCTCGTACTTGTTGATCGTCATCGAGTTGAGCTCAACGATCGCGTTCAACCGCAGCTCGGCCTCATCGACAAAGGCCGGCAGCACATGCAGCAGGTTGAGCATGGTGCGGCTGGGGGCGTGGTCGATGTTGGCCATGGGGGCTGGTCACGCGGAAGCAGCCAGGCATCTTAAGGAGTGGCCATTCCAGGAATGGGCGCAACCTTGCCCCGCAGGTAGGCCAGGAACGGTTCAGCACTCAGAGGGCGGCCCGTCACCCGCTCCACCAGCTGCTCGCCGTTGACCGAGCGGCCCAAGGGCCAGACGTTCTGGCCAAGCCAGGCGCGCAATCTGGCGTCATCGCCAACCGCAATCAAGGCCTCGATGGGGCCCAGAGTCTGCTCGAGAGTCTCGGCCAGTTGGGCGCTGATCAGATGGCCGAGGGCGTAGCTCGGGAAGTAGCCGAACAGTCCCTCTGCCCAGTGGATGTCCTGCAGGCACCCGTCGCGATCCGTTGTCGGGGTGAGCCCCAGCAGCTCGCCCATGCGCCGGTTCCACTGCTGGGGCAGCTCCTCGACGGGCAGATCCTGCTCGAGCAGGGCCAGCTCGAGCTCGTAGCGCAGCACGATGTGCAGGCAGTAACTGAGCTCGTCGGCCTCCACCCGGATCAGGCCAGGCCGAAGCGGATTGAGGGCACGCCAGAAGCCCAAGGTCCCTCCCCAGGGATCACTGCCAAGAGCGGCGCCAAAGCGGGCATGCCAACGCTCGGCAAAAGCGCGGCTGCGGGCCACCCGGCACTCCCAGAACAACGACTGCGACTCGTGCACCCCCATCGAGGTGGCCTCCCCCAGGGGCCAGGGGAACCAGTGGTCATCGCCGCGGGGCAGCCCCTGCTCATAGAGCGAATGGCCCCACTCATGGGCCGTGGCCAGAAACGCCGACAGCGGCTGCCCCGGCACCACCCGGGTGGTGATGCGGAAGTCCTGCGGACCCACGGTGCACGAAAACGGATGGGCCGAGCGCGAGCGCTGACAGCACTCAACGTTGTAGCCCCAGCTCGCGAGCAGCTCGGCGCAGAGCTGCTCCTGCAAAGCCTCGGGCAAGGCGGCAGATGGCTCGCTGGGGGCTGCTACGGCAGACGCAACCCGGCCCAGCAGCGCCGGCAAGTCGGTCTTCAGGGGAGTGAACAGCTCCTCAAGCCGGGCTTTGCTGATGTCAGGCTCAAACGGCTGGGCCAAGACCTCCCAAGGGCTTCGGGCCACGGGTTCGGCGGCCGCCAGTTGGCTGGCCTGGTGGCGCCGCAGGGCGATGAGCTCCTTGAGCGCCGGCGCAAAGGCTGCAAAGTCGTTGCGGGCACGGGCGTCCTGCCAGACGGCATTGCCGCGCGACTGGGCCCTGGCTAGGGCGCTCACCAAGGCCGGATCGAGGCAGCGCTGACGCTCCAGCTCAAGGCGGAGCAGTTGCAGGTTGCGGCGCCGCTGGGGCGGGGCGTCGGCTCCGAGCTCGACTTCGGCAGCCGCCACCAGATCGGCATAGGCGGCGCTGCTCTGGCGCGCATGCATCTGCGCCGCCAGCAAAGCGAGCTGCTCGCCTCGCCAGGCCGCTCCTGCAGCGGGCATCACCGTGTTCTGGTCGTAATAGAGCGCGCTGCTGATCGAGCCCAGCAGGCGGGTCTCGTGCAGGTGCCCGTGGAGCCGGGTCAAGGCGGATGGGCCTGAAGCCATAGGAGCGGCGTTGGAGATCAAGAAATCCTGGCGGCTGCCCCACGCAACAGCTGGTGCTGGGTGTCGCGATAGACCCCGGCAGCCTCCTCGGGCGAACGACCGATGCAGGTCATGCCGAGCTTGCCGTATTCCGAGAGGCATCCCAACAGGTGAAAGACACTGCCGCGCAGATGGGCCGGATCGAAGTGCAGACCGGCTTCGGCAACGATGTCGATCAGATCGATCGGCAGCAGGCCGCGCAACCCCGGATCCAACAGGTTGTCGGTGGCTTCGTAATACAGAGGAACACCCGTGGGTGAGCGATACAGACCTGAAGCGCGATCGAGCGCTCCCGCGGTGATCGCGCTGAGGGCCAGATAGGGGTGGGTGGTGCCGCCCTGGCGCAGGTTGACCTCAATCGCCTGAAGATCCCAGCGCGCGCCAAAGCGCCGGGCGATGAAATCAACGGCGTAACGCTCCAGAGCGCCCTCGGCGGCAAGGGCCTCGCCAATGGCCTGGCCGTACTGCTGCAGCTCGAGCCGGTAGGGCTCATCGCATGGAAAGCGACACCCCTGGTAGGACTGGCCGCTGGGCCCTCCCAACACCTGCTCGTGGGTCGACAGCAGCTCGACCTGGGGGCGGCTCCCCGGGGCCGGCGGATGGATGGTGCCCTGCACGCTGGGTGAAGCCATGGCCTCACCGCCTTCCAGCCAAGCCTCGGCAAGGGCACCCTGCTGTAACACCTGGGCCTGCCAGTCAGCGGTGGGGATGGCCAGGCCCTCGAGCGCCTGACGCACCCGGCGGCGACGCTCACCGCTGCTGAGCCCGGCCAGTTGCAGCGACTCCAGCTCGAAACGGGCGTTGCCCTCACCGCTGAACCCCTCATTGAGCTTGACGACACAACGGCGAAGCACGGGGTGCGCTTCCCACAGCTGGGTGGTCACTTCGGCCAGATCATCGAGGCTGTGGACCAGCGCCGAGCCGGGTGGATGGGGCACCCCGCAACGGGCAAACAACGCTCGACTTCCCGCCTTGCTGCCCCAGTAACCCAACGCGGGATCGGTGCCCAGTAGGGGGATCTGCAGGCGCTCGGAGAGCTGCTTCTCGAGCGCGGTCACCACAAAACAGTGGATGAAGCGACGATCCGGCCGAAGCTGCTCGGCAATCCTGGCGAGCAGCGCCGGCCGCTCCAGCAATTTGGCGGTGAGTGGACGGTCCGAGGCGTCATCGGCGTCAAACAGATGCAGGCGCCGGCGTGCATGGGAAGCCGGCACCCCTGGCAGCAGCTCGAGCACCGCGTCGACCACCAGATCGGCCAGGGGCTTGCTGGTCACGTAGACCATCCGCACACCGGGATCCCGCAGCCGGATCAGCGAGAACAGCTGGCGCTCCTCGTAGTGATGGGCTCCCTTGATCTGTGCCATCTGGCCCTGGTCCATCGACAGCGACGGAATCATCAGCACATCCACATCGGGACCCTGGGCCGCGGTGACCTGACCCCACTGGGGTTGCAGATCAGCCTGAAGCTCCCGGAAACCGCGGCGTTCGCCCGGGGGCAGTGGAGAGAGACTCGTCACGATGGAGATCGGAGCGGATCCTGAAATGATCGGCCGAATGCAGCCGATGGCACCCGATCCGGTGCAGGTTCGCCAGCGACAGCAGCACGACGAGCGTCCTTGCCACAACCACGCTTGGGATCAGGACAGTCAACGTTCAGCACCTGGAGCCACGCCATGCGAGACCCGCAGCTGGAGCGCATCAACAACCGCATCGACCATCTGCTTGACGATCTGACCGTGCTCAAGGGTCTGGAGCGCTCGGGGTCCGATGTGAGCGCCTATATCCAGGGGAGCGCCCTCGAACTGCAGAGCCTCGAGAACCGCAAACGGGTGCTGCCCAACAGGGGCGCAGCGGTTCAGAACCAGTGAATCTGCATGGGCACGGCGTGGCAGCGCAGGTCTCCGTCGTAACGGCAAGCGATGGTGGTCATGGCGTGAGCACTCCCGGCCGATAGGTTTGATTTGCCACTCTGAGCCCAGTTGCGGCGCCAGCCATGCCGTTGTCAATCCTGCTGCAGCTGGCACCCGTGGAGGGTCTGGCCAAGGCGATTCAACTGTCGGTCGCCCCGGTGTTTCTCTTAGCTGGCATCAGCGGCCTGCTGGGGGTGCTGAGCAACAGGCTGGCGCGCATCATCGACCGTGGCCGTCAGCTCCAGGTGCAGGCCAGCGACTCGTCAGTGGCGGTCAGCCGTGACGCCCGGCGTGAACTGCAGCTCCAGAAACGACGCATGGGGCTCATGCTCAAGGCGATTGAGCTGGCAACGGTGACGATCCTGCTGGTGGCCCTGGTTGTTGCGATCGTCTTTGTGAGCGCCGTGGCCCGATTGGATCTGGCCCTGCTGGTGGTGCCGCTGTTTGTTCTGGCGATGGTGTGTCTGATGGTGGCTGTGGTGCTGTTCCTGCGCGAGGTTCAGATTGCCACGGGTCAGATCAGGCGCTGGTTCTGAGCCTGGTTTCAGAGCCAACCGTCATCGCGATTGCTCATTTTTTACGGCAATAACCCCCACCGACATTCATCCATCCCTCCAGGCAGGGCTGGCCGTTGGTGGGTTGCACGGTGTAGCGCATCAGCCCCAGGGTGCTGCAGTTGCCGTTGAGCACGTCGACATAGCCCATTGGGCAGATGTCGCCGATCTTGCGCACGACACGCTGGGCGTGGGCCGCAGGGGGATCGAACCAGACCAAGGAGGCGGCCGTCACCACCAGCGCACTGGCGAGACGAACCCGGCCATGGGACCGTCGTTGAACCGGCTGTCGCAATGGTGCAGGTCTGACCATCAACACCGAATTCAAAGCAATCTCCTCTTAAGTATCCCAGTCAGAGCTGCGCCCACTGCCATGCTGCGCCAGTTGAGGCGAGAGCTGACCGTCACCACCGAGGGGCCCGGCTTCACCCGTCTTGGGGGAGCCATCAACCGGGTGATCGCCGATGCAGGCCTGCAACAGGGTCTATGTGTGGCCCTGGCCCTCCACACCAGCTGCTCGTTGACGATCAACGAGAACGCCGATCCGCGGGTGCTGGCCGATCTCGAGGCCTACCTGCGCGATCTGGTGCCGCGGGCGCGGGCCTACAGCCATGACGACGAGGGAGCTGACGACATGCCAGCTCACATCCGCACCGCCCTGACCAGCGTCAGCCTGAGCCTGCCGATCGCTGCCGGGCGGCTGCAGCTGGGCACCTGGCAGGAGGTGTACCTGTGGGAGCATCGCGATGCGCCACACCGGCGGCGCATTGCCCTGCAGCTGATCGGCGCATGACCTTTGTCCCCCTGACGAGCGAGCAGATCAACGGCCTGGCCAGCGCCTTGCCCGGATGGGGCGTGGTCAACGGCAAACTGCACCGCGACCTGAGCTTTGCCGACTTCAACGAGGCCTTCGCCTTCATGACCCGTGTGGCCCTGATCGCTGAAGCAATGGGTCACCACCCCGAATGGTCCAACGTCTGGAACCGGGTGACCATTGAGCTGACCACCCATGACGCGGGCGGCCTGTCGAGCTGGGATGTGGAGCTGGCCCAGCGGATCAATGGACTGTTGGCCGGGGAATGACCCGGGGATTGCCATCCCGGTGGGCCTGGTACAGCGGCGAGAGAATCTCGACGTCGGCAGCGGCAAAGCTGTCCTGGACAGCAGCAATCAGGGCTGACAGCGCCTGACGGTAGTCGTTGCCTTCGGCCAGAGATGCATTGAGTGCATAGCTCACATCGGAACTGTTGAGTGCGGTCTGCAACACAAACGGCGCCGGATTACGCGCGATCGCCGGCACCGTGTGCGCAGACGAGCCACGAGAAGGAGACGCGTTCGGGATCGATCCCAATGCCGTGCTACAGTTTTTTGATGGATATAACAACTGTATCCCCAAAGTTTCAGGTCGTCATTCCCAAGCGGGTTCGTGAACAGTTCGGACTGTCCCCGGGTCAACAGCTTCAGGTGATCGCCCTTCCCGGTCGCATTGAACTGGTGCCCAGCCAACCGCCTGCTGCTCTGCGTGGCTTTCTCAGCGGTGACAACACCTTTGAACGCGAGGACGATCGGTTGTGATCCATCAGCCCGCTGTTGTGGACTCCTCAGGCTGGATCGAAGTGTTCACCGACGGGCTCCAGGCTGACCGCTTTCTCAGCGTCCTCGAACCAGAAGCCAACTTGGTAGTGCCCGCCATCAGCATCCTTGAGGTCTTCAAATGGGTCCTGCAGGAACACAGTGAAGCCCAGGCCATTCAGGCTGCCGCCGTGATGCAACGCGGGCGAGTCGTGAACCTCGACAGCCCGTTGGCCATCGCGGCTGCCCAACTCAGCCATGAGCTCCACTTGCCCATGGCTGACAGCATCATCCTCGCGACGGCCAGAGCACATCGGGCCAAGCTCTACACGATGGATGCTGACTTTAGGGGTCTTCGCGACGTGGAACTGATCCAGAAGGGTTGACCCGCTGGGAGGTCTGCCGCGACTCAGACCAGCACCGGCAGCTTGGCGGGCTCACGCTGCACGAAGCGCAAGCGCTCGTGCTCCACGTCCACAACGATCGTGTGGCCGGGGGTGAACTGGCCCGCCAGGATGCCCTTGGCGATGGGCGTCTCCAGTTCGCGCTGGATCGCCCGCTTGAGCGGCCGCGCGCCGTAGACGGGGTCGTAGCCGACGCCGGCCAGCCAGTCGAGGGCATCGGCGTTGAGCTCGAGCCCCAGCTTCTTGTCGTCAAGCCGCCGGGCCAGGCGCGTGACCTGCAGCTCGACGATCTGGCGCAGTTCCTCCTGCTTGAGGCTGTGGAAAATGATCGTTTCATCAAGCCGGTTGAGGAACTCGGGCCGAAAGTGGGCCCGCAGGGCCTCGTTGACCCGGGACTCCATCTCGAGGTGACGCGCCGGATCACCCGCCAGATCAAGGACCGAGCTGCTGCCGATGTTGCTCGTGAGGATCAGAATCGTGTTGGTGAAATCGACCGTGCGGCCCTGACCATCGGTAACGCGGCCATCATCAAGGATCTGCAGCATCACGTTGAACACATCGGGATGGGCCTTTTCGACCTCGTCGAACAGAATCACCGCGTAGGGGCGGCGCCGCACCGCTTCGGTGAGCTGGCCGCCCTCCTCGTAGCCGACGTAGCCCGGAGGCGCGCCGATCAGGCGGCTGACGGCGTGCTTCTCCATGTATTCGGACATGTCGATGCGCACCATCGCCTCGTCGCTGTCGAACAGCTGTGAAGCCAGCGCCTTGGAGAGCTCTGTTTTGCCCACGCCGGTGGGGCCCAGAAACAGGAAGCTGGCGATCGGCCGGTTGGGATCGCTTAGACCCGCCCTTGAGCGCTGGATCGCATCGGCCACGGCGGTGACGGCCTGGCTCTGGCCGATCACGCGGGTGTGTAGCTCGTCTTCGAGGTGGAGAAGTTTCTCCATCTCGCTTTGCACCAGCTTGGCCACCGGAATGCCTGTCCACTTGGCGATCACTTCGGCGATGTCGTCTTCGGTGACCTCCTCGCGCAGAAGGGTCTTGCCGGCTTCGCCTCTGGAGCCATCGCCGGCCCCGGACAACTCAGCCTCCTTGGCGGCCAGTGTTTTGTGCAGCTCGGCCAGGGTGCCGTATTCGAGCTCTGCGGCCTTGTTGAGGTCATAGCTGCGCTTGGCCTGCTCGACCTGCAGCTGCACCTGCTCGATCTCTTCTTTGATGGCGCTCACCTCATCGATGGCGCCCTTCTCGGCCTGCCATTGGGCATTGAGCGTGCTCTGCTGCTCGCGCAGTTCGGCCAGCTCTTTGTCGAGCCGCTCAAGCCGGTCGCGGCTGGCCGCGTCGGATTCGCGCCCGAGGGAGAGTTTCTCCATCTCGAGCTGCAAAATGCGGCGATCGAGCTCGTCGATCTCCTCGGGTTTGGAGGTGATCTCCATCTTGAGGCGCGCGGCCGACTCGTCGACCAGATCGATCGCCTTGTCGGGCAGGAAGCGATCGGCAATGTAGCGGCTGCTCAGCACCGCGGCGGCCACCAGGGCGTTGTCGGCGATGCGCACGCCATGGTGCACCTCGTAGCGCTCCTTGAGGCCCCGCAAGATCGAGATGGTGTCTTCGACCGTGGGCTGATCGACAAACACCTGCTGGAAGCGACGCTCCAGTGCCGGGTCCTTTTCGATGTGCTGACGGTGCTCGTCGAGGGTGGTGGCACCGATGCAGCGCAGTTCGCCGCGGGCCAGCATCGGTTTGAGCAGGTTGCTGGCATCCATGGCGCCGCCGGTGGCGCCGGCCCCAACGACGGTGTGGATCTCGTCAATGAACAGCACGATCTGCCCCTCAGAAGCCGTGACCTCCTTGAGCACGGCCTTGAGCCGCTCTTCAAACTCGCCGCGGTACTTGGCCCCGGCAATCAAAGCGCCCATGTCGAGCGAGACGAGCTGTCTGTTCTGCAACGCCTGGGGCACATCGCCGTTGACAATGCGCTGGGCCAGCCCTTCGACGATGGCGGTCTTGCCGACACCAGGTTCGCCGATTAGCACCGGGTTGTTCTTGGTGCGGCGGCTGAGGATCTGGATCGTGCGGCGGATCTCCTCGTCGCGACCGATCACCGGGTCGAGTTTGCCCTCGCGGGCGGCCGCAGTGAGATCGCGACCGTACTTCTCGAGCGACTCGTAGGTGCCTTCGGGGTTCTGATCGGTCACCTTCTGGGAGCCGCGCACGGCGTTGACAGCGTCCTTGAGTTTGGCGGCATCGGTGCCGGCCTGGCTCAGAAGCTGCTTGCCACAGCGGTCATCGATCGCCAAGGCCAGCAGCAGGTGCTCAATGGCGATATAGCTGTCGCCAAAGGCCCCCTTGAGCGCTGCGGCCTGATCGAGCAGGGCATTGAGCCCCTTGCCCAGATAGACGTTGTCGGGGGGTGCGCTGAGGCTCGCCTGAGCGGCAACGAAGGCCTCAACCCGTTGGCTGAGATTGCCCACGTCAACGCCAGCCTTCTCAAGAATGCGGCTCGCCAGACCCTGCTGACTCAGCAGGGCAGCAAACAGGTGCTCGCTCTCCATCTGCTGCTGGCGGCGCTGCTGGGCCAGCTGCTGGGAGGCCACGATGGCGGCCCAGGCCTTTTCAGTGAACAGCTCTGCGGTGGGATGCATGGTGTCGCTCCCGGGGTTTCAACTGATGGAACCGTATGGGCACAGTGCCAGCACCCACAGACGGGCCAACCGAACCACTCGGTAGGGCCAGCCGTCCCCATGGTGGCCACACCGAACCGCATTGACGTGAGAACCGAACACAACACAACGAAGCCAGACGCCCCAGCGCCAGTCGATGACGGAATCCACCGGCGGATTCCACCGGCGAATTGCATCAACCAGTTGCAGCATCGATGCAGCGGATCTCTTCAGAGCTACGACAAAGGGAACTAAGACCATCGTGCGATGGCTTCCTTGCGCCGCATCTCGCCCCTGATGCTTGGAGCCCTGCTGACGCTGAGTGCCATCCCCGCCGTTGAAGCGCGTGGCGGCGGCGGCGGTGGCGGCGGGAGAGGTGGTGACTTCAACCGCAACATCAACCTCGAAAACAACTTTTACAACCGCGACTATGGCGGCTGGAACAACGACTGGGGCAATGGTGGCTACTGGGGTAGCCGTCCCTGGGGTTACGGCTGGTACAACTGGAGCCCTGACACCTGGGGCTGGTGGAGCGGTGCCTCACTGGGTTGGGGCCTGGCAGCCCTGGCCACCGGCGAGGTGATCACCGATCTGGTCAACGCCGCCGCCGAACAGCAATCGCCTGTCATTGATGTCCCTGACAGCAACTACCAGCTCAACTACGGCACGGTCGACTCGGTGGGTTCTGGGGGCGCTGACTTCAGCTATGCGGTCGCCGGCAGTCCACCGCTGAAGGGCGCCGCCAACTGTCAGCAGGGCCTGCTCGATGGGCAGGTGCCCACCACAGCCGCCCAGGCGCAGTTGCTCAATGCTGCCTGCCAGGTGGCCTACGGGCCCGATCCCAAGGGCACGCCCTTGCCTGAAAGCCTGATAGGGCGTCTGCCCGACTGGCTGCGGGAGTCGCTGGTGCTGGCGTTGGGCGGCGGGATTGCCGTGGGCGCCTGGCAGCTGGCTTCACGCCGGGCCGGCGGACCTCCCAACCCAGGCGGCGGTCACCACGCCAAGGTCACCGGACTCTGACGCACCCACCCCTACCCCTCCATCCCATCCAATTCACGACCAGCATCCATGACCCTTCGACGCCACCTCGCACTCGCACTGGCAACCTCCCTGCTTGGATTCAGCGCCCACCCACCGCTGGCGGCGGCGCCCCGATTCGACGGAGGCGACATCCGCGCTGGAGATGCTCGGCGCGGCGGCTACACCTTTGACCAGGGCGGCAGTGATGCCTATCGCTCCGGTTACACGGGGTATCACCCCATGTATGGCGGCAACACCCGCAGCAGCTATGGGAGCCGCCCGAGCGTTGACCCCAGTGCCATACGCATCAACAACAATTCCTATAACCGCACCGACGGGAATTTCGACAACGACCGCTTCAACCGCAACGTCAATGTCGACAACAACTTCTACAACCGCGACTACAACGGCTTCAATCGCAACTGGTCCAACGGCGGCTACTGGAACAACCGCCCCTGGAACACCGGCTGGTATCGCGGGGGTACGGGGTGGGGCTGGTGGGGCGCTAGTGCAGCGGCCTGGGGCGTGGCCGGCCTGGCCACCGGTGCGATGATCGGAGGCCTGGTCAATGCCGCTGCCAACGACCAATCGCCGGTTTTTGTGGTTCCCAACACCGGCTATCAGCTCAATTACGGCTCGGTTGAAGGGGTCGGCAGCTATGGCGTGAGCTTCAACTATCTGATCAACGGCACCCAGCTGATGGGGGCCGCCAACTGCCAGCAGGGGCTGCTCAACGGCCAGGTGCCCAACAGCGTCAGCCAAGCGCAGCTGCTCAATGCTGTCTGCCAGGTGGCCTACGGCAGCGGCAACTGAATCAGCCCTGAATCGGCACCACAGAACCGCACGGGGCAGCCATCCGGTCCGTAGATCGCATCGGCGGGCGACAGACACCCCAGGCGGTTCTTGGCCTTGACCTCGTCAGGGGTCAAGCGGGTGGGCTGCAGCAGCGACTGGCCCGGCGGAACGCTGATCCTGGGGCAGGGAACCAGCTGGGCAGGATTGTCACTGGCCAGCACCGCAGCGGGATCAACCGCAAGCTGGGCCAGCGACACCAACCCCACGAGGCCCAACCACCAACTGCCCGCCGCCATGATGGGTCCAATGCTGATCCCCCATTCTGGATCCCCACTGCAATGGTTCGAGAACCTGCCGAAGATCTTGCCCTGGTGAAGGCTCTGGCCGAAGCCTCCCATGCGTTCGACAACTCCGGCGCCGATCCCGAACGCAACTGCTGGATGGCGGTGCATCAGCACATGCATGGGGTGCTGCCCAGCGAATACGACATCCGCGAGATTGATGAGGACCTCTACCTGGCTGTGCTGGAGGCCAGAAAGCAGTCAGAGCAGCGGGTTTGAGCTGATCCATCCTGGCCGGTAACGGTCTGCAACCCCTCTGGTGCACCCCTGCAGAAGGGGTTGGCATACCCGGCGAGCTGTTTCGCGATGATGCATGGCCGATGAACAAGGCGCCCCGGATGGGGCGCCTTAGCACCGGTTGCGGATCATCCCCTTGACGTGGGGGGGGGTGATCCGGTCGGGTGTCTGGTGGTCACGCAGGTCCTGTCTGGGACCTGGCAAAGAAGGAAGGAGATGGCGTCAGGGAGAAGAGATGCTCAGCTTCCCCTCAACATCAATGTACGCGCATGTTGAGCCGTGGAAGTTGCTCACGGGTACCTGTTCCCGTACCGATGGCACTCAATGGAGGGCATGGCCGAGAAGCAGATCGCGGGCGCCGTTGACCACTTGCATGGTGTCGTGCTGACCACCACGGTCGGGATGGTGTTCAGCCGCGCAACGCTTCCATGCCTGTTTCACCTGCGCTTCGGTCAATCGGCCGGAGAGGGGGAGATGCAGGCGCTGCCGCGCCACGATTGCATCAAGATCCGGATGCTTGCCCAACGGGCCCCAGTCGGCCTTGCTGAGCGCTGGACGGCGTTGGTTGCCGACCTTGCGTTTTCGGCCTTGCGCGGCCCGATCGCTGCCGAAGCCTCGGGTTGTCTGGCTTGCCCTGTTCGGCCGCTGTGTCTGGGATTCGCCCCGGGTGGTGGTGAGCAGAACGGCCTGCTGATCGAGCGTGGTCTGGGACATGGAAGATCTCGCTTCGCCTCAGCTTGCTGCAGCGTCGTGCTGGCGCAACACATCATCGGACTGCTGGTCGCGCCGCCTCAGCGCAGAGACCTGATCGGCTCCAGGGTGGATCCGCTGAGGAACTCGGCCATCCGCGCCTCACGCGCGGCCTGGTTCAGATCAAGGCGCGTGATCGCGTAACCGAGAGCGTTGACCTGATCCAACCACTGCTCCCAGTTGCTGCACGCCTGTAGATGACGCCTCAGCGCCGGGTCAGCCTCGCTCGCAACCACGAGAGCAAGCAGTTGCTGGCGTGACATGCATCCCCACCGGCGCTGGCTTCAGCATGGCCAGTCCGACGTGATCTGCCAACAAAAAACCCCGGCGACTGCCGGGGTTCAGCGTGGATCGAATCAGTTGCAGCCCGAGGACATCCGGGCTCAGGCCCTGGATCCAGATTGTCGCAAGGATCAGGCCCAGCCTTTCTGGGACATGTCTTCGACATAGGCAGCCACATCAGCGATGTCACCTTCGCTGAGCTTGCCACCAAAGGCCGGCATGGCGTTCTTGCCGTTGGTCACCTGATACGCGATGGCAGCCTCATGGCCGCTGCTGTAGTTGGCCAGATAGGCCTCGAGGGCATCCTGCTTGAGGGTGCGCTCAGCGTTGACCACATTGCCGCCGCCCATGTGGCAGGCAGCGCAGTTGGCCGAGAAGATCTGACCACCGTGGGCCACGTCAGCGGCAAAGCTCGGGGTCGCGCCCAGCAGCAGCGTCAGGCAGAGGGCAAGCAGGGAAAGAAGACGGCGCATGGGGAGCGCTGGAGTGCACGGTTACGGGACAAAAATAGGCCTGCTGGCCGCCGCAAGGGCCTGATGTTGCAGCCAGGGGGACGGTTCGAAACATTTTGGTCACAACCCGGGCACCCGGGCCCGGGCCGCAGAGCTCAGAGGCGCCCGCGACGGGGCACGCCCGAACTCTCCAAGACTGCCTCCAGGCTGGGGGCATGACTCACCAGACCAAAGCGCTCGGGCGGGCTCACTGGGTCATGCACGAAATGACGCTGCTGGATCGAAAACAGATCCCAGGGGGTGATCTCAAGCCGCAGCAGCCTGATCAGACCATCGATCAGCCAGCTGCTGAGCGCCAGCCCCAGAGGCGGGTACCAGCCATGGCGCCAGCGTGACAACCGTTGCAGGGTCTGGTTGAGGGTGATCGGGGCCTGACCCAGCACCAGCCGCCGCACGGCCCCCTGCCCCGGCTCTGAATTGGCCTGATGGGGGACGGTGGCCAGATGCACGCAGACCCTGGCGATATCGGCGGCATGGATGAAGTGGAAGCTGCCGTCGGCCCGCAGCCATTGGGCCAGGGGCAGCCAGCGCAGGGCCTCAGCCAGGCCTGCAGTCAGGTAGCTGGTGGGGTGGCTGTCGCCGCCGTTGCACTGACCCGCCGGGCCGATGCGGCCACCGAACACCAACGTGGGAAACACGGCGACGATGCGCGCCGCCAACGGGTGCTGCTCAAGCTGCTGTAGACAGAGCGCCTTGGTCTGGATGTATTCGGTGCCAAACTCAGCCGCCTGTGGCAACAGCTGCAGGTTGCGATCGAGAATGCTGGCTGTGGAGAAATAGGTAATCTGCTCGACCACCGCCGGATCCAGCAGCTCCAGCAGACGCTTCACGGCCACCACGTTGACCTGGTGGGCGCGCTCGGGATCTCCCCAGGCGGTGGCGGTGTGAATCACTCGGGTGGCAGTGGCGATCTGGGCCGCATGGGGCGCGAGCTCGCGCAGGTCGCCCACCAGCAGCGTGATGCGCGGGTCGTCTTTGGGCACGGCGCTCAGTTTGGCCGGATCGCGCAGCAGCAGCAGCAGCTCCGCATCGCTCTGCTGGTACAGCTGCTCGCTGATGTACTGCCCGACGCAGCCGGCGGCGCCAGTGATCAGGATGCGGGCCGCGCGGCTTCTGCTCAAGCGGCGACTCCGAGGCGCTCCATCACCGACTTACCGGCCTCGAAGAAGAACTGACCGTTCTCCTCAGGGGTGCCCGGCAGGATGCCGTGCCCCAGGTTGAGAATGTGCTTGCGGCCGCGGGCCTTGCGCACCGTGTCATCGATGCGATCGCGAATGGCCTCGGGGGTACCGAACAACAGCCCGGGGTCGACGTTGCCCTGGACACCCACATGCTGGGGCAGGCGAGCCAGGCCTTCAGCCATGTCGACCGTCCAGTCCAGCGAGACGATGTCGACGCCGGTGCGGGCCATGCGCTCGATCACGCCAGCGCTGCCGCTGATGTAGAGGATAAAGGGGGTGTCGGGATGGGTCTGCTTGACCAGGTCCACCACCTTTTTCTGATAAGGAGCAGCAAAGGTGTCGTAATCAGCCGGGCTGAGCTGGCCGGCCCAGCTGTCGAACATCTGCACCACCTGGGCGCCCGAATCGATCTGGTAGCGCAGATAGGCTGCGATCGACTCAGCAAAGTGGTCAAGCAAGCGGTGCAGCAGGGCGGGCTCGCGGAAGGCCATGGCCTTGATCACCGCGTAGTTCTTGCTGCTCTTGCCCTCGACCACATAGGCGGCCAGGGTCCAGGGGGCACCGACGAACCCCAGCACCGCGGCCTCGTTGCCCACCGCCTGGCGCAGGCGGGAGAGCACCTCGCCCACGAAAGGCATGGTCTCGGCCGGCTGTAGGGGCTTTAGCGCCTCGACCTGGGCCATGGAGCGAATCGGGTCCTGGATCAGGGGCCCCTTGCTTTCAACGATGTCGAAGTCGATCCCCATGCCCGGCAGCGGCGTGAGGATGTCTGAGAACAGAATCACGCCGTCGGGCTTGAAAGCCCTAAAGGGCTGCATCGAAATCTCATAGGAGAGATCGGGGTTTTCGGAGCGCTCACGAAAGCCCGGATGGCGATCTCTCAGGTCGCGGTAGACCTTCATGTAGCGGCCGGCCTGACGCATCATCCAGACCGGCGGCCGTTCCACCTGTTCCCCACGGGCGGCGCGCAGCAGCAGGGGGGTGGAACTGGTCATGGCAACGTCTGAGGGCAAGGCCTGATCAGGGGCGAACCTACCTGAGCGGCCCCGGCCTCAGGCCCCGGGCAGGGCAGCCTCCGGAGCTTCGTCACAGAGCATCTCCTGGCTGCGCAGTTCATCGCGACTGAACACCAGCACCGCCAGCGGCGGCAGGCAGAGATCGAGTGAGTTCTCATACCCGTGGATCGACCACTGGTCGGTGAACTTGCCGCCCAGGTTGCCCAGGTTGCTGCCGCCATAGCGCTCGGCATCGGTGTTGAACACCTCCTGGTAAAAGCCCTCCAGCGGCACACCGATGCGGTAATGGGAATGGCTCTGGGGCGTGAAGTTGGCCACCACCACCAGCCAGCGACCGGTAGCCGCCTCGCGCCGCATGAAACTGATCACCGAGTGGCGGCTGTCATTGCAGTCGATCCACTGGAAGCCGTACTCACTGAAGTCATCACCCCACAGCGCCCGCTCTGACTTGTAGAAAACATTGAGATCGTCGACCAACCGTTGCAGCCCCAGATGGGGTTCGTGGTGGAGCAGATCCCACTGCAGATCACCCCAGACATTCCATTCGGACCGTTGGCCGAACTCCATCCCCATGAAGATCGTCTTCTTGCCCGGGTGGGTCCACATGTAGGCGAGAAGAGCACGCACATTGGCGAACTTCTGCCAGTCGTCGCCAGGCATTTTGTGCAGCAGGTTGCTCTTGCCGTGCACCACTTCATCGTGGCTGAGGGCCAGCATGAAGTTCTCGGTGAAGGCATACCAGATCGAGAACGTGACGTTGTTCTGATGAAACTGGCGGAACCAGGGGTCGAGCTCAAAGTAGTCGAGCATGTCGTGCATCCAACCCATGTTCCACTTGAGGTTGAATCCCAGGCCACCGATGTTGGTGGGCTGGGTCACCATCGGCCAGGTGGTCGATTCCTCGGCGATCGACAGGGCTCCCGGGAAATGCTGGAACAGCACGTGGTTGGCCTGTTGCAAGAACTGCACCGCTTCGGTGTTCTCGCGGCCGCCGTGCTCGTTGGGGATCCACTCGCCATCAGGGCGCAGGTAATCGCGATACAGCATCGAAGCGACCGCATCGACGCGGATGCCATCGATGTGAAACTCTTCGAACCAATAGACGAGGTTGGCAACCAGAAAGTTACGCACCTCGTTGCGGCTGTAGTTAAAAATCAACGTGCCCCATTCTTTGTGCTCGCCGATGCGAGGATCGGAATGCTCGTAGAGATGGGCGCCATCAAAGAAGGCCAGGCCGTGGGCATCCTTGGGGAAGTGGCCCGGTACCCAGTCGAGGATCACGCCGATGCCCTCGCTGTGGCAGCGGTCCACAAAGGCACGGAACTCATCGGGCGTGCCGTAGCGGCTGGTGGGGGCATACCAACCGGTCACCTGGTAGCCCCAGGACCCATCAAAGGGATGCTCCGAAATGGGCAGCAGCTCGATATGGGTGAAACCCCGAGCCTTCACATACGGAATCAGCTTGTCGGCCAGCTCGGGGTAGGTGAGTAGGCGTGCCCCTGGCTTCAGATCGGCCGCGGGCACGGGCGGGCGAGGGGTGCCATCGGGCTCGATGTAGGGCTGGGCGGCGCTGGCGTGCATCCAGCTACCCAGGTGCATTTCATAGACCGCCACCGGCTGCTCGAGCGGGTTGCGGCTGTCGCGCTCGGTGATCCAGGCCCCATCGCTCCAGCCATAGCGCCCCTGGTCCATGGGCTCAATGATTGAGCCATTGGCCGGGCGCACCTCATGGCGGAAGCCATAGGGGTCGGCCTTCTGGTAGCAATGCCCCTGCTGGGTGCGGATTTCGTATTTGTAGATCTCGCCAGCGCCGAGGCCAGGGATGAACAGCTCCCAGCAGCCGCCCAGGCGGCTCTGCATGGGATGCATGCGCCCGTCCCAGCCGTTGAACAGACCCAGGACCGACACGCTGCGGGCATTGGGAGCCCACAGGCAGAACATCACCCCGGCGACACCATCGCGCTCGGTCAGGTGGGCGCCCATCTTGCGCCAGATGTGGTGGTGGTTGCCCTCGGCAAACAGCAGCCGATCGAGCTCCCCCATCCACTCGTCGCGGAAGGCCCAGGGGTCGTGCTGGATGTGCTCAATCCCGGCCCGCACCACCCGCAACCGGTAGCCACTGCCGGGGTTGTGGTCGAGCCGGGTTTCAAACACCCAAGGATGGTTGGGGGTGTCGAGAGCCAGACTCTGGTCGCCATGCAGCAAGTCGACCCGCTCGGCATCGGGCATCCAGACCCGCACCGCCCAACCTCCTGCCTCGAGCGGCTGGGGACCCAACACCGCGAAGGGATGATCA
>Ga0172372_10004500_pt1 | contig 19783 bp, 18 predicted proteins | sample LakKiv5m_2_FD_114544 | JGI IMG/M metagenome (GOLD analysis project Ga0172372, IMG submission 114544) | Freshwater microbial communities from Kabuno Bay, South-Kivu, Congo - kab_092012_9.5m | ecosystem: Environmental > Aquatic > Freshwater > Lake | place: Democratic Republic of the Congo...
CAGAACTAGATCAGCACCCGCCACTGAAGACGCATCGCCAATTGCGTCAATGATGCCAAGTGATTGCGCGCGCCGTAAAGTCTCCGCACGCCGGCCCACGCCGATCACCTGCCTGACGGCGTTTGCCCGCTTCAAGGCAAGTGCAAACGAACCACCAATCAAACCGACACCGAAGATAACAATGCGATTCAAAGACGGCACGGAAGTTGGTAAGGAGCTTTGCATCGACAATGCCATTTAACCCGGCATCAGCCGAGTACGGTCTTTAACACATCAATAAAAGCCGCATTCTCGTTCGGCAGGCCGATGGAAACCCGCAACCACTGCGGCAAGCCATAGTTACCAACGGGACGCACGATGACGCCTTTTTTCAGTAGCTCAAGGTTGATACGCGTACCCGCGCCGTCATCATCACCGGCGCGGAATAAAACAAAGTTGCCATACGAGGGTACGTATTCAATACCCATCTGCGCGAACGCCTCGGTGAGCTGGCGGTAACCATCTGCATTGAGCTGTGCGCTTTTCTGCAAATAGGCATCGTCGTTCAACACCGCAACCGCAGCCGCTTGCGCCAGCGAGTTCACATTGAACGGCTGACGAATACGATTAAGCAGATCGGTCAGCCCGGGTTGCGCGATACCGAACCCGACACGCAAACCGGCCAACCCATAGGCTTTTGAAAAAGTGCGCGAAACAATCAGGTTCGGGTATTGCCGCACCCACGCCAGCGCATCGTAACGAAGCTCAGCGGGAAGGTATTCGGTATACGCCTCATCCAGCACCACCACTACCGATGCAGGCACTCGCTTGAGTAGCGCAGCGATCTGCTCACCACCGACGATGGTACCGGTCGGGTTATTGGGATTAGCGACGAACAGTAACTTGGTGTCGGGTGAAATCGCATTAGCCATCGCATCAAGGTCATGCCCGAAATTTTTCGCTGGCACGACGATAGCGCGTGCGCCGACGGCTTGTGTCGCCAACGGGTACACAGCGAAAGAGTACTGCGAGTACACCACTGATTGACCTGGCTGTACCAGTGCGCGCGCTGCCAACTCAAGGATATCGTTGCTGCCGTTGCCGAGCGTGATCCAATCGGTTGGCACATCGAATTTTTTCGAAATCGCGCCCTTGAGATCAAAGCCATTCGAGTCCGGGTAGCGCGCCAGTTCCGCAAAGGCCTGTTGCATGGCACGCTGCGATGATTCAGGAATACCGAGCGGGTTCTCGTTGGAAGCCAACTTGACGATAGCAGCTTCGTCGAGGCCGAATTCGCGCGCGACTTCGGCGATGGGCTTACCGCCTTGGTAAGGCGCAATCGCGCGAACATAATCTGGGCCAAAGTTGGTCATGGCAAAATCATCCGGTGAATTCAGGCAGCGTGTGGGTAGGAACCCAACACTTTGAAGAATGCGGCTTGCGTCTGCAGCTCGGCAAGAGCCTCAGCCACTTTGACGTCGTGGGCATGGCCCTCGATATCAACAAAGAAGAAATATTCCCAACGACCTGTGCGCGCTGGACGCGACTCAAATCGCGTCATTGACACACCATGCCGCGCGAGCGGTGCGAGAAGCTCATACACCGCACCCGATTTATTCGGTACGGACAACAGCAGCGAGGTTTGATCGCGACCGGATGGCCCAGGCTGCAAAGTGCCAACGACAAAAAAGCGGGTGCGGTTATGCGGATCATCCTGAATGTGCGCATGGGCGATGGCGAGGCTGTAGCGACGCGCTGCCATGTCGCCTGCAATCGCCGCAACGCCGACTTCTTCGCTGGCCATGCGCGCTGCCTCACCATTCGAGGCGACAGCGCGTCGTTCGAGTTGGGGATAGTGCTCGTTCAGCCAAGCCTGACACTGCGCCAGTGCTTGCGAGTGCGCGCAGATACGCGTGATGCCATCCATGGTACCCGTGCGCGTCATTAAGCTATGTTGTACCGGCAGCGCTACTTCGCCGCTGATGCTGAGCGTCGTGCGCATCAATAAATCCAGCGTACGGTTAACTGCACCCTCGGTTGAGTTCTCAACCGGTACCACACCAAATTCTGCGGTACCCGCCTCCACCGAACGAAAAATCTCGTCAATCGACACACACGGCAAACCGTCCACCGCTTGCCCGAACTGCTGCCACACTGCTTGCTCGCTGTAGGTTCCAGCCGGGCCTAAATAGGCAACCGTGATGCGCTTTTCAAGCGCGCGGCACGCCGACATCACCTCACGAAAAATCGACTGCAAATCAGACGATGCGAGCGGACCCTGGTTACGCTCAGCGACACGCGCCAGCACCTGCGCCTCGCGCTCCGGACGAAACACCGGGGCATTGGTCTCAGCTTTGATATGACCGACCTGCTGCGCAACACCTGCGCGCTGGTTCAGCAGCGCGATCAGTTGCGCATCAATCGCGTCAATCTGATCTCGTAGCGGTTTCAGCTTGTCATCGCTCATCTCGCCCTTGGTCCTTGTTATCTTTATCGTGGGCCCGTCTCGGGAAATGGTTTAAAGGATTCAGCTGGCCGGGGTCTCGTCCGCGCCGCTGTCTTCGTCCGCATCTGCCTCGACAATACGCTGCAGCCCGGACAGCGTCTCGCCTTGCTCAACCGCGATCAGCGTTACGCCCTGCGTCGCACGCCCCATCTCGCGAATCTCGGATACACGGGTACGAATCAACACACCACCGGTCGTGATCATCATAATCTCGTCGGTAGCATCAACCAGTGTCGCAGCGACCACTTTGCCATTGCGCTCAGAGGTCTGAATGGCGATCATGCCCTTGGTACCGCGACCGTGGCGCGTGTACTCAGTGATCGGGGTGCGCTTACCAAAGCCGTTCTCGGTGGCCGTCAGCACCGACTGCTGCTCGTTACCGGCGACCAGTAGTGCAATCACTTGCTGGCCATCTTCCAGGTTCATACCACGCACACCGCGCGCGGTGCGGCCCATCGGGCGAACATCATTTTCATCGAAGCGCACCGCTTTGCCTGCGTCGGAGAACAGCATGACATCGTGCTTGCCGTCGGTGAGCGCTGCGCCGATCAGGAAATCACCGTCGTCCAGATCCACCGCAATGATGCCGGCTTTGCGCGGATTGCTGAATTCAGACAACGCGGTCTTTTTCACCGTACCGAGCGATGTCGCCATGAACACATAACGATCATCCGGAAAGCTGCTGTTCTCGCCGGACAGCGGCAGCACCAGCGTGATTTTCTCGCCATCGTGCAGCGGGAACATATTCACAATCGGCTTGCCGCGCGCATTACGCGAGCCCTGCGGTACCTCCCACACCTTCAGCCAGTACATGCGACCACGATTGGAAAAGCACAGGATGTAATCGTGCGTGTTCGCGATGAAGAGCTGCTCGATCCAATCGTCTTCTTTGGTGGCAGTCGCCTGCTTGCCTCGGCCACCACGCTTCTGCGATCGATATTCGGAAAGCGGCTGCGACTTCATGTAACCGGTGTGCGATAGCGTGACCACCATGTCCTGCGGCGCGATCAGGTCTTCGGCACCAAGATCGGCGACATTCAGCTCGATCGTCGAGCGACGACGATCCTTATTGCCCTCGCCATACTCATTCCTTGCAGCGGTCAGCTCATCTGTAATGATGGTCTTCACGCGCTCGGGTCGCGCGAGAATATCGAGCAAATCAGCGATTTGCGTCATGACCTCTTTGTACTCGTTGACGATTTTGTCCTGCTCGAGACCCGTGAGGCGTTGCAAGCGCATCTGCAAGATCTCTTGTGCCTGATCATCTGATAATTTGTACAAACCATCACTTTGCAAGCCGTAATGCCGGGGCAGGCTCTCCGGACGGAACGCATCGATACCGCCCGACGCCGCCATCTCAGTACGCGACAACATCTCGCGTACCACCGAGGAGTCCCACGCGCGCGTCATCAGCTCTGCCTTGGCAACAGGGGGCGTAGGCGCTGCTTTAATAATTGCAATGAACTCGTCGATATTGGCGAGCGCCACTGCAAGGCCTTCCAGCACATGGCCACGATCACGTGCCTTGCGCAACTCGAATACGGTACGTCGTGTGACGACCTCGCGCCGGTGCGAGAGGAAGCAGTCGAGCATTTGCTTCAGGTTGAGCAGTCGGGGCTGGCCATCCACCAGCGCGACCATATTCATGCCGAAGGTGTCTTGCAGTTGCGTCTGCTTGAATAAATTGTTCAGTACGACATCGGGCAATTCACCGCGCTTCAACTCAATCACGACGCGCATGCCGGATTTATCGGATTCATCGCGAATATCCGAAATACCTTCCAGCTTCTTGTCACGCACTAACTCAGCGATGCGCTCGAGCAGCGATTTCTTGTTGACCTGGTATGGCAGCTCATCAACGATGATTGCGGCGCGGCCATCACGAATATCTTCGAAATGCGTCTTCGCCCGCATGACTACGCGACCGCGCCCGGTGCGGTAGCCGTCGCGTACGCCAGCCACACCGTAGATAATCCCGGCGGTAGGGAAATCCGGCGCCGGAATCAGCTCGATCAGCTCTTCAATTTTGCAATCAGGTGCGCTGAGTAAATGCAACGCACCGTTAATTACCTCGGTGATATTGTGCGGCGGGATGTTGGTGGCCATACCCACTGCGATGCCGGAGGAGCCATTGATCAGCAGGTTAGGAATACGTGTTGGCAGTACCGATGGCTCTTTTTCTTTGCCATCATAGTTAGGCACGAAATCAACCGTGTCTTTGTCGATATCCGCCAGTAGCTCTTGCGATATTTTGTCCAGACGGCACTCGGTATAGCGCATCGCCGCAGCATTGTCGCCATCGATCGAACCGAAATTGCCCTGCCCATCCACCAGCGTGTAGCGCAACGAGAAATCTTGCGCCATTCGTACCAAGGTGTCGTAGATCGCCTGATCACCATGCGGGTGGTACTTACCCATGACTTCACCGACCACACGCGCGCATTTCACGTAGGGTCGGTTCCAAACGTTATTGGTCTCGTGCATCGCGTACAAGACGCGTCGGTGTACGGGCTTCAGACCATCACGTACATCGGGCAGCGCACGCCCCACGATAACGCTCATGGCGTAATCGAGGTAGCTTTTGCGCATCTCCTCTTCTAGCGAAATCGGGATGGTTTCTTTAGCAAATTGATCCATGGAATCGGCAGGCGAGGCAGGAAGATTTTCAGTTTCGGTGAGCCCGCAAAAAATAGCGCGCGCGCTCTGTCAAAAAGCCCTCAAGTTTACCATGCCGACCCTCAAAAACTGGGACCAAAAGCAAGACCTAAGGCGGGTAGGCGCGCGTCCGATTCTCGGTTAAAATGATGACTTATTGGCATGCAAAACCAGCAAGCGCTGGCTGGCACCAGTTATTCCAATCTCGGCGGCATCAGCCGCAACTTTTAATCGGGATCGCACATGAAATCTGTTCTGCGCACAGCGCTCATCATTAGTTTGTTTGCTCTGGGTGGCTCCGCTTTGGCCGCAGGCGGTAGCAAGAAAGGCTACTTGGTAGACAGCCAAAACGATGTGGTTCGCAGCGGCTTCGGTCTCTGTTGGCACACCGGCTTCTGGACACCTGCTGACGCGATTGAAGAGTGCGATAGCGCCATCTCGAAGCCGGCTGCTGCTGCGCCTGCTCCAAGCCCGGCACCTGCGCCAACGCAAAAACTCGCGGCAGAACCTGAGCCTGACGAAGTCGTTTATGCAGAAGAGGAAACGGTACTGGCTGAGGACGAGCCTGATATGCCGGCACCAGCCCCGGCTGCAGCCGCAGCGGCTGCTCCCGCCCCCACTGCTGAAAAGGTAACCTTCTCAGCAGATGCCTTCTTCGATTTCGATAAGTCTGTGTTGAAGCCCGAAGGCAAGACCACATTACAAAATCTAGTGGCACAGCTGAAAAACACTGATATCGAGGTGGTCGTCGCGACAGGCCACACGGACTGGACAGGGTCTGATGCCTACAATATGAATCTGTCGATGCGGCGTGCGAAAGCGGTCAAGGCATTTTTGGTATCGCGAGGTATTCCGGAAGCGAGGGTATTCGTGGAAGGTAAAGGTGAAAGAAATCCAATTGCTGATAACCATACCAAGGAAGGCCGCGCTAAGAACCGCCGCGTCGATATCGAAGTGGTCGGTACGAAAAAGTAAATACGAAGCATGAATAGTGTTAGTTTGGCTAGTCAGTAACCAAGCCAGCTAACACGACGTACTAGAAAGAGCCGCTCACCCAGCGGCTTTTTTCTTTGTAGAGCCATTTCCGCTATCATTCGGCCATGAACGCCGATCCAGCAGAGCTTCAAAAATTTAGTGAGCTCGCCCACCGATGGTGGGACCCGCAATCCGAATTCCGTCCATTGCACGAGATTAATCCGCTTCGCTTAGAGTGGATTAATGCTCGCGCACCGCTAAACTCGAAGCGAGCGCTGGATGTGGGTTGTGGCGGTGGCATACTCGCTGAGGCGATGGCGAAAAAAGGTGCCAATGTCACTGGCATTGATCTATCTGAGAAGGCGCTAAAAGTCGCAGACCTCCATAGCCTTGAGTCGGGCGTCTCTGTCCGTTATAAGTACATCTCGGCAGAAGAAATGGCCACACGTGAAGCAGGGCAATTCGATGTTGTCACCTGCATGGAGATGCTGGAGCACGTTCCTGATCCTGCTGCTGTCGTCCGAGCCTGCGCCAGCCTGGCAAAACCCGGTGGCCATGTTTTTTTCTCTACCATCAACCGCAACTTAAAAGCCTATCTCTTTGCCGTGATTGGTGCTGAGTATGTTCTGCGTTTGCTACCCAAAGGCACCCACGACTACGCAAAGTTCATCACGCCGGCTGAGCTTTCACAGTTTGCCCGTAGTGCCGGGCTGGAAGTCGATGCACTGAAGGGTATGACCTACAACCCCATCACCAAGATTTATTCACTCAATCAGGACACGGACGTCAATTACCTGATTGCCTGTCGTAAGCCGCACTAAGCACATGCGACATCGACTTCCTGTGCCGCGCGCCGTGCTGTTTGATCTGGATGGCACGCTGGCTGACACCGCGCCTGATCTCGCACATGCGGTCAATAAAATGCGCCGCGATCGCGGCATGGACGCTACGCCGTACGAACTGCTGCGGCCGATGGCGTCTGCGGGTGCGCGTGGATTGATCGGGGTAGCGTTTGGTATTCAACCGGGTGACGCCGAATTCGAAGCGATGCGCATTGAATTTCTTGCAAATTACGAAGCGCAAATTGCGGACCAAACCGTACTGTTTGAAGACATCGTTGCGCTACTGGCAAAGATAGCGTCAAACAATCAGCAATGGGGTATCGTCACTAACAAGCCGTTACGTTATACGGATGCGCTATTGCCACTGATCGGGCTCGCGCATGCAGCCTGCTCCATATCCGGCGACACTACGCCGCACGCGAAGCCACATCCCGAGCCACTGTTTGAAGCGGCGCGTCGGCTGCAACTAGCGCCAGAGCAATGCTGGTATGTGGGGGATGATTTGCGCGACATACAAGCGGGTAAGGCAGCCGGTATGCCAACGATTGCTGCAGGCTGGGGCTACTGCGGCATCACCGAGCCCGCGAACTGGAACGCCGACTTTGTCGCCGGTAACCCGCGAGAGATCATCGAGCTTCTGTCAGACTCTTGAATTTTTCTGTCTTCATCCCATCTGATCCGCTAGAATGGTGGCACTGCTTGGGGGCGACCTGGTTTCGACAGGGGTTGCGAAGCAGCGTAGGGCATGCCGAGGACTGGTGACCTCGTAAATCCAGCCGGAAATCAATAACTGCAAACGATAACTCGTACGCAGTAGCCGCTTAATTGCGGCTTCCCTCACACCGCTTCGTCCCTGGGGCGGGCCAGCAATGGCGCGTGAGGTCATATACAGGGAATCGCGTTATGCCGGGTCACTTGGTATGGCGTTAAATTTAGGTGACTCGCCTTTCCGCAGCGTGTGTGTTCGCGTCGGCAAGGTCAAAATCAAACGACAACACTAAGCATGTAGAACTGCCTGTAGAGGGCTTTTGGACGCGGGTTCGATTCCCGCCGCCTCCACCAATTTGATGCATGCTGGTTATTGCCAGTTCATGCGGGTTCATGAGGATTCCTGAGGCCCTCATTTCCCCTCACCCGCTTCAGTTTTTTGAAGTTTCTCTCGCCACCCGGTGGGAAATTAAAACCGCAAGCACTTAGCCCCAATGAAATCAAAGACTTACTTCTGGACTCCGATCTCTAAAAGTCCAGAAGTAAGATTTCCTGGAAATTTCATGATCTGTTTGTATCGGGCATGAATGGCCATCGTCATTTTCAAGTCTTTGGTTCGGTCTTCACCAAGTACGCTGACTCATAGGCACGGACATCTTCTTGCCGATAAAGCACCTTGCCGCCGATTTTCAAATAATTGGGGCCCGTGTTTGCAGCGCGCCAGCGCTGCAGTCGAGAAGCAGAGCAATGCCATCGCTCAGCGAGCATCTGTTCGGTCAGCAAATCTGGATCTTTGATGTTAAGAGCACTCACTGTCTTTCGAGCACTTGATTTCCGTTGGCTCAATAGCGAATCAGTCTGATTGAGCTTCACGCGTAGCGAAGCCATCTGCTTCATATCCGTTGCCGTGATCGGGACACTGACGGTAAATGATCCGTCCGTATGGTCTGTGCGCGTCGACTTATGAGCTTTGGCTTGCAGGGCCTGGATAGCTTGCTCGAGGGTGAGTTTCTCGGCGAGCAGCGCTTTTTTGGTTTTCATGGAACCTCCAATAGAAAGCTACTATTTAAAAACAAACAGCATCACTTGACAGCCTGGTCGAGGACGAAGACTCGTTTACAACATGGATAACGCGTTTCGAAACAGGATCATCGACTTTGGTGAAGCAGGGTATGTGGTTCGCCACTGCATTAACCACCAGTACGTGCCCATATTGGTCGCACGTCATCACCAGAAAGGAGTGGGCTTCTGAATTTGTCAGGCGCGAAGCGTCGCGGCGGCGCAATTATTCAGTAATGCATGTACTTGTTGACAAATACTGACATATTCATATAATGTTGTTATGAAAATAGCACCTTCAAAGTCGGCACTTGAACTTCTCCATGCGAAGGGTATGGTTCGCGCGCATGAGCTTGCCAGCATCGGTGTGACGGGCGAGACGCTCCAGCAGCTTCTGCGAACTGGTCTACTGGTGCGGATCAGTCGGGGGCTCTATGCGGCGCCAGACAGAGCATTGAACGAGCATGATCAGCTGGCGCAGCTGGCGGTCAAACACCCCAGGATGGTGTTTTGCCTGCTGACCGCGCTCCGGATCCATGGGCTGACGACGCAGGCTCCTCATGAAGTCTGGGTTGCGATCTCGCCCAACGCCAGGGCGCCTAAGGTGAGCTATCCGCCACTTCGCATCGTTCGGCTCTCCGGTGCGGATGTGCTGGTCGTGACGATATCGCTCGACGGTATCGTGCATATTCCGGTGACCTCGGTCGCCAAGACCGTGGCCGACTGCTTCAAGTTCCGAAACAAGATCGGACTGGACATTGCGCTTGAGGCACTCAGAGATGCTTGGCGGCAGAAAAAGGTCACCATGGATGAGCTGTGGGAGTCGGCCCAGCTTTGCCGGGTGACCAACGTCATGCGCCCCTATCTAGAGAGCCTGGTATGACGACGCGCAATTCTGCAGCGTCCGTGCGTGCACGACTGCTCAACAAAGCGCGGGCCCAAGGTGTGGACCTTCAGTTATTGCTCACCCGCTACGGTTTGGAGCGATTGCTGTACCGCCTGAGCGTCTCCCGCGAGCGGGACAACTTCCTTTTGAAGGGCGCCTTGCTGTTTGACCTGTGGTATGACGTACAATTTCGCCCAACGCGGGACATCGATCTGTTGGGCTTTGGGCTGGCGGAAATTCCTCTCCTCGTCGCCGCCTTTGAAGGTATCTGCGCGATTGAAGTCGACGACGGCATCGCATTCGATTCAACATCCATACGGGCGGACGAAATCCGAAAGGAAGCCAACTACGCGGGGATCAGACTAACGCTGACTGGCACGATCGATGGTGCCCGTGGCCCCGTTCAGATCGACGTCGGGTACGGAGATGCTGTCACTCCTGCACCCGAGTCAGCCCGCTACCCGGTGATGTTCGGTGACATGCCAGCACCAACCCTACGGGTCTATCCACGATATACGGTGGTGGCCGAAAAGCTGGAGGCCATCATTTCCTTGGGCATGGCCAATAGTCGTATGAAGGATTACTTCGACTTATGGGTCATCCTACGGGACGCCGAGTTGGACCGGACTATTCTCGTGCAGGCGGTCGAGGCCACGCTGAATCGCCGCGGCACGAGAAAACCTTCAGGGGTACCGATTGGCCTGAGCGAGCAGTTTTCGAGCGATCGACAGAAACTCATACAATGGACTGCCTTCATCAAGCGCAATCAACTAACGGCCGCGTCTTTGGAACAAACATTACAGGAGCTACGCACTGCCTTGATGTTTCTTTTCCAAGAGGATCATGGTGCTTGAATCGCCCAGCGATCGGTCGGGGACTCGATGAAGGAGGCTTCTGAACTTGCGAGGCTCCGAGCGGAAAACGACCGCTTAATTGCCCTGCTGGAATCGCACGGGATTGATTGGCGTGCGGCGCAGCCACCTGCCCTCGAGGCCTGTGATCCCGAACCGTCTCGGCTTTCCACTGCCGCGAAAGTTGCGCTCTTCCGTCGTCTCTTTCGGGGACGAACCGATGTCTATCCGATCCGCTGGGAGGCCAAGACCTCGGGTAAGTCGGGCTACTCGCCTGCCTGCGCGAATGAATGGCGTGCCGTTGTGTGTGAGAAACCTCGCATCAAGTGCGGAGACTGCAGCAATCGTCTGCTGATTCCGCTGTCCGATGCGGTGATCTATGACCATCTTGCGGGCGAACATACAGTCGGCGTATATCCGCTGCTGGAGGACGACAACTGCTACTTTCTTGCGGTCGACTTCGACGAGGCGGAATGGAAGGACGATGCACGGGCGTTCATGCAATCTTGCGAGGCGCTCGGCGTGCCGGCGGCGTTGGAGATTTCGCGCTCCGGAAAAGGCGCTCACGTCTGGGTGTTCTTTGCGGGACGCGTTTCGGCCAGTGATGCGCGGCGTCTCGGCACCGCCATCATCAGTCTTACCTGCTCGAGCACTCGACAATTGAAGCTGAAATCCTATGATCGACTGTTCCCAAACCAGGACACCATGCCCAAAGGCGGGTTCGGAAATCTGATTGCCCTCCCGTTGCAAAAAGGTCCGAGGGAGCAGGGTTTCAGTATCTTCGTCGGTAACGATCTACAGCCGTACCCCGATCAATGGGCGTTCCTGGCGTCCATCCAGCCGATGGCAGCTCACGACATCGAGCCAACCATCCATCGAGCGACGGGCGGTGTCCATCCGCTAGACGTCACCTTCATCGACGACGAGGACTTGGCCACGCCCTGGAGGCGCGAAAGCGCAGCAAACAATATGCTGGCCGGCTCGATGCCAAAATCATTGACGGTCACGCTGGCCAATATGATCTATTTCGAGAAGGCTCACTTGCCGCAGGCATTGGCTAACCGCCTCATCCGGCTGGCGGCTTTCCAGAACCCCGAGTTCTACAAGGCCCAGGCGATGCGGATGTCAGTATGGGACAAACCGCGCGTCATCGGTTGCGCCGAGAACTATCCCCGCCACATCGCCCTGCCGCGCGGTTGTCTGGATCCTGCGTTATCGTTGCTGCGAGAAAACGGCATCGACTGTGAGCTACGAGACGAACGCTTCACCGGGCAGCCGCTAGAGGTGTCCTTCGTCGGCAGTCTGCGCCCCGATCAGGAGGCCTCAGTTGCCGGACTGTTTTCTCATGATGCTGGCATACTTTGCGCGCCGACTGCCTTCGGCAAGACGGTCACCGCCGCCGCGATGATCGCCCGGCGGGGCGTCAACACCCTGGTGTTGGTTCACCGCACTGAGTTGCTAAAACAATGGCAGGAGCGCCTGCAAGCCTTTCTGGGCGTCGCCAAGGGCGTGGTTGGCACCATTGGCGGCGGCAAGGCCAAGCCTACTGGCAAGATCGACATCGCCGTGATGCAGTCCCTGTCCCGCCATGGCGAGGTGAACCCGCTGGTCGAGGACTATGGGCAGGTGATCGTTGACGAGTGCCATCATGTCGGTGCCGTCTCTTTCGACGCGATTCTCAAGCGGACCAAGGCGAAGTACGTGCTGGGCCTCACAGCAACACCGATTCGTCGCGACGGTCAGCAGCCAATTATTTTCATGCAGTGCGGGCCTATCCGTCATACGGCGGCCAAGCCAGCTAGTTCGCCGCACGATCTTGAGGTCGTACCGAATTTTCATCATGTACGGATCGATGTGGTGGCCGATGCCGGTATCCAAGACGTCTTTCGACATCTCGCCAATGACGCCGACCGAACGACCGCGATCGCCGCTGCGGTGCGTGATGCCGTTGCACAGGGACGCAAGGTCATAGTCCTGACCGAACGTACGGAACATCTCGAAGCCATCAAGGCGGAACTCGACACTCTGCAACCGGCACCGTTTGTCTTGCATGGTCGAATAACCAAGAAGCAGCGATCAGAGCTGGTCAAAGACCTAGAGGCCCTGCCGCCCGGCGCGCCTCGTGTCCTCCTGTCTACCGGCAAGCTGGTTGGAGAAGGATTCGATCACCCTCCGCTCGACACGCTGGTGCTGGCCATGCCCGTTTCCTGGAAGGGCACCCTGCAGCAGTACGCCGGACGTCTGCACCGGGAGTACACTGGCAAGTCCGACGTGCGGATCATCGACTTCGTGGACACCGGCCACCCTGCGCTGCTGCGTATGTGGGATAAACGGAAGCGCGGCTATCGGGCGATGGGTTACAGGATCGGGTCAGATGATCCTCCGAAATGACGACAAACTCTCCAGCGACCGTCTGGACCAAACAGACGTTCTTGTCTACTGAGAGAATTGAGGAATATTACGGAAAATTGAGTACCTGGCCTAATAAGTAACAAAAACCCTCAGTTTTCCGAAGCAATCATATGCAGCAATAGCGAACCAATACGCTCACTTCAGACGGAAATCGAACCCAGGTCCGCACCCACCACCAACTAAAAGACCACCCTCGCGGTGGTTTTTTAGTTGGTGGATTTGAGTGGTACTAGCCCGCGTCCACGCGGGGCGAGGACAGGGTTTCGTCAAGCAACGCTTGACGCTGGCCGAGCGGGCGAGCGATGCAACGCGAGCCCCGGCTTACGAGCCGATTCCCGCCGCCTCCACCATTTGTTAAAAAACCAACCTCTCTCGGTTGGTTTTTTTTCGCCTAATCGCTGCCAAAACTCGCGTGTTCCCGTGGGCTAGTGCGGAAATTTGTGGACTTCGCCCTGAGCGTCGGTCGACCCGTTCTGAGCCTAATTCTCTCTAATTAGGCCTACTCTCTCAGTGGGCATCACGCTTAAGAATAAGCCGAAGTCCGGTGAGCTTGCGCAGCGCTGCCCGCTCAATGTTGACCCAACGAGCAACGCGCTCGCCACGGTAGAGAGCGGCCCGACGCGACTGGAACTCAGCGATCAGGGCGCGCGGCTCACCGCACCCCGGATTAATCTGAACTGATCAGCTACGAATCGACATCTCCGGCGATTTCAATTTCCTTAGCGTCGGTGCGACCGCTATTCTCGAGCACCTTCATCATGGATTTTTCGAGGTCGAGTGGCAGAAGGCGAAAATTACCTGCCTCGATGGCTTGGCCGAGTTCCGCCATTTTTGCAGCGACTTCGGCGTTCCAGTTTTCTTGATTCATTTCCAGAGATCATACCAAGCGTGAAATTCACTAGGACTAAGGCGATATCGGGCAATGTTCCCTTCGTGAAGACTAAGCAGTTGGTTCTCGACCACTTCAATGAATCGTTCGCGATCTGGGGCCTCGATTTGCTCTTGTGCAAAGCGGTGGATGTGACTGATGGCCTGTGGTTTGCTCAGCTTTTCGCGCACCACGGTAGCGACCACTTGGGTGATGTGCTGCCTGTGCTGCAAACGGAAGGGGTCAGGGTCGCCTAGCGACTGGCGCACAGCGGAATAGCGAGCGCAGGAGCGTTTGTAGGCCCAGACGAATACATCGCGAAGAAGCTCAACTCGGTTGACTTCATAGATACCCAGCATGGCGCTGATGTAGGTGCTCTGCGACACATCGACGAAAGACAAAGGGCACAGATTACGTTTAATCAGGGGAATGTTAGCGGCTAGGCGAGATGCACGTTTATTGACGTCTTCAAAAGGCTGCAAATATGGCAAATGCACCATCGCAAAAAACGCCTGTTCAAAGGGGTCTCGTATGGCAGTCGCCGTATCCAGCACTTGGTCAAAACACTCCTCGATCCGTTGTGGCCCTTCCAGCGGCAGGAAAGTGGTCTGGCCAATGCCAACCGAGATGGTGCGCAAGCGACCACTGGCGGTGGGGTCGTCCAGCAGGTTGTCCGACAGCAAGGCGTGTAGATTGAGCAGCGTATAGCGATTGAAGCCAATTTCCCCGGCTGAATCGATCAAGAACTCAATGGCTTCCTTATGATTCAGAATCATCTGCGCTTCGAGCGCATCCTTGCCTGATGCGGCCTCGCCAGCTGAAATCAACCGTTCGGTTTCTAGCAGGGAATAGGTGTTGCCCTCCAGTCGGCTGGAGTTCCAGGACAGGTCGATCAGTAGCCGATTGGCCAACTGCCGGGCATAAGTTCCTGCCGGTTCATTACTGCTGACGGCCTGTCCCTGTGACAGCAGTTCGTCTCGAATCGATTGGCTGAGGTAGTAGGTTTCGTTGGGTCGGTACTCATCCAGAAACGCCCGGTTGTAACCTACTGGTTTGCGCAACATTAAGGGCTGCCGAACCTGCTGCTCGATAGTTTTTGCTTCAGGCGATAAGGGGATCAGGATTTCTGCGTGAGTGGTTACGGTTGCCCTTGCGACGATATTGACCTGCCCACTGACTACTTTACCGCGCAGATATTTGACAGCACGCCCCTGTCCTTCACGATGCACTCGCTCTTGAGCAATCAAGCTGTTGAGCCAGCGCTGCAGTGTCCGGCGGTTAGTCGGCCCGGACAGATTTTCTTCAATCTGCTCGATGCTGGCACCGCCTGGAAAGCGAGCAATGGCCTCGAGCACCTCGTCATAGGTATCGGTCGGGATGATTCTGGCCACTGGTCGTCCTGTCGCGCATTGCTCACATTACGACATTAAATGAACTTTTGTGTCGCGAAACCATTATCGCGACATTAATGGTGTCGCGCAAGTCTTTCGCGACATTAAAGGTGACCGTCATGTCGGTTAACAGACCAGAATTTAGATTTGACTCTCATTTAACTAATTGGCATATTATGCCAATCGAGTTTTCGGGAGGGCCGCATGCCCACACGTAATGTTGTACTCACTGATCATCAAGCTTCTCTGGTCGAGCACCTGGTTGCGAGCGGCCGCTATCAAAATGCCAGTGAGGTTCTTCGAGAGGGTCTTCGTCTCGTCGAGCAGCGCGAAGCTGAAGATGCCTATCGTCTTGAGGCACTTCGGTCCGCAGTACAGGTCGGCATCGAAGACATCGCAGCTGGAAAATTCAAGGCTTTTGAGGGAAAAGAGTCGCTGCGGGCTCACCTAAAATCTATCACTGACAAAGCAATCGCTGCTAAATGAGCCTGACCTGGCAGGTTCGTCTGGCAGGCCAGGCTGAACAAGATTTGCTCGATATCACCCTATGGACGGCTGAGAATTTCGGCCCGAGGCAAGCCGAGCATTACGCCGAAACCATTGCACTTGCAATCGAGGCCTTGCATGACGGACCAGAAATTTTGGGTGCCAAAGTGCGAGATGAAATTGGAATGGGTATTCACACTTTACATGTAATTCAACTGAGAACGTGAGCCATCGAACGCTGTATTGCCGTTACCAGGCGCGTAGAAACCTTCCAGACGAACAAGCACCTGACCATCGACTTCAATATGCAAATCCTGACCGACACGCTTAGCCCTCATGTTAGCTGGCAGCTTGTCCGACTTAACGTCGACTACGGTATACGCTGATCCCGGTTCGACCTGCACCGAATCAGTAATAATTTCTTTCGTGGAAATTTTCCCGGCAGGACTACGCCTAAGCAGCTTGAATTGCCTCGGGTCTAGCTTCGACATTAAAAATCTCCATGACTAAGTGAGAGGGATACAACAGCCCGGGCTTAGTGGCGTGTATACCGTTGAAGTACGTGGAGATAATGCATCAAGGACTGCTACTTATTGTTGTATTGATCAGACGATTTACTCAAACGATTTCATTGATTCGTAGATGCTATCGTACATTTGCGCGCATCGCGGTGATGGATAAAGGCCTTTTTTTGGTAGTCCATCAAAGCAAATCATCAGCGCCGGTCTATCGAATCTCATCGCAAAATCCATCCTGTGATATTTCCGCGACTAACAGGATCAAATGCGCTATTCCATTGGGGGTCTGCGATGGTGCTTCGGGTAGGCATCGCAACACCGTTATTGCTGCGATTAGTAAAAAAACTCAACTCAGCGTATTGCTATTGGCGCCGTAGCTTTAGGTGTATTGAGCTCATTCCGTTCGATAGGCTGGCAGTAGTCATTGTCGGTGGCTGTCTCGGTTGCTGGCTGATCGGGGCTCCAGCGACATCGATAGCGAGAGAGTCTATCGATAGCATGACTACCAATACACCCGATCTCACACAAGAAAAAATAACACTTGAGCAGGCACTCCGCATCGCCGCAGATGTGCACCCGAGTATCGTGCAAAGAATCAGTGAACAAAGCGCGAGCGATTTCGGTATCGCCGGCGCTCGCTGGCAGCAGTGGCCTGCGCTCAGCGCGTCTTCATCACGCGGGTCGCTTGGAAGTACCTTGACCGAGCTTCAAATCGAGCAACCGCTTTGGACCGGTGGTCGCATAACCGCCAACATCAATGCCGCTGAGGCACGAGCCGAGGCCGCACGACAAGTGGTACTGGAAACCCGTAAGAGCATCCTTGAGCGCACCATCAACACCTACGCTGAGGCGATGCGTTTACGGTCTCGGATCGATAGCGCTGATGCTGTCATCGCCGACTACGAGCAGCTCACCGCGATGATTGACCGTCGCACTGCAAGTGGCGTCAGTCCACAATCTGATGCAGTGAACGTACGCGCCCGGCTGCAACAAGCGCAAACCGAACGAATGCAGCTGCGGCTTCAGCAACAGCACATGCATACCGAACTCGAGTTGCTGATTGGTAGACGGTTCTCTGAGCTGATCACGCCAGCACCCTTGGCTGCAGTGCCAATGACCATCGACGAGGTTACCGGCGCAGCCTTGGACGCCGCACCCGAACTCGTACGGATGGATGCCGAACAGCGCATTGCTGAGGAAGTCATTGCGACTAGCCGTGCCAGCCTGTCGCCTTCGCTTTCATTGCGCTATCAACGGCTCTTTGGTGGTGGCTCGCTATACACGAGCGACCAGATTTTTTTGGGACTGACTTACCAACCCGGGAATGGGCTTTCGTCGCTGTCGGCCATCAGCGAGGCCGAGGCACGGCGCAGTGGTGTCAGCTATGCGCGCGAAACGATAAGGCTAGAGCTGACCGCGCGCGTGCGCAGTCTATGGCAACAAGCCGATTCGGCACGCCGGGAATTAGTCGTACTTCAGGAATTAGTGAAATCAACGCAGCAAGTCTATGAATCCTGTTTACGACAGTTCCCGGTAGGACGTCGTACATGGCTTGAGCTACTACTCGCACGACGCGATGTTATTCAAGCGCAGTATGCGCTCTCTGATATGCAATGGAGCAGCTTCGCGGCAACGCTCAAACTCGAGCTGCTGACGGGCCGACTGACTGCGCGTAATTATCGTCTTGATGCCGAGGCCTCACCGTGAATCACGCAGCCGATCACTTCAACACCCAGAGTGAACCGACCTGGGAATCCAGGCAGGATACAAGAAGCGCGCGTCAATGGTTCATCAGTGCGATCATGAAGCGGCGCTGGGTATTTATCGAGTCGGTGATCGCCACATTCGTGATCAGCATGCTGGGCCTTGGCGCCTCTTTCTATAGCCTTCAGGTCTATGACCGGGTGATTCCCACACAAGCACACGCGACACTCATGGCACTGACAATCGGTGTCGGTATTGCTTTATTGTTCGAGTTCATCCTGAAACAGGTACGGTCGCTGATGGTAGATCGCGGCTGCAAAGCGATCGAGGAAGAGCTATCGGATATTTTTTTTCGTCGTATGCTGGGCATACGGATGGAGGCACGACCACGATCAGTCGGCAGTTTCGCCGCACAAGTACGCCAGTTCGAACTGGTACGCCATTTTATGAGCTCATCAACGATCTTTCTGATGGCGGATTTACCCTTCTGTTTTTTATTCATCGCCGTGATCGGCATGATCGGAAATTGGTTAGCGGTGATTCCGCTTGTTTTGCTGCCAATTGTGCTGATCACCTCATTATGGCTGAACTGGCGCATCGCTCGGTTAACGCGGCAGCAACTACGCGATACGCGCCAAAAAAATGGTTTACTGGTCGATGTTATCGACGGCATCGAAAGCATTAAAGCTGCCGGTGCAGAGACGACAATGCTGCAGCGTTGGCGTCACTTGGTAAGCTCGAGCGCTGAATTTGAGCTGGGTACGCGTCACTGGTCATCCATGGCGTCGCATATTGCCCAGCTGCTTCAACAGCTGAGCTACATCGCTATTATCGGTACCGGCGCGTGGATGGTGAGCGTTGGACAAATTTCCATGGGCGCACTGATCGCCTGCTCTATCCTCAGTAATCGGGCATTGTCTCCGATCACTTACATCGCTAGCTGGGCTACGCAATGGCAACACGCAAAAGAAGCATTACGTGGCCTGGACGAGATGATGAGACTACCGGTAGATCATGTTGACATCAGCAGCACGATCTATCCCTCGAATTGCAGTGGCATGCTGCGTGTTGAACAGGCGTCATTTGCTTTCAATGACAAGCTCACCGCTCTTCAGCCAGTGTCACTGACGATCGCCAGCGGCGAGCGCGTTGCGATTGTGGGGCCCATTGGTTCAGGCAAGTCAACGCTGGTTCGGCTACTGACCGGTCTGTATCGGCCAACCACTGGCAAAGTGCTGATGGATGGCGTTGATATGGCATTACTGGCGCCGGCATTTTTACGCGAGCAGATTGGCTACTTGCCCCAAGATATTCGTCTGCTACAAGGAACACTCCGCGACAACCTCACGCTGGGCCTCAAGCCACCAACGGATAGCGCGATACTGAGCGCAGCCAAGCTCACCGGGTTCGATACGGTCATCAGCGCGCACCCACAGGGATTACAGCGCCCTATCGACGAGGGCGGACGCGGCCTCTCTGGCGGACAACGTCAACTCCTTGGCTTGACACGTTTATTGCTGCATCAGCCCGCGCTGCTATTGCTGGACGAACCAAGCTCTGCGATGGATGCGGAGTGCGAGGCCAACGTCATGCGGCAGCTTTTCAGCACGCTCGCCAGCTCAACCACAGTAGTTCTGGTGACCCATAAGCTGAGCCTGCTGCGAATGGTAGATAGGGTCATTGTTATGGATCAGGGTCGCATTCTGCTTGATGGTGCGCGCGGCGATGTACTCGATAAGCTGAGCACACCTGCACAAAACATCGCGCCCGCGCAGCCAACGTCGGCGGCACCACATCACTCGACAGATCTAATGAGCGCCTCCCCATGACCAAAGCCGCGAATGACACTGATAAGCAGTCACGTGTGGTAGTCTGGGTCAGCCTTCTGGCATTAGTCTGCTTTTTGATTTGGGCTGCGCAAGCCGAACTTGAGCAAGTCACAC
>Ga0172372_10004502_pt1 | contig 19776 bp, 15 predicted proteins | sample LakKiv5m_2_FD_114544 | JGI IMG/M metagenome (GOLD analysis project Ga0172372, IMG submission 114544) | Freshwater microbial communities from Kabuno Bay, South-Kivu, Congo - kab_092012_9.5m | ecosystem: Environmental > Aquatic > Freshwater > Lake | place: Democratic Republic of the Congo...
AGTCGCCGACGATGGAGTCGCCGGTGTTCCAGTAGCTCTTCGGTTCGGGGTTCAGCCAGTACACGTGACGTGCCTTCTGGCGGATCTCCTTGATGACCCAGCTCTGCGAGGCGTGGTAGTTGTTGCGCGCGTCTCCGAGCAGCAGAACCGTCGTCTTCGGACCAACGTCCTTGCCGAAACGGTCCCAGAACACCTCGAAGGCGTGCCCGTAGTCGGAGTGCCCGTCGACCCACACCACGTCGGCCTCGGTGTTGACGCGATGTATGGCCTCGGTGATGTCCTCGGTGCCCCGGAAGTACTCGGTCACCTCGTCGAGCCCGTCGATGAAGACGAACGAGCGAACCTTCGAGAACTGGTTCTGGATCGCGTACACCAACATGAGTGTGAATCGAGCGAAGGCCGCCACGCTGCCCGAGATGTCGGCCACCACCATGAGTTCGGGCTTGGCCGGACGCGGATACTTGAATTTGGGATCGGCCGGCACCCCGCCGTACGACAGCGAATGGCGCACCGTGTTGCGGAAGTCGAGGGGTCCCTTGCGCCCGTGCCTCCGTTTGCGCGCCAGTCGTGCGGCGAGTTTGCGGGTGAGGGGATACAGCGACTTCTTGAGCAACTGCATCTCGTCGCGGCTCGCGTGCATGAACTCGACGTCCTCCGGGAGCGGCTTGCGGAGAGTCTTGGCCATCGCCTCGGCGCCACGATCGGCCACCAGTCGACGCCTGATCTCGGCCTCGATCTCCTTCTTGAAGTCCTCGATGCGCGTCTGGTACTCGTCGCGCTCGAGCCGTTCCTCGAGCGCGGTGAGATCTCCCCCCACCTGCTCGCGGGAGGCCTCCATGAGTTTCTGGAGCATCCCCTCGAGGTCGAGGTTCCGAAGAGTGCGGTACAGGTAGTACGTGCCGCCGACCGGACGACCCGGCTCCATTCCGGCGAACCGTTGAACGGACTGCTTGGCGAGTGCCCGCATCAGGGCCTGATCGGCGTTCAGCAGGGCCTTCATCAGCATCTGGGCGATCTCCTCGGGCGTGAGGCTGTCGAGCCCTCCGGCGCCACCCCGCCCCTCGCCCTGCTGGAGTTGATCCTGCATCTCCCGCCACATTCGGTCGACGTCGTCGTCGGAACCCTCGACCAACTTGTATTCCGGGCCACGCAACGAGAAGTAGACCTCGAACACGGTTTCGAAGGCCCTCCAATGCGAACTGTTCTTCACCAAGGTGGCGCCGAGCGCGTACTTGAAGGCCTCACGATCCTCGAGGGGTATGTGGCGAACCGCCTCCATGGCGTCGAGGTTCTCGGTGAGCGACACCGGGAGCCCCGCGTTGCGGAGCTCCTTCACGAATCCGGAGAGGAGGTCGATCATCGGACGAGCCGCTAGCCGAGATCGACCGCGAGTTCCTTGGCCGCCTTGGCGATGTCGGTCTGGTACTTCAACAGAACGTGCAGCGTTTCCTTGGCGGTGTCGGCGTCGACCACGTCGGCGTTGAGCAGCAGGAGGGTGCGCGCCCAGTCGAGCGTCTCGCTCACGCTCGGCGCCTTCTTCAGATCGAGTTGCCGGATGCTTCGCACGATGCGGGCGACCTGATCGGCGAGGTGCTCGGTGATGCCGTCGACCTTGGCGAGGACGATTTCCTTCTCGCGATCCATGCTCGGGTAATCGACGTGCAGGTAGAGGCACCGGCGCTTCAACGCCTCCGAGAGTTCGCGCGTGTTGTTCGACGTCAGGAAGACCATCGGAATCTGCCGAGCGGTGATGGTTCCGAGTTCGGGAATCGACACCTGATACTCCGACAGGATCTCCAGCAACAGCGCCTCGGTTTCGACCTCCACACGGTCGACCTCGTCGATGAGCAACACCACGGGGTCGGTGGAGCGAATCGCCTCGAGCAGCGGTCGGGTGAGAAGGAAGTCCTCGCTGAAGATGTCGTCGTGGATGTCGCTCCAGGAGTCGCTGTTCCTGTCGGCCTGGATGCGAAGCAATTGCTTCTTGTAGTTCCACTCGTAAAGGGCCTTCGACTCGTCGAGACCCTCGTAGCACTGCAACCGGATCAGTCGGCTACCGGTCAGTTCCGCGACGCTCTTGGCCAACTGGGTCTTTCCGGTGCCGGCCGGACCCTCGACGAGAATCGGCTTGCCGAGCCGGTCGGCGAGGAACACCACCCCGGCGATGCCGTCATCGGCGAGATAGTCGACGCCCTTCAGACCGTCGCGAACCTGCTGAACAGACGAGAAGCGTTCACCCATTGGATGAACCCTACAAGCGACCGGCTGTCGCGCCCCAGTCCGGCAGTCGTCGCGATCGTTGCTCCACGTGCCCGTGCGCAGGTCCTAGGGTGATGCCGATGGGGCCGTCGGATCGCGACTTGTTGCGGAGCAACGCCGTCGTGGCCCTCGGCACCGGATTGTCGCGACTGACCGGAATGCTCCGGGTGATCGTCTTCGGAATCATCATCGGGCAGACCGCGCTGGCCGATGCCTACGACGGCGCCAACAACTCCCCCAACGCGGTGTACGAACTACTCCTGGGAGGGGTGCTCTCGGCCGCACTCGTTCCGATGTTCACCCGACTGCTGGAAGAGGACGATCGCGAGTCGGCCGAGGCCGTGATCGGGGTCGCCGTCGTGGCCCTCACGGTGATCACCGCCATCGCGGTCGCCGCCGCACCCTTCATCTTCCGGTTGTTCGCACTCAATCCGGCCGACGGAATCGACGCCGCCCAGTTCCGAACGGTCGGCACGGCACTGACGCGAATCTTCTTGATCCAGATCTTCTTCTACGGAATCTCGGCGTTGTTCGGCGCGCTGTTGAACGCCCAACGGAGATTCTTCGCCGCGGCGTGGTCGCCGGTCCTCGCCAACCTCGTCATCATCTGCTCGCTGCTCTACGTGCCGATCCTTCTCGAGAACGTTCCCCGCAACATTCCCCTCGCCGAGGTGCTGAACAGCCCGTCGTTCCGATGGTTGCTCGGCCTCGGAGCGACCGGCGGAATCGCGCTGCAGGCCCTGATCCTCCTGCCGGCCATCCACCGGGCGGGACTCAACCTGAGGTTCCGGTTCCAACCCCGACATCCGGCGGTGAAGCGCCTGATCGCTCTGTCGGGCTGGACGTTCGGATACGTGATGGCCAACCAGATCACGGTGGTGATCGTGAAGAACCTCGCCGAGCCGGGCAGTGGTGGCCAGGACGCGTACGCCAAGGCCTCGACATTCTTCTACTTCCCGCACGGCCTTCTCGCGATGAGCATCGCCACCACCTTCATCCCCGAGATGGCTCGCGCCGTCGCGCGTCGCGACCGAACGGCTTTCGTCGAACGCACGTCGCTCGGCATCCGATTGGTGGGATTGCTCACGTTTCCCGCGGCGCTCGGTTTCCTCGTTCTCGCCCGCCCGATCATCGGTGCCCTTCTGCAGTACGGACAGTTCGACGCCGAGGCCGCCGACACCACGTCGAGAGCACTGGCCGGACTCGCCATCGGCCTCATCGGCTATTCGATCTTCTTGTTCGTTCTGCGGGCCTTCTACGCTCACCAGGACACCCGAACCCCTTTCGTCATCAACTGCTTCCAAAACCTCCTCAACATCGCCCTCGCCTTTCTTCTCGTGGGGCGCTTCGATCTCCTCGGTCTCGGTGTCGCGTTCTCGGCGTCGTACCTCGGTGCGGCGTTGTTGGCGTTGTACGTGCTCGGGCTGAAGGTGCCGGGCTTTCCGGTGGTTCCCACGCTCGTGGCCCTGGGGCGCATGCTGACCGCCGCTCTCGCCATGGCCGGCGTGATCTGGTTGGCGGTTCGACCGGTGGGCGACGACGACGGTGTCGGAGCGCTGCTGCGAGTGGCCACCGGCATCGCCATCGGCTCGCTGGCCTACCTGGGCGGCCTCACCCTCCTGCGCGCCCCGGAGGTCGTGCAGTTGCGATCGATCTCCTCCGGTCTGCGCGCGCGACTCGGCGATCGAACGCTTCGTCGCGGCTCGTCCACCGACCCGAACGGGTCGCCGGACGAGTCAGCCCTCGAGCAGCACGAGGCCGTCGCGGTGCACGACGACGGTGGGGCCTCCGTCCGCGAGGTCGGCGCTTCGTCGACCCCGGGCCGCCGAAGCCTGTTCGGCCGACATCACGGCGAGACCTCGGGCGACGACTGAACCCGCCGGATCGACGACTTCGATCGTGTCGCCCGCCTCGAAATCGCCTTCGACCCGCAACACCCCGGCCGGAAGCAACGACACGGTTCCCCGGGCGAGGGCCGACGCCGCACCCGCATCGACGGTCACCCGACCCCGGATCTCGCTGGCGTAGGCGATCCACAGCTGGCGCGACGAGAGGTTGCGATCCGCGCCGTGGAAGGTGGTGCCGACACGATCGCCGGCAACCGCCCGAGCCACGACGGACTCGGCATCGGCGCGGGCGATCACGGCTCTCGTCCCCGACCAGGCGGCGATGCGCGCCGCGGACAACTTCGAGGCCATTCCCCCACTTCCCCGATTCGAGCCGGATTCTCCGGCCGCGACCGACATCAGTGGGTCTCCCGGACGCACGTCGTCGACCAATCGTGCGTCGGGATCGCGGCGGGGGTCGGAGGTGTACAGGCCGTCGGTGTCGGTGAGGAGAACCAGCACCTCGGCCCGCAGCAGATGCGAGAGCAGGGCGGCGATCCGATCGTTGTCGCCGAACCGGATCTCGTCGTTCGCGATGGCGTCGTTCTCGTTCACCACCGGAACGCAACCGAGTTCGAGAAGCCTCTCCAGCGTCTCGCGCGCGTGCAGGTACTGACGACGATCGACGAAATCGTGCGGAACGAGCAGTACCTGGGCGGCAACGATTCCGAGTGTCGCGAATTCGGCGTTGTACACCTCCATCAGTCGACTCTGCCCGACCGCGGCCAGCGCCTGGAGGGTGCGCATGTCGGCGGGACGTTCGGGGAGTCCCAGGGCCGAGACTCCGGCCGACACCGCCGCCGAGGTCACCAACACCACGTCGTCGCCACTCGCCCGCAGGCCGGCGATCTGGGTGCAGATCGAGCGGATCATCGAACGATCGATCACTCCCCGAGCGTCGGTGAGCGACGAGGTGCCGATCTTCACGATCACGAGACGGCGGGCCATGCGAGGACTCATCGCTCCGGGGTGTAGTCGAACGAGAAGTCGCCGATCCACACGACGTCGCCCTGCACCGCACCGGCGCGCGACAGGAGTCGGGGCACGCCGAGTTTCGCCAATCGCTCGCCGATGTACGACAACGCGTCGGCGGTCGTGACGTCGTTGAGATGCACGGCCCGCAACACCTTTCGTCCGTGGACTCGGAAGGCGTGTTCGTCGATGCGCTCGACCCACGCGCCGTCCGAGTCGGGACGCAGGATGACCCGCCCTTCCGCGGAAGGCTCCGCCGAACGTGCGTCGTGCACCAGCGACGCGAGTCGCCCCACCACGTCGCGCACTCCTTGGGTGGTGATGGACGACATCACCTGAGGTGACTCGTGCGCGAACGCCGCGACGAATTCGGACACCACGTCGTGCGACGCGGCGTCGGCTTTGGTGCCGACCACGAGTCTGGGTCGCTCGAGCAATGTCGCGTCGTAACGACCCAACTCGTCGATCAGCACGTCGTACTGCCGTCGGGGCGCGTGAGCGGGATCGTCGGGGTCGGCCGGAGCCAGATCGACGAGCAAGCACAGCACGCGTGCCCGTTCGACGTGTCGCAGGAATCGGTGACCGAGCCCCTTGCCGTCGGCCGCACCCTCGATGAGCCCGGGTATGTCGGCCACCACGAACTCGGTGTGGTCGTCGATGCGCACGACCCCGAGATTGGGTTCGAGTGTGGTGAACGGATAGTCGGCGATCTTCGGACGGGCGGCCGACACGACGCTGATGAACGTGCTCTTGCCGGCGTTCGGGAAGCCGACCAGAGCCACGTCGGCGAGCAGTCGCAGTTCCAGTCGCAGCCAACGGTCCTCGCCGTGTTCGCCCTGCTCGGCGAAACTGGGCGCTCGTCGACGATTCGTGAGGAATCGGGCGTTGCCACGCCCTCCGCGTCCACCGTGCGCCGCCAGCCACTTGTCGCCGTGGTGCTGCAGATCGGCCAACACTTCTCCCGAGTACATGTCGCGCACGATGGTTCCCTCGGGCACCTTGACCTCCAGCGATTCGCCGCGACGACCGTGAAGATCCTTTCCCTTTCCGTGAACCCCGTTCCCGGCGATGCGGTGCGGGTGATCTCGGAAGGCCAACAACGACGCGGCGTTGCGATCGGCAACGAGCCACACGTCACCACCCTGACCGCCGTCTCCTCCGTTGGGCCCACCCATCGCCACCGGTCCCTCGCGTCGGAACGACACGCAACCGGCACCTCCGTCGCCGGCGCGCACGTTCAACTGGCACTCGTCGACGAATTGACTCATGACGATCCTCAAACTACCCGTCTCGTAGTGTTGCCTCGTGGCTGATTCTCCGGAACGAACGCGGGTCGTCGACGACGCCGGTGGTCTCGGAAACATCACCGTGCGCGACGGTGGTGGCTCGACGCCCGATCCTTCGATCGCCGATTCCGCCGAGCGATCCGCGCGATGGGCCTCCACGATGCGGGGGCACAGTTCGGCCGACCTCGAGGACATCACCCTCGCGCACTCCGACAGTTGGGCCGGCACCGGCGAAACTCGCGTGCGCTCCCGTCAGGAGCGCGAGGATCTCGCCGAGTCGTCGCTGTCGCGGCTCGCCACCCGGTCCACCGGAGCCGGTCATCGTGCCGTCGCGGAGGAACCCGACCCGTACCGAACCTGTTTCGAGCGCGATCGCGACCGCATCCTCCATGCCGCGGCCTTTCGTCGTCTGGCCGGCAAGACCCAGGTGTTCGTGTTCCCGGCCGACCATCAACGCACGCGACTCACTCACGCGATCGAGGTCGCCCAGGTGGCCGCGGCGATCGCCCGTCCGCTCGGCCTCGACGTCGCGCTCGTGGAGGCGATCGCTCTCGGTCACGACTGCGGCCATGGCCCCGGTGGTCACGCGAGCGAGGATGCCCTCGCTCCATTTCTCGACGAGGGTTTCGATCATGCGCCGTGGGGGGCCGACGTGACGTTGGTGCCACTCAACTTGTGTCGCGAGACCCTCGACGGAATTCGCAACCATTCGTGGAGCCTCCCGGCCCCGGCCACCCCCGAGGGCGAGGTCGTGAGTTGGGCCGACCGCATCGCCTACGTCTGTCACGACTTCGAGGATGCGGTCGCCGCGGGAATCGTCGGGGTCGACGAACTTCCGCCGGTGGTCGCCTCCCGCTGCGGACGAACCCGGACCGAACAACTCGGAACCTTCATCACCTCGATGATCCGCACCGCCGCCGCCACCGGCCGCGTCGGCATGGAGACCCCGGTCGCCGAGGCTCTCGCGGCCTTCCGACGTTTCAACTACGACTCGGTGTACCTGCGCCCGGAGAGCCGTCGACAGGCCGAGCAGGTGATCGATCTACTTCGGGCGCTGGTCGAGTTCTACTCGCGCGATCCGCGACATCTTCCGGGAGGTTCCGACCTCCCGAGGGGAACCTCCGACACCCTGCGACACGCCGTCGCGTACGTGGCGGGCATGACCGATCGCTTCGCCTGTCGGCAGGGCATGACTCTTCTCGGGTGGACACCCGACCGACTACCGCGAGGAATCGACGTCTGACGCCGACCGTGGGGGGTCAGTCGGCGGGAAGCACGTCGACGACGCGTCGACCACGACGCTCGCCGAACTTCACCGAGCCGTCGACCAAGGCGAACAACGTGTCGTCGCCACCCTTGCCCACGTTCTTGCCCGGATGGAACTTGGTGCCGCGCTGACGAACCACGATGGTTCCGGCGGTGACCAGGGTTCCGGCGAACACTTTCACGCCGAGGCGCTGTGCATTGGAGTCACGACCGTTGCGGGTCGAGCCGCCACCCTTCGTCTTCGACATGGTTCAGCCTTTCGCGATCGAGGTGATCTCGACGACTTGGTACTTCTGGCGGTGTCCGTAGCGCCGACGCTGGTTGGTGCGACGCTTGTAGACGAATCCGTCGATCTTGGGGCCGGTCGCGGTTCCGACGATGCGACCCGAGACCTTCGTTCCGGCCAGCTGCTGCGGCGTCGCCAGCACCGAGTCACCGTCGACCACGAGCACGGGAGTGAAGTCGACCGTGGCGCCCTGTTCGACCCCCAGAAGTTCGACGTGCACTTGCTGTCCCTCGGACACGCGAAGTTGCTTGCCACCGGTTGCGATCACTGCGTACATAGCGAACGCCGAGGTTACCGGGGTCGAGGGTCGCGAACAACGCCGACGACGCCTCGATTCCGGGCCGGAAACCGGACGAATCCGGTTCGGGGACCGCTCGGAACCCGGACGGGGCGATGGTCCGGGCGGCCGGTCGTGTCAGAGCAGCCGGTCATGATCGACGACGAGACCCCGTCCCGTGCAGTTGGGGCACTGGGTGGCGAAGCTCGTGAGTAGGCCCTCCCCGATCCGCTTCCGGGTCATCTCGACCAGACCCAACTCCGAGATGTCGAACACCTGGGTCCGGGTCTTGTCCCGCGACAGGGCCGACCGGAAGGCCTCGACGACCCGTTTGCGGTTCTCCTTGATCTCCATGTCGATGAAATCGATCACGATGATTCCGCCGATGTCGCGCAGTCGCAACTGGTGGGCGATCTCCTCGGCGGCCTCCAGATTGTTCTGGAACACCGTCGACTCGAGGTTCGACGTGCCGACGTTGCGACCCGTGTTGACGTCGATGACGGTGAGCGCCTCGGTGTGCTCGATGATCAGCGAACCCCCGGACGGCAGCCAGACCTTGCGATCGAGGGCCTTGTGTATCTGCTCGTGGATGTGGTGCTTCTCGAAGATCGACAAGCCCTCGGCCTCGGCATCGTAGAACTCGACCCGGTCGGCCAACTCCGGGTTGAAGGCCGCGACGTACGAGCGCACCTCGTCGAACAATTCCGGATCGTCGATCGCCACTCCGCGATACTCGGAGTTGAACTCCTCGCGGATCACGCGGACGGCCAACGACGGCTCGCGATAGAGAAGTTTCGGGGAGGTCGCGGTGCGGGCCTTGGCCTCGATGTCGTTCCATTGCTCGAGCAGTCGGGTCATGTCGGCCCGTAGTTCGTGCTCGGTGGCCGTTTCGGCGGCCGTTCGGACGATCAGACCGTGCTCGGCCGGCTTCACCCGATCGAGGATTCCCCGCAGTCGTTTGCGCTCGTCGTCGGGCAGACGCTTCGAGATGCCGTAGGTCTTGGAGTTCGGGATCAGGACGACGAAACGACCCGGCAACGACACCTCCTGCGTGAGTCGGGCGCCCTTCACGCCGATCGGATTCTTGGTGACCTGGCACACGATCAACTGCTTGGCGCGGAGCATCTGCTCGATGCGGGGCTGACGGTCGACGATGTCCTCCGAGTCGTACTGCACGTCACCGCGGTACAGCACGGCATTCTTCGGGGTCCCGATGTCGACGAACGCGGCTTCCATGCCGGGCAGAACGTTCTGCACCTTCCCGACGTAGATGTTCCCGTGGATCTGGGACACGTCGTCGGCCGGACGACTGACGTAGTGCTCGATCAGGCTCCGACCCTCGGTGACCGCGACCTGGGTGAATCCGGGACGGACCTGCACGCACATGAAGTTTCGACCAATCGGACGACCGTTGCGTTCGCGGCCGCGTCGACGCTCGACGACGTCGGCGTCGCGCGACGATTGAGCACGAGGTTCGCCACCGGAGCGACCCTTTCCGCGTCGACGCTTCTTGCGAGCCGCCGCGTTGCCGGCCGAACCGCCCGACGGGGTTGCGGCGACGGTCCCGTCGTCATCGGAGGTCAGCGGTGCGGCGGCACTCTCCGCGGGGCGAGTCGCGGGTCGTTCCGCTCCCCCCTCGGCACCCATGCCGGATCCCGACTTGCCCGAACCCTTGCCGGTCGAGGCTTTGCCCCCGCCCTTGCCGGCGCCTTTGCCGCCGGGTTGACGACGCGCCCCGGCTCGGGTTCCCCCGGGCATGGTGACGGCGGGACGCGCCGGAACCGCGGGAGCGGGTCGCGTGTCACCGATGCGGGGACGTTGCACCACTGCTCGGGCCGCGGCATCGGCGTCGGGGCGACCTTCGCTGGCTCGTTCGGGGAGTTCGATGCCGTCATGACCGGACTCGGTCGGGGGGACCGCGATCTCGTCACGATCATCGTCCTGATCGTTGTCGTGATCGTTGTCGTGATCGTTGTCGTGATCGTTGTCGTGATCGTTGTCGTGATCGTTGTCGCGATCGTTGTCGCGATCAGTGTCGTCACCGGCGTCACCTGATCCGGATCCGGGTCGAGGACGCTGACCGCGACCTCCGCGCGAGCCCCGACGACGCTTGCGTCGAGCTGGACCGTTCCCCGCCGACGCCGGTGACGACGCCGTCGTCGGCGTCGGAGAGGTCGATCCGGACTCAGGCGACGGTGACGATGTGGAGTCGCTCGGGTTCGACTCGTCGCCCGTCGAGGCGAGATTGTCGTCGTTCATGATGTCGTTCCTTTCGGGGGACGCGAGTCGTCATGCGATCACCGTCGCCAACGACTCGATTCCCGGTTCGCCGGTCAGCACGTCGACGTGCCGGCCAGCGTCGTTGATCCATTGATGGGTTCGGATGACCCGTGTCATGGTCACCCACGGCTCGGCTCCCGGAACGAGAGCCTCGACCAGTTCCGTGGGTCGGATTCCCCGACCCGATGTGGTGAGCATGGCGGTGACCAGCACACCTTCGGCCTGCCATCCGAGGGACGACAGGCGACGAGCTTCGTCGTCACGACATTCGGCCAGGTGGAGGATTCCCGGTCGGATGTCGTCGCGACGCCGCTCGCCCTTTCGCTCGCGCTCCACGAAGCACTCGGTCGAACGCGCGAGCCGTTCGACCGACGAGACGATGTCGGAGTCGTCGAGGGCGATCACCCACGTGGTCGCCACCACGTCCTCCTGCAGGGACACACCGTTGACACTCGGACGGGCCTCGTTCACCGTGACACCCTCCGGAAGAGCGTTCGTGAGCGCCGACAACACGTCGTCCCCGAAGGAGAACGAGTCGTCCACCACGACGTCGAGCAATTCGACGAGCGATTCGGCGCCCGTGGGCAGGGCGAGTCCGAAGGAGACCTTCGGGCGAGGCGTGAACCCGCTGGACATCGAGACCGGGACATCGGTTCTCCGCAGGGCGCGTTCCCAGACCCGAGCCATGTCGAGATGACCCAGGAACCGGATCTTTCCGATCTTCGAGTAGGCGAGACGCCACTTCACGATCGCGCTCCGATCGTCACCCGCACCGGGGCGATCCCGCCCCGGCTGAGGTCCTGGCCGGTTCCCTGACTTCCGCCCGCCGGCGGAACGGGTGACGCCACGATGTGTTCGAGCCCGTCGCCGGTGCACACACCGCAGTCGTAACACGGGGTCCACCGACAATCGGGGAGGCCGTGCTCGTCGAGGGCGGCCCGCCAGTCCTGCCACAGGAAGTCGCGGTGCAGACCGGCGCTCAGGTGGTCCCACGGAAGCGTCTCGTCCTCGGTTCGGTGACGAGTCGTGAACCAGTCGGGGTCGAGTTGCTCGGCGCGCATCGCGTCGAGCCAACGATCGAGCACGAAGAACTCGGACCACTCCTGGAAGGTGCCGCCGGAGCGCCACACCCGTTCGATGACCCGACCGACCCGCCGATCGCCGCGACTCGCGATGCCCTCGGCCAGCGACGCCGCCGGGTCGTGCCACTTCATGTGGACACCCTTGGCGCGACCGACGTCGTCACGCAACACGCCGATCTTTCGTCGCAGTTCGTCGACCCCGTTCTGCCCGAACCACTGGAACGGAGTGTGCGCTTTCGGAACGAATCCGCCGACGCTCACCGTGACGCTGGCGCGATTCGTGTGACGACGTCCGATCGCCGCGCATCCAGCGGCCAACTCGGCGATTCCTCGGGTGTCGACGTCGGTCTCGGTGGGCAATCCGGTGAGGAAGTACAACTTCATCCGCGACCAGCCGTTGGCGTAGGCGGACTCGACCGCGCCGTAGAGATCTTCCTCGGTGATCAACTTGTTGATCACGGTTCGCAGTCTCCACGTGCCGGCCTCGGGAGCGAAGGTGAGCCCGCTGCGACGACCTCCGGACACTTTGTTGGCCAGACCCACGGTGAAGGCGTCGACGCGGAGGGACGGAAGGCTGACGGTGGGCGCACCACAGGCCGTCGGATCGGGGACGATTCCCGTGACCACCGACTCGATGCCCGAGAAGTCGGCCGTCGAGAGCGAGGTGAGACTGACCTCGTTGTAGCCGGTGCGCCGCAGACCTTCGACGATCATCGTGCGCACCTGTTCGGCCGGTCGCTCGCGAACCGGACGCGTGATCATGCCGGCCTGACAGAAACGACACCCACGGGTGCAGCCGCGAAACACCTCCACCGACAGTCGGTCGTGCACGACCTCGGTGAGGGGCGCCAGTGGACGTTTCGGGTACGTCCACTGCCCGAGATCCGACACCGTCCGCTTCGACACGGACTCGGGAACTCCGTCGGCGACGGGACGAACGGACACGATGCGGTCGCCGTCGTACTCGACGTCGTACATCGACGGCACGTAGACGCCCGGAATCGAGGCGAGCGCGCGATGGAGTTCGCGCCTCGACGCTCGACCGGCCGCCTTCCATTCGGCGATCACCTCGGTGATCTCGCCCACGACCTCTTCTCCCTCGCCGAGGACGGCGGCGTCGATGAAGTCGGCGAGTGGTTCGGGATTGAACGCGGCGTGACCGCCCACGACGACCACCGCGTCGGTGGGGCCGCGATGCTCGGCGCGAACCGGTACACCGGCGAGGTCGAGCATGTTGAGCACGTTGGTGTACACCAACTCGGCCGAGAGGTTGAACGCCACGACGTCGAAGAACGAGCCGGGTCGGTGGGTCTCGAGCGAAAACAGCGGGATCCCCTCGGCCCGCATCAGGGCCTCCAGGTCGACCCAGGGCGCGTAGGTGCGCTCGGCGACGGCGTCGGCGCGTTCGTTGAGGATCTCGTACAGGATCTGGAGCCCTTGGTTGGGCAAACCGACCTCGTAGACGTCGGGATAGGCGAGCAACCAGGACACCTTCGCCGCATCGTGCTGCGGGATGATGGCCCCGTCCTCGCACCCGATGTAGCGGGCCGGCTTGCGCACCCTGGCCAGCAGCGGTTCGATCCGCGTCCAGAGGGAGGTCATGGCTGAAGGAGTGTAACCCCCACCGACCCGTCCTCCCGGGGCGGACTGTGGAAGAACCTGTGGATGACGATCAGCGCAGACGGCGCATATGGATGCTCTCGACGAGTCCGACCATGATCGCCGAACCCACCAACGACGACCCTCCGTAACTGACGAACGGCAACGGCACCCCCGTGACCGGCATGATTCCCATGGTCATGCCGATGTTCTGGAACACGTGCCAGGCCAGGATCCCGAAGACTCCGGCGCAGATGAAGGCCCCGAAAGGATCCCGGCTGAGTTGCCCGACGCGCCAGATCCGGAACAGCAACAGGGCGAACAGCACGAGCACCAACCCCCCGCCGATCATCCCGAACTGCTCGGCGATCGCCGAGAAGATGAAGTCGCTCTGCTGCACCGGAATGAACTTCCCGTTCGTCAACGGTGCGTCGAGGTAACCCTTCCCGAACCATCCCCCGGTCGCCACGGCGCGCTTGGCGTAGCGAACCTGGAACACGTAGGCCTGCAGCCGATCCTCGGTCGAGTTCTGGTTGATGAACGCCTCGATGCGGCGCAACTGATAGCGGTCGACGATTCCGGCGATGACGGCAGCCGCGACCGTCATCACCGTGAGGGCCGAGATGAGGGCCAGATACCGGAGTTTGGCGCCGGCCAACAACAGCATGGCGAGGGCGCCGATGATCACCACGAAAGCCGAGCCGAGGTCGGGCTGGAGGATGATGAGAACGGTCGGTACTCCCACCACCACCAAACCACCGATGAAGCGCGAATACCCGATCGTCTGATCGCGCTCCTCCGAGAGATACGCGGCGAGGGCCAGCACGATGGCCGGCTTGGCGAATTCGGCCGGCTGCAACGAGATGGGACCGAAGTCGAAGGAGAGTCGCGCACCTCCGCGGAGCGCACCGGCCGACAACACGAGGAGCAACACCACGATCGAACACCCGTAGAGGAAGAACGCGCGCTCGCGAAGGAAGGTGTAGTCGAACGACATCGTGGCGATCATCACCACCGCCGCCACGATGAGGAACACGACCTGTCGCACGGTGAACCAGTACGGGTCGTCGTCGATCTTCCAGAACGTGGCCGAGTAGATCGCGAACGCTCCGATGACTCCGAGCAGGACCACGCACGTCGCCATCGTCCAATCGACGTTCCGGCGAGGGTCGCTGCCACTCGCGCGAATGTTTCCGAGACCCGAATCGGGTCGTCGGGCGAGCATGGGCCGGGCCATCAGTCGCGCCCCCCGTAGGCCGCCCCGCCCAGACACGACGTGTCGTCGAGGGTGCGCTCGGGTGCGGCCGTCACCGCTTCGAGATTCAGCGGGTTCGACAACAGGACCTCGGGGGTCTCCACCATTCCGCCCAACGCCATGAACATGCACTTCACCACCGGCGCCGCCGCTTTCGATCCGTAACCCGACTTCTCGAGGTACGCCGACACCGTGAAGGGCCGGAACGGGTCGAGGCTGAACGCGGAGAAGGCGGACGAGTCGTTCCAGGGCAGGCTGGCCGCCCCCTGAGCGGTTCCGGTCTTGCCGGCGATCGGCAGGAGTTCGTAGTCGTAACCGGCGAACAATCGCTCGCCGGTCGTGGCGTGATAGCGCGACCCGTTGGTGACTCCCGGTCCGGTGATCACGCGTTGGAGTCCGTTCACCAACGCCGAGCGGGTTTCCTCCGGCAAGGGCACCGTCCGGATGGTGTTGCGTTGTCCGAGATCGAGGACGATCTCGGATCGCTCGAGGTCGGCGACGCCAGGCGTCGCACTGTCCGGCGTGCCCGGGGCGAGCAGGGCGAGCGCGATCAACGGACGATTCACGTCGCCACCGTTGGCGAGGGTTCCGTACGCCTGGGCCACCTGAATCGGGGACGCGGCGAGAAGTCCCTGACCCACCGACAGCTGGATGTTGTCGCCGACGAGATAGTTGGGGCTCTCCCCCTCCAGAAGCACACCGTCCTCGACGAGCTTGCGCTTCGAGTCCTTGTCGGGAACCCGGCCGGCCGATTCGTACGGAAGGTCGATGCCGGTCTTGGCTCCGAAACCGAAGAGCTTCACCTCCTCCTGCAGAATCGGCTGGCCTCCCCGCTCCGAGAAGATCTGTTCGCCGATCTTGTAGAAGAACGTGTCGCTCGACACCGCGAGTGCGTCCTCGACCGTCACCGCGCCGTAGCGACACGGGTAGTTGCCGCCTCCGCACAGGGCGTTTCGGAACACGCACTTGACGACCTGGCACGTCTGCTCATCGATCGAGGTGAGGGTGTAGGTGCCCTGATCGATGTACACGTAGTCGGCGCCACCGGGCAACTGGCCGGCGTCGAGTGCGGCGAAGGCGACGAACGGTTTGAAGTTCGAGCCCAGGTTGTACTGACCGGATATGGCCCGGTTCACCAACAGTGATCGATCGGGATCGTCGGTGGGTGGGAAGATCTGGGCGAACTTGTCGCCGGTGATTCCGGCGTTGAACCACCGGTTGTCGAAGGTGGGGTAACTGGCGATCGCCAGCACCTGACCGTTCGAGTGATCCGACACGACCACCGAACCGGCCGGGGCCTTCAGGTTCTGGCACTCCGGGAACTGCGGTTTCACCGGCTGCTTCTTCTCGTCCTTGGCTTGGCAGGTCTCGACGAACCGGCGCAGGCGCAACTGGGTCTCGAGGGCCTCTTCGGCGAATTGCTGCAGATCGAGATCGATCGCGAGCAGAAGGTCGTTCCCCGGTATGGGCTCGACGCGCTCGAGCACGCTCAGGATCGCACCCCGCGAATCGACCTCGTAGCGGATGTAACCGGGCGTGCCCCGCAGGTAGGGCTCGAACACCTTCTCGACGCCGAACTGGCCGACGCGCTCGTTGAGGTCGTAACCGAGAGACTTGTACTGGTCGGCGTCGGCCGGAGTGATCGCTCCCAGGTAGCCGATGACATGGGCCGCGAGGGGCGCGTAGGGGTAGTCGCGTTTCCAGGTGTTGGTGACGTCGACCCCGGGGAAGTCCTCGGTTCGCTGGAGCAGATAGAGCGCCACGTCCTCCCCGACCCCGTCCTTCAGGGGCAGCGGGAGGAGCGGACTGTAACGACTGCCGCGTGGTTCGCCGTCGGATCCGATCGGACCGGAATGTCGTTCCTCGAGTTCGTCGATCGGCACATCGAGCACTGGCGACAATCGGGCGAACAACTCCGCCCGATCGACGTCGTCGTTCACGGCATCCCACGCCACGGTGACCGTCAGGAGTCGTTCGTTGTCGGCCACGATCCGACCGTCGCGGTCGAAGATCCGACCCCGCTCGGGAAGCAACTTCACCGTTCGCGTCTTGTTGGCCTGAACCCTCTGCTCGAGAGCCGGAGCGTCGACCACCTGCAGGAACCACATGCGAGTTCCGAGTGCCCCGAACAGGACGGCCACGATGGTCCCGAGAACGGCGAAACGCGCGCTGCGCTTGTCGACGGCCACCGCGTCAGCCTGTCACGCCCGGGGCTCCGACCGGTGTCAGACGAGCTCCCGGGATCGGGCGACCGGTCACAAGAAGATCTCCGGAGGAGGCGACAATCGCTCCATGCGACGGATGGCGAGAGCCCACCGCATCAACGGCACGGCGAGCGGAGCGAGGATCGCATTGACCAGCGACACCACCAATGCGATCCGGAGCACTCTCACCGTGAGCCAACCTTCGAGACCGATCCAGTTGGCGAGCACCGGATGGGCGATGGTCGCCGAGGCGCTCGCCGCCCCCACCACCGCGGCACTCAACCACCACGGTCGCTCGACGCTGAGCGACTCGATGTAACCGGCGAGGAAACCGGCCAATCCGTACACGAGGGCGGTCAGACCAAGGGGACTGCTCAGGACCAGATCGAACATCAGACCGAGAGCGAAACCGGTCAACGCTCCCCGTTCGGACCCACCCGACACCCCGCTGGCGGCGGCGAGGCACAACATCACCTGCGCGACGACTCCGAACACCGTCAGATCGGCGAAGAAGGTCGTCTGGAGAGCGAGAGCGAGCAATCCCACCAGAACCAGGCGCACCGCCGGACGGTTGACGAGTTCGATCACGTCGACCGTCCAGCGCGTGGGACACCGAGGATCATCGCGACACCGTCGGCTGGTAGAGGAGAACGCGCACGAAGTTCAACGTGTCGAGCCGGGCCGTGAGCCGAACCTCGAGAATCGCTCCGGCCGTGCCGAGTCTCTCCACGACCTTCACCACGCGACCGACCACGATCCCCCGCGGCGCGAGGCTCTGCGATCCGCCGGCCGTCACCACGATGGCGCCCACGCGAACCTCGCCGAATCTCGAACTCTGCTCGATGAACTCGACCACCGGGGCCCGATCCACGCCTCGTCCCCGCAACGCACCGGTCTCGACCGCCGGAAGATCGTCGATGTCGATCGTGGTGGTCGTGATCGACTCGGGTCGCGAAGGAGGCGCGATGGTGACCACCGAGGGAGGTGTCGGCACGAGTCCCGACAGATCGAGGCTCGAGAGGTCGACACTGGCCGGATCGATGGTGGTCATGCTTGCGGCACCTCCGACCGTCGTGACGGGAGCCACCCCGGGCGAAACGGTGGCGACCGCGTCCGCGACGGTCGTGCTGGTCGTGCTGGTTGTACTGGTCGTGCTGGTCGTCGTGCTCGTGCTGGTGGTGCTGGTCGTCGTGCTGGTCGGTTCGATCTCGGTGACGTTCACGATCTGCACCGGAACCGAGTACGAGGCGTCCGTGACGAGCATGACGATCGATCGATTCGCGAAGACCTCGGTGACCTTGCCGATGAGGCCGGCGGCGTTCACGACCGGCATGCCCACTCTGATTCCGTCGTTGCTTCCCTGGTTGATCTCGACCGTCTGCGAGAAGTTCGTCGGACCCTCACCGATCACCTGGGCGGTCACCGACGAGATGTCGGTGAGATTGTCGACTCCGTTCAGGGCCAGGAGTTCCTGGGCGTCGCGCGTGGTGGCCAGGGCCGCGATGAACGCCCCCTCCTGTTGGTCGACCCGATCCTGAAGAACCTGATTTTCGGCGCGGAGATCGTCGTACTCGGTGATGCCGCGCCACGCGTTCTCGACCGGTCGGGTCACCACCCGCACGGCTTCCTGGACGGGGCGGAACGCGGTGGAGAAGACGCGCCGAACACCCGACACGGCCCCGTTGCCCTGCAGATCGAGCGTCACCAGCAACACCGTGGTGAGGGCGAGGATCAGCATCGCGCGGCGGCGACTCACCGAGTACCTCGGCATCGACGGCCGCCTCGTCCTAGTCGTCGCCCTGCGACAGGAGACCGCGCATCGCCTCGATGTTCTCGAGCGCCCGACCGGAACCGATGACCACCGAGTACAGAGGATCCGGAGCGACATTGATCGGCATGCCGGTTTCGTGCGCGAGACGACGGTCGATGCCGTGCAACAAGGCTCCTCCTCCCGACAACGTGATGCCGACGTGCATGATGTCGGCCGCCAATTCGGGAGGGGTCTTGTCGAGCGTGGTTCGGACCGCGTCGACGATCGCCGACACCGGTTCGGCCAGCGCCTCGCGCACCTGCTCGGTGGAAATCGAGATGGTGCGGGGAAGCCCGCTGATGAGGTCACGGCCGCGCACGTCGGCGGTGACCTCGCGATCGAAGGGCCAGGCCGAACCCATCTGGATCTTGATCTCCTCGGCCGTGCGTTCGCCGACGGCCAACGAGAACTCCTTCTTCAGGTACTGCATCACGGCTTCGTCCAGTTCGTCGCCGGCCACCCGCACCGACTGAGCCGTCACGATGCCCCCGAGGGAGATCACGGCCACTTCGGTGGTGCCACCACCGATGTCGACGATCATGTTGCCGCTCGGTTCGTGCACGGGAAGGTCGGCGCCGATGGCCGCCGCCATCGGTTCCTCGATGATGTGCACCGGCTTGCGCGCCCCCGCGTACTCGGCGGCGTCTTGGACGGCACGCTGCTCGACACCGGTGATCCCCGACGGCACGCAGATCACCATGCGGGGCTTGCTCCAGCGACTGCTGTGCACCTTTTGAATGAAGAAGCGGAGCATCTTCTCGCACACCTCGAAGTCGGCGATGACGCCGTCCTTCAGGGGGCGAACCGCACGGATGTGACCGGGTGTTCGACCCATCATGCGCTTGGCTTCGAGTCCGACGGCGACCGGGCGACCGTCAGCCACGTCGAGCGCGACCACCGAAGGCTCGTTCAGCACCACGCCCTGACCCCTCACGTAGATCAGGGTGTTGGCGGTCCCGAGGTCGATCGCGATGTCGCGACCGAGAGCCAACGGGTTGTTGCGGGCCATGCGGGAGCTTTCCGTGCGTCCTTCTCGGGGCTCGTCAGAGTCCCGGGAAGAAGATCCCGATCTCGCGCTCGGCCGAAGCGAGCGAATCGGACCCGTGGACGAGATTCTCGGTGAACAGGATTCCCAGATCGCCGCGGATGGTTCCGGGGGCGGCCTTGCGCGGGTTGGTGGCTCCCATCATCGTGCGGACGACCTCCCAGGTGTCCTCGGGACCTTCGAGGACGAGGGCCACCACCGGCCCCCGGCTCATGAACGACACCAGATCGGCGTAGAAGCCCTTGCCCACGTGCTCCTCGTAGTGAAGC
>Ga0172372_10004503_pt1 | contig 19774 bp, 18 predicted proteins | sample LakKiv5m_2_FD_114544 | JGI IMG/M metagenome (GOLD analysis project Ga0172372, IMG submission 114544) | Freshwater microbial communities from Kabuno Bay, South-Kivu, Congo - kab_092012_9.5m | ecosystem: Environmental > Aquatic > Freshwater > Lake | place: Democratic Republic of the Congo...
AAGGGCCCGGCTACCATTGTTTTTTTCAATAAACTTTATACTTTCCCATAAGAAAAGCTTTGGCCAGAACACTAAAGACACGGTTGATCGGTTAAAGCTATGGCTGAGCAGGGGTTCTGGATCGCCTCTTCCCCCTTGCAGGTGGCTAGGGTTATATCGCTTTGGCTTTTCAAACAGCCTCTTAGATTAATTCATTGGATCTGGGGGTTGGGCTATTCCCTGATCAAAAAAAGCCCCCAAGCATGGATGGTAACGATCGCCAACCACAGCCTGGGGGTTATCAGTAGTCCCGTTAAATTAATTTGCCCAGGTGGAAAATTGAGACACCCCTGGGGTGAGAGGTTAGGCCAAAGGGCCTAATCTCCTCTTCAGCCTTGACTCCCCCCTTGCCCGTAACTAAACTGCACCGCTAGTTATCACTAATTACTAGCCTCTGCCCCAGAAGCAGTTTCAGAGGTAACAGGGGCAGTTTGCTGGCGTTCTTCCCGTTTTTTCCGTTCCGCCGCCAGCATATCCTTAATTACCTCCTGGGCCTGGGCGAACTTCTCCAGATTGCTACGATAAAGCTCTAAGTCCTTGGTCAATTTGTCACTGGAAAGGTTGAGCTTCCCCGCCAGGGTTTTAATCAACTCCGCCAGGCTATCCTTGTTGCTTAGCAAGGTGTCGTCCGCCACTGCCTCCAGTAGGGTATAAAGGCCGATACCAAAGGCTCGGCTGTACTTAAACCCCTCCCGGCTAGCCACCTGACTGAGGGTGCTCTTTAATCCCCCATTGGGAGGAGCCTCCAGAAACTGGTCCAATTGAGCCGTAAAGTCCTCCAGGGTCATGCCGGCTACAGCGGCCTTCATGGCTGCTGCATCCCCCCGATATTGATCCGGGGAGGACTGCACCGAGCGGCAGAGGGCAGTGAAAATAGAGTCCCTATCGTGTTCGGGCTGGTAACCGGCCATAAACCGGTCGAAGGTGGTGACGATACCCAGGGCGTAGATCGGATCGTAGGCGAAGTCATCGTTGACCGACAGCAGGTGCATTTCCACCAGCAATTCATCTACGACTCGCCGGTAAATAGAATTGATGGGACGGGTGTGGTAAGTATAAAAGTCCCGCTTGGCATCAGAAACCGTGCGTACAGGTGGGTTATTCACAGCCGAGATTTGGAAAGGACAATATTCCATTGTGGCGTGAGATTGTGCCTTTGCCAAGTCAATAGTACCAATACCAGATTCAACTTGCCCCCATCATCGCCCCGATCGCCAGCTGCTATAAACCAACCACAACCCCAGGAAACTGGCGGCTAGAAACAGGCCAATGGTCAACCACTGGCCCTGGGAGGACTGGCGGCCCGTCGCCACGATAGCGGCACCGATAATCAGGGCCGCCACCACAGTGCTAAAGGATCGTCGATTGGCGGCGGCATCAATACTACGCCGCAGTTCTTCCAAGCCCTGGATATGCAGGTTCCACTGCAATTGTTCGGAGCTCAGGCGATTGAGCAAAAAGCCCAACTGGCGCGGTGAACTGAGGGAGAGGTTACGCAGTTCTAAGCCGCTGCGCAGTAGGGCCTGTAGGGGGTCGTCACCGATCAACTGCTGCCGGAACAAATCTACCATCAGGGGGCGTACCTCCTCGATCAGATTGACCCCCGGGTTAAATTGTCGGGCGGCCCCCTCTAAATTAGCCAGGGACTTGGTGAATAAACCAATGTTGGCGGGCCAGCGCAGATGATTGCGAATCCCGGCCGCCAAAATTTGGCCAAACATTTCTGCGGTATTCATCTGCTCCAGGCTGAGGCCATAGTATCGCCCCAGCAAGCGAGTATAGTCACTTTCCAATCGGGCCAGGTTGACGGGTTTTAGGGGTTCAGCCAATTGCAGGGTTAATTGGGCACAGCGCTGGGCGTCGCAGTTGACAATGGCCAGCACCATTTCCGTCAGGGTATGGCGGGTGCGGGGATCGAGGTGCCCCATCATCCCACAATCTAGCAGGGCAATCCGGCCGTCCTGAAGATAGAAAATATTACCCGGGTGGGGATCGGCGTGGAAAAAGCCATCCACAAAGTATTGCTTGAAGAAAACCCGAAACAGTAGGGTGGTCACCTGGGCTGGTGCTCCCGGTTGCTGGCTGGCCCGCTGGGAGGCTTTGAGCAGGGGCTGGCCCTCCAACCACTCCAGGGTGAGCAATTTGGGGTTGGTCAAGGACCAGTAGACCTGGGGCACCACCAGCTGGCCAGGGTTATACCAGCTACTACTGCTCAGGTTACGGCGCAGTTGGTCGGTATAACCGGCCTCCATCGTAAAATCCAACTCCGCATTGAGGGCGTCGGCAAACTCCTCCGCCAGATCCACCAGGTTGTAGCGTTGGCCAAACTGGGTACCGGCCATCAATCGGGCAATATCTTTGATCAGCCCCATGTCCTGGGCCACCTGCTGCTCAATGCCAGGCCGCTGTACCTTTAAGGCCACCACCTGGCCATCTTTTAGCACCGCCCGGTGGGTCTGGGCAATGGATCCGGCGGCGATCGCTCCATAGTCAACCCGTTCAAACAGGGTTTCCAAGGGCTGGGGCAGGTGACGGCGAATCTGGGCCTCTGCCTGGTCAGCACTGACCGCCGGCACCGTACTCTGGAGAGTGCTGAGGGCCTCAATGTAGGGAGCCGGCAACAGATCGGGACGAGTACTTAAAAGCTGGCCCAGCTTCACATAAACCGGTCCCAGGTCGGTCAGAATATTCACCAAGACCGCCGGGGGCGGAATGTCGGGCTCGTCGTCCGCCCTACCCCCGATCAGAAGCTGCCGCATGTAGACCCAGCCATGGCTGAGCACAACCTCAATAATTTCTCGCTGGCGAGCCAGACGTTCAGAGGACACCATCGGTACTTTCATCGGCCTTGTCCAACCCTCCCGATCCATCTTCCCTCCCAATCCATCTTAAGGGGTAGTTTCCTGGCTGGTGGCCCTATTGTTTTGGATCGCTAGCTAAGCCCGTGTTAGGTTTCGAGGACTTGGTTATACTAAATCTGCCGAGTCCATCGCCTTGGTGAGTATGCTAAGGGCAGGGCAGACCGGTGAGTTTGATGCCTCCCAACTGACAAGCTGGTCTCGCAGGACGGGACCTTAGGGGACAAGTTTTGGGTAGGGCAACGTTGATTGATGAACTTAAGGAACCTTCAGATTGAACATTTCCTCACTCATCTCCCTAGCGCCGTGGATTGATCCCACGGTCAATCAGTGGTCAGCGGAGGCTCGCTGGCTACGCTGGTTGACCATGGTCTGGCTAGCCATGGGCTTGATCATCCTGTTTTCCGCCTCCTATGCCGTTTCTGTGGCTGAACATGGCCACGGTTTGCATTACGTTTTAGTGCAACTGCTGTGGGTAGTGATCGGGCTGGTGGTCTTTAATCGCATCGTCCATACCCCCCTGGACACCCTGGCCAAACTTTCGGGAACCACCCTACTGCTAATGCTGGGCCTAGTGCTGCTTACCCTGGTGCCGGTTCTAGGGGTGACGGTGAACGGGGCTGCCCGTTGGCTGCCCCTGGGCCCCTTCATGGTCCAGCCTTCGGAACTGCTCAAGCCCTGCCTGGTGTTACAGGCCGCCCGGCTATTTAGCCGTTGGTCCCAACTGAGGTGGTCAGTGCGATTGACCTGGCTAGGCCTGTTTGGACTGATTTTGGGAGCGATTTTACTGCAGCCCAACCTAAGTACCGCCGCTGTCTGTGGGCTGACCCTATGGTTGATTGCCCTGGGGGCTGGCCTGCCCTATGCCTATATTGGCCTAACCGCCCTGGCCGGTAGTTTAGCAGCGGTAGTGAGTATCAGCCTCAAAACCTACCAGCGCCAGCGCATTGTGTCCTTCCTCAACCCCTGGGCTGACCCAGGGGATCAGGGCTACCAGCTAATCCAAAGCCTTCTGGCCATTGGTTCTGGAGGTCTGTGGGGAGAGGGCTTTGGTCTATCCCAACAAAAGCTCTCGGCCCTACCCATTCAGTACACCGACTTCATCTTTGCAGTTTACGCGGAAGAATTTGGCCTGGTTGGCGGCCTCTTACTGCTGCTGCTGCTAGGGATCTACGCCACCCTGGCCCTGCGGGTGGCCCTACGATCCCGTGAGTCTTGTCGCCAACTGGTAGCGCTGGGGGCCATGGTGGTGCTGATTGGTCAAGCGGCTTTAAACGTAGGGGTGGTAACAGGGGTGCTACCCACCACCGGCCTGCCCTTCCCGATGATTAGCTATGGCGGCAGTTCTATGGTGTCGAGCCTGGCTATCGCTGCCCTGCTGGTGCGAGCGGCCCGGGAAGTGAATCTAGAACCCCCTAGGGCGATCGCTCCCAAACCCTTGATGCGACTGCTGTAGCCACGGCTTGGCTGAAGGCCCCAGTGGGTTTGAGCAGGAGATTAGGCATTACCCAACGGCAATAGGCCTGATCCTCATCCCTGCCCCCCTCTTCAAGGGTCGCCTGATTTAGACCACCGGATATTAGGGCCCCAGCTCAGCAGGTTGCAGGTTGGCTGGCGGCGGTAGGGTAGGCACGGAGGCAAAGTGGTCGATCACCAGTAGCGGCAGGGTGAGGGTAGCGATGGCGATCACAAAACCAAACAGGTTGGCAAGGATACTGGGAGGCTCCCCAGCGGAGGTGTCAGATTGACTAGCAGAATCCATAAGGTCCTATAGTTGAAATCGGCAAGGTGGGATCAAAGAGCCCTCAACAAAATGCAGATAGAAATCTCGTTAAGGCTAACCCACCAATCCAAAAGCGAAGAACGTTGACGTTATAATTTTAAGCATCGCTAGAGGATAAATCGTTGCTTAGAACACAAACCTCGCCCTTTACCACCAATCGATAACATAACCCGGTACGAGAACAGAGGAAGAACCGCGGTCCAAATAACTACTTTTTATTCTATCACCTCCCTCCGATTCCAGGAAGTACAGGTGAACTATTTTTCCCTGGTTAGGCTTGACTTTGGGCATTTCCACAAACCCCTCACCCCCTATCCCCAGGGTTCTGGCCAGAACTATCTTTGCCTGGCTCAGGCCTCAGTCCTCCAGGGAGTGCTGGGCCTCAAGCAGGCTGTGGATCTGTTTGAGTTCCTGGAGAATCTGCTGGAGGAGGGCATTGGTCACCGTTTCCGTGGGGGTTTGGACCTGGATGGTGGGTTTCAGGCCCAAAACCTCCTCCCCAAAGCGCTGCACCTCCTGGGGCCGAAACTGTAGGGGGTCATCCTTATCCCGGCGTAGCTCAGGATTTAACTTTCTGGGATCGTAGGGGGAATTGAGCAGTTCGGGGTTGGTGTTGGCATAGCGGTAGACCGAGGCCCTGGATCGGTTCAGATATTTTTGGACGTCTTCAATGGTCAACAGGGAGAGCTGATCCTCGGGGAAATAGCTAAGACTAGCTAGGACCGAGGGGTCTAGGGGGGATAAATCGGTCCCAAGGGAGGGGGAAAGAAAATCATGCATGGTGCCCGGGATTATAACTCGACAACCGACTCTGCCATAGTATCGCTGACTTTTATTTCTGAGGCGGCCCGGGAAGCCAGGAGGCGATCAAAACGGGTGGTTTATCTGACAGGTCTCCACTCCCCGGCAACTATCGTTTACCGAGTAACTGATCCCGCAGGGTTTTGATGCGATCGCGGTACTTGGCCGCCTCTTCAAACTCCAGGTTTTTAGCCGCCTCCTTCATTTGTTTTTCCAACTGGCCAATCAGCTCTGGGATGTCCTCCAGGGGCAGGTCCTCCTTATGGTCGTAGGCGACCTCCAGCTCCTGGGCGCTGAGGCGGCGGGACACCTCCAGAAAGGAAAGAATCGAGTTGCTGTTACGACGCTGGATGGGTTGGGGGGTAAGGCCGTGTTTTTCGTTGTAGGCGATCTGAATCCGGCGCCGCCGTTCCGTTTCCTCGATTGCTCGAGCCATGCTATCGGTGAGATTGTCGGCGTAGAGGATGGCCTGACCCCGCACATGGCGAGCCGCCCGGCCAATGGTCTGGATCAGGGACCGCTCCGCCCGCAAAAAGCCCTCCTTATCCGCATCCAGAATGGCCACCAGGGACACCTCCGGCAGGTCCAGCCCCTCCCGCAGCAGATTCACCCCCACCAACACATCGTAGTTACCGTTGCGCAGGTCTTGAATGATTTCAATGCGCTCAATGGAATGGATCTCGGAGTGCAGGTAGCGCACCCGGACTCCGTGCTCCTCCAGGTACTCCGTCAGGTCCTCCGCCATCCGCTTGGTCAGGGTAGTAATCAATACCCGTTCCTGGCGGCCAGCCCGATCGCGAATTTCCCCCAGCAGGTCATCCACCTGACCCTCCGTGGGGCGAACAAAGATTTCTGGGTCTAAAACCCCGGTGGGGCGAATAATCTGCTCCGCCACCCGCTGCTCCGAGACCTCCAGTTCCCAGTTGCCCGGGGTGGCGGAGACGAAAATACACTGGTTGACCTTTTCCCAAAATTCCTCCGCCTTCAGGGGGCGGTTGTCGGCGGCGCTGGGTAGGCGAAATCCGTGGTCGATCAAGACGGTTTTGCGGGAGCGATCGCCGTTGTACATGCCCTGAATTTGGGGAATGGTGACGTGGGACTCATCGATGACTAGCAGCCAATCCTTAGGAAAATAGTCGATCAGACACTCCGGTGGAGAGCCGGCGGCGCGACCGGCCAGGTGGCGGGCGTAGTTCTCCACGCCGTTACAATAGCCCACCTCCCGAATCATTTCCAGATCGTAGCGGGTGCGTTGATCCAGGCGCTGGGCCTCCAGGAGTTTGCCCTCCTTTTCCAGCTTCTCCAGCCGCTCCTTGAGCTCCCCTTGAATCTCGGCACAGGCGGCCTCCAGCCGCTCCTCCGGGGTAACAAAGTGCTTGGCCGGGTAGATACTCAGCCCCTCCAGGCTTTGCAGGGTAGCGCCGGTGATCGGGTCGACGTAGCGAATGGCATCGATCTCATCGCCAAAAAACTCCACCCGGATGATCCGGTCTTCGTAGGCGGGGCCAATTTCTAGCACATCCCCCTTGACCCGAAACCGCCCTCGGCCCAGGTCCAGGTCGTTGCGCTCGTACTGCACCGAGGCCAGGTCCCGCAGCACCTGGCGCTGGTTTACCTCCATGCCCACCTGCAGGGGAATGGCCGCCTTCAGGTATTCCGCTGGGATGCCCAGGCCGTAGATGCAACTAATGGAGGCCACCACGATCACATCCCGCCGCTCAAACAGGGATCGGGTGGCGGAGTGCCGTAGCATATCAATTTCGTCGTTGATGGAGGCGGTTTTGGCGATGTAGGTGTCGGTGACGGGGATGTAGGCCTCGGGCTGGTAGTAGTCGTAGTAGCTGATGAAGTACTCCACCGCATTGTCGGGAAAAAACTCCCGCAGCTCATTACAGAGCTGGGCCGCCAGGGTTTTGTTATGGGCCAGCACCAGGGTGGGTTTGCCAATCTGGTCAATCACCCGGGCAATGGTGTGGGTTTTACCGGTGCCGGTGGCCCCCAGCAGCGTCTGGTAGCGGCTTTGCTGCTGGAGAAACTCCGTCAGCGCGGCGATCGCCCTGGGTTGATCCCCCTTCGGTTCAAAGGGAGCCTGAATATTGAAATCAGCCATGGAAGCCTTGCCCTAGCATTCAATTTCTCTATGATGACTGATTTTTCTCGAACTGAGCTCTGATTCCTGACTCCCCTGCCAGGGCGACCCAATTGATGCCAGGACGTACCAGACCCCTACCGCCAGGACCGGCCAGGTTTAGTGGTATGCTGCACCATAGCTATCGGTTCCAGCGGGGATCAGCCGCTGAAATAAGGGGGAAAGGGGGTGTAAGTCCTCCACTGTCCCGCAACTGTGAAGGTAACCCAGAGCGGCCAAGGCCATCAACTGGCCCGCCCCAAGCTGCCCCAGTCAGAATGCCCGCCGCTAGTTAATCGACACTACATCTGCGAGGCACAGAGTATTCATGCAGCGTTTTCCCTGGTTTTCCCGCCGCCCGGCCCAGTGTGGGATCTCTCTCCGCCGTCTAGTGGTGATCACCACGGTGGTACTTTTGCTGGTGCTGGCGTCGCCGGCCCTGGCTCACCACGCCATGGGGGGGGTGACGCCCCAGACCAGCTGGCAGGGTTTCCTATCCGGCCTGGCCCATCCGCTGATCGGCATTGATCACGCCGCCGGTATTGTTGCCGTCGGGTTATTAGCCGCCACCCAGCCCAAGGGGATGGTCCTGCCCCTGGGCTTTGCCCTCACCGCCCTGGTGGGTACCGGTCTCCATCTAGCCGGGGTTAACCTGCCCGGGGTAGAGCTGGCCATCGCCGCGTCCCTGGTGCTGGTCGGGGTTGGCCTAGGTTTGGGCGATGGTCATCCCAGGTTGCTATGGGGGGGGCTGGCTACCCTGGTGGGCCTTGGCCACGGCTATGCCTACGGCGAAGCCATTGTGGGGGCCGAGCCCCAGGCCCTGGGGGCCTACCTGATCGGGTTTACCCTAACCCAAGCCTGCATCGGGTTGATGGCCTTTTCCCTGGGGCGGATCACCTTGCCCCAACCCGACCTCACTCCCCTTCCCCTGCGTCTGCGCATCGCTGGTGGGGTGCTGGGGGGTATCGGCCTCAGTTTGCTATACAGTCAACTGGTACAGCTGGTGCTACCAGTGATGCCCTCCTGAAAAGGTCTACTCTAGGGACCCCTTAACCCTTCAGCGATCGCATACGGGTATACCGCCTCCCCAGAGGCGGCTCTCCCTCCCCCCAATCCTCCCGCCAATCGCGATCATGGGATTGTCCCCACCGATCGCGGTGATCTGTAGTTAGACGGGAGAAGGGGCCATGTCCAACTCACCCTGGCCATCCATCTGGAATTTTGATGTTACCCTGGCGGCGGCTCAGGCCCAGCACGATGCTCTGGCCGCCGCCTTGCTTCCCCTGGGCATTGGGCCTTCGGGGCGGCTGCAACTGCCCTCGGTGGAAATTAAGGAAACCCCCTATAGTCTGGTGATCACCGCCTTTTTGCCTGGGGTAACCCCCCAGGAGGTGCAGGTGCGGGCAACGGGGCGCTCCCTGACCTTTTTGGGTCAGCGCCCCGCCACCTACCCCCCAGGTTGGGGGTATGGCGGCGGCCTCAGCTATTTTCAACAGACCCTCGATCTACCCAGCCCAGTGCGAGACCAGGCCATGCAGGTGGCCTACTGCCAGGGCGCCCTGGTGGTCACCTTACCTAAGCAACGGGGCCTCTGGGGCTGGTTAGACCGCATTTCCTCCTCCCCCTGGCGCCGATCCCTAGTGGATGGTTGGCTACAGGGCTGGCGAGGGCCGCGCCGCTGGGTGGGGCGACGACTGGGTGAATGGAGCGATTACCTGCTCACCGATGCCAGCCGCAGGGTTTAACCCTGGCCCTGCCCCGATCCCAGGGTAAAAATCTAAAGCCTAGATTAGAAACTGGTCAGACCGTACCGCTTCAGTCCACACTGGGGAGTGTAATCCTGCTGCCCAACCCTAGGATTGGGGGCAGATCGACGGTTTTGATAGATGGCGGCCATGTCTGACTTCGATGACTTTCTCAAGCACAAATACGCCTATGTTGCCATTGGCGAGTTCAAGCCGGGCTGTTTTTCTGAAGCTCGCCAGCTCTACGAAAAGGCGGTCTCCACCTATGGCAAGGGGTTTCAAGGGGCCTACCTGATGCAGGAGCCGGGCAGCGATCGGGGTATCGCCATTATCCTTTGGGACGACATTGAGAATATGGAGGAGCACCACAACACGGTCTATGACCAAACCCTGGCGAAAATTGCCCACCTGTTTGTGACGCCCCCCACCACCGCCTTCTATGAGGTCTGTAGTGAGATTGGTTTGCCCCAGGTCCTGGCTGAGGCGCAAGGGCTACGCACCTAAAGGGCAGTAACCAGTGGTCAGGAGTTGATCTGACTTCTGATTACTGACCCCTGCTTGCGGCTATAGAATAGAAAAACCTGATTTATCGATGATCTCTGCAAACTCCATGGCTACGCCCAAGCATACCCAGGCCCACCTATCTCGCACCATACCTAAGAACCAGTCTGAGTTCTTCAAGCAACGCACCCGTAGTTCCATGGAGTACTACATGGGGGCAAAGTTGTTAGAGGTCGGGGTCAACCCCAAGAACACCATTTATCGATGGAGTTCAACCATTCAGGGGGAGCAGGAGGTAATTACTATTAGTGCCTACTGGGGGGAGTCACGGCGAAAACTTGAAGGCGGAGAGGAGTAGTCAGCCACTCCTAAACCACCTGCCCCCGATCCCAGGCCTGCTGCAGAGCGATCAGCTCGTCCCGGTGGGCGGTTATCGACAACTGGGTAGATCCCTTCTGCCCCAGACCAGACACCCCGTCATCGGCCCCTGGCGAAAGTTGTAGGGTAACCTGCTCCTCCCGACCGGCCCGTTGCCAGTATAACCACCCCGCCAGGGGGGAAACTCCCACCAGACCGATGAAGACCAAGCCATAGGCAGGAAACAGGCTGGCCAGCACCAGAGCAAAGCAAAGACAGGCCACGGCAGCCAGGAGACTCAAAAAAACCGCCAGGAAGCCACTGGGACGCACCAGACCCCGCAGGGCTACGGTGTCGGTTTCAGGGGTGACCGACTCCAACCGGTAGGCTCGCCCTTCAAAGTAACGGGCCAGGGACTGTAAAGCCTCCTCTGCCGCCTGGGGGGCCGCAAGGGTCAGGGTTTCAGTCCGGTCCTTAGTGGCGGCGCGAATAAAAAAGAACAACCCTATCATCAACAGCAGGGTGATAAATAGGATCGAGTAGGTAATGGTTGCATCCACGACGGTGTTTGCCTGGGAGGGTACCTTTATAGGGTAAAAAATATTGAGGACTTCAGCCAGTCCTAACAGCTATCAAACCATAGGTTTGACCAGACCGCTGCCAAGCAACCTCTTGAGACCTGAATTCTGACCCCCTCTTGAGGGATCGCCGCATTTACGCCCGAAGTGTCGCTACGTACTAGATAGATGGCAATCTGCCCTCGACCGGGGTTCCCTAGAGGGCACGGACAGAAGCAGGAGCCTGTTCCAGCCCCGAACTGGCCCCTGTCCTGACCCCTTGGGTCACCGATCCGCAGTCCTCCCGATCGATGATCAGGCCATACTCTAGCCCCTCCGCCACCGCTTGATAGGAGGCTTCGATAATATTGGTGGAAACCCCCAGGGTGGTCCAGCGTTGCCGCCCATTACTGGACTCCACCAGCACCCGGGTTTTAGCGGCGGTACCAGATCCACTGTCAATAATCCGCACCTTGTAGTCCGACAGATGAAAGTTAGCGATCGCCGGATAGGCATGGACCAGCGCCTTACGCAGAGCTGCATCCAGGGCGGCAACCGGGCCATTCCCCTCGGCGGCGGTAATAATTTCCTCCTGCCCCACCTTCACCTTAATCGTCGCCAGGGACTGGCTGGTGTGATCGGGATGCCCCTCCGGATGGTCATAGATCTGACGTTGACAATTGATGTGGAACCCCTGCAGGCCAAAGAATTGGGGACGTTCCCCCAGGGCCTCCCGCATCAACAGCTCAAAGCTGGCCTCGGCGGCTTCAAACTGGTACCCTTCCTGTTCCAGGGTTTTGAGGCGGTGGAGCAGTTGCTGGGAGGCGGGGTCGTGGCGATGCAGGGTCAGGCCAAAGCTTTGGGCCTTGATCAACACATTGCTAAGACCGGCCTGATCCGACACCACAATGCGACGGCTATTACCCACGGCGGCGGGCTCAATGTGCTCGTAGGTGCGGGGTTCCCGCTGCACCGCACTGACATGGATCCCCCCCTTGTGGGCAAAGGCTGAGCGACCCACGTAGGGCGCATGATCATCAGGGGCCAGATTCACCACCTCACTGATGAAGCGACTGGTCTCCGCCAGGGTCTCTAGCCGGGCTGGGGCCAGGCAAGTATACCCCAGTTTGAGCTGCAGATTAGGAATTAGGGTGCAGAGATCGGCGTTGCCACAACGTTCACCATAGCCATTGATAGTACCCTGAACCATGGTGGCACCGGCGGCCACCGCCGCCATGGCATTGGCCACGGCGGTGCCACTGTCATTGTGGGTGTGAATTCCCAATTGGGCCCGGGGGGCGAGCTGGCCCTGGAGCCATTGATTCACGGCTCGGACGATGGCGGTAATCTGATCCGGTAGGGTGCCGCCGTTGGTATCGCAGAGCACCAACCACTCCGCCCCTGCCTGGGCGGCCGCCGCCAGGGTTTGGAGCGCATAGTCAGGGTTGGCCTGGTAGCCATCAAACCAGTGCTCAGCATCGTAGATTACCCGCCGGCCCTGGCGGCGCAGGTAGCGAATGCTGTCTTCGATCATGGCCAGGTTTTCCGCCAGGGTGGTTTGCAGTCCGGTGGTAACGTGCAGGTCCCAGGACTTGCCAAACAGGGTAATCCAGGTGGTTCCCGCCGCCAACACCGGTTGCAAAAGGGGGTCCTCAGCGGCCGTTCGACCGGGGCGCCGGGTGGAGCAGAAGGCTGTTAGCTGGGCCTGGGTCAGGGGGGCTTCCTGGAGTTGCCAGAAAAACTGGACATCCTTTGGATTGGCGCCGGGCCAGCCCCCCTCAATAAAGGGAACCCCCAGGGCATCCAGGCGACGAGCAATGCGTAGCTTATCTTCGGTGGACAGGGCTAGCCCCTCCCGCTGGGCTCCGTCCCGCAGGGTGGTGTCGTAGATGACTACCGATGGGTTACCTGGGGCCTGCTGCTCTGCCATGGCTAGTTGACTGCAATCATGTTTAGTTAACTAGCTTAGCGGCCATCCCGAGGTGACAGCACGGTGTACCCCTCTCCTGTTATAAAACGTATTCCCCCAAGATCTATGATAGTAAAAGACAGATTAGCAAAACTTCCCGGTGCTGTTCCCCAGGGGAGCCCCTAAAGATAACCCACCAAACCTGCCGGTGCGGCCTTCACCTGATGATAGATGGTCTCCAGCTCGCTGATGTTGGCGGTTAGGGTGTAGCGCTGCAGTACCCGATCGCGGGCCTTTTGCCCCAATAGCTGGGTAATTTCAGGGTGGTCTCGAAAAATTGGCAGAATGGTCTGTAGCTGACTGGAGACCCGCTGGGTATCCAGCACGATACCGGCCCCCTCCGCCAGTACCTCCCCATCGGCACCGGCGTCGGTGGCAATACAGGCGGTGCCGCAGGCCATGGCCTCCAGCAGGGAGAGAGACAGCCCCTCCACCAGGGAGGGTAGGATAAATCCATCCGCCCCCCGCAGCAGATCGATGCGGCGGTAGTCCTCCCCCAGGTAGCCCAGCCAGAGAATGCTGGGGTCATCACCGTAGAACAGCTTCAGGGAGGCTTCCAGGGGGCCGCTGCCAACAATGGCCAGTTTAGAGTGGGGCCCCATATCCGCCTGTCGCCAGCCCCGCAGCAGGGCCTCGACGTTTTTCTCGGGGGATAGCCGCCCCTGGTAAACAAACAGCCGCTCCGCCTGTAGGTCGACCGGGGCCGTGGAGGGCCCCGGGCAGTACCGTTGGGTATCAACCCCGTTGGGAACCACCGCCAGGGTCTGGGCGGGCACCCCCAGCTTGGTCAACAGGTCTCGCTGCAGGTTAGAAAACACAATCACCCGGTCGTAGTGGGCCAGGCAGGGGGCATAGAGTTGGTAGGTGAGGTGCTGGGTGCCGGAGGTGATGCTGCGCACCCGTCGGTCAAAGGCGGGGTGGAAGGTGGCCACCAGGGGGAGATTAAGATCGTGGCAGATCTCCGGCAGACGAAAATCCAGGGGGGAGAGGGTGAGGGAGGCGTGCACCAGGTCTGGCTGCAGCCGCTGAAGGGCCTCCGCCAGCAGTTTCCCAGACTTAAGGGAGGGGATGGTGAGGATCTGGGACTTGAATAGAAAGGGCAGGGGTACCTCGGAGCGATCGGGATGGTTGTCCGCCAGATCCGATTCATCGGGTTGGGCAAAGTGTAGAAAGGTGACCCGATAGCCCCGTTCCAACAGGGCATTGGTGACCTCTCGGCCATAGGTGACGTTGCCACAGAAGGGAGATTTCTTACCAAGCCAAGCAATGTGCATGTAGTCTCGAGTCTGAGGGGTAACGGGCATAAGGTAGCGCCCAGGCTAGGGTCAACCCCACAGGCCACAGATAATACCCGCAACCACACCTCCCGGACCTAACGGACTGGAGCTGCCCTAGGGAACCTAGCGTAACGCCGTATCGGCAATATACCAGGTTACAACTCCCCCCACCCCCACCAGTACCCCAAGGCCCAGAAAAACATTGGATAGCCCCACACTGGTTTCCACCAGACTAGCCAGAGCCAGGGGCAGGGTGAGGGCAATGTTAATGAAATTATTCTGCAGACCAAAGACCTTACCCCGCATATCCTTTGGGGTATTTTGTTGGATCAGGGTTTGCATGGGGATGGCCACCAGGGACCCTGACCAGCCAATCAGGGCTAGCAGCACTATCGAGGGCCAGAGCTGCTCAGTAGTCCAGGCCAGGGCGATTAAACTAAGGGCCAACCCCAGGGCGCCGGCCAAACTCAGATAGCGCTTCAAAAAGCGCTGGCCAAAGTTACCCACAAACAGAGCCCCCACTGCCAACCCGACCCCGCCGGCCGCCAGTAAAAAGCCAAATTGGGAAGCCCTTATGGTCGGGATCAACTCCGCCAGCCGCACCGCCAGCACCGCCAGGGCGGCAAAGACACAGGACAGCAAAACCAGTTGCAGAATCGCCACCCGCACCTGGGCATGGCCCTTCAGGTAATCGAGGCCATCGCGGATATCGGTCCAAATCTGGGCCAGGTCACGGGGGCTGGCCAGGGTTTCTGGGGGGGGCGTGATGGCGATCAAACAGGCCCCGGCGGTCAGGTAGCTGAGGCCCACCAACAGGGCCGGACCATGGTGGCTGACCCCGAGGGCGGTCATCAGGCGATCGCTGAGCCCCAGCAGGGGTTCGCCCACCGCAAAGCCCACAATCACCGCCGCCATCATGGTGGTGGTGTAGAGAGAGTTGGCGGAGAGCAAATCCGATCGATCCACCAGCACGGGGATGATGGCCTGTTCCGCCGGGGCGAAGAACTGGGTGAGGGTGGACATGGCCAGGGTCACCGCCAGCAGCAGCAGAAAACTGACCGGCACCGCTCCGATCTGCCCCCACCCCTGGGTCAGCCACAGCCCCAGGGGTAAAAGCACCACCAACCCTCCCCGCAGTAGGTTTGACAGCACCAGCACCGCCCGTTTAGGCCAGCGATCCACAAACACCCCCGCCAGGGCACCAAACAACACCGCCGGAATGGTAAAGGCAATCATCACCGCCGCCACCCAACCACTGATGGTCTGGCCGGGCTCCTCAAACTGGCTGGAGATGATGGCAATCATCAGCACCAGATAAATTTTGTCCGCCAGTTGGGAGAATAGCTGCCCCAACCAAAGGGTAAGGAAGTTGCGGTTGGCCAGAACCGCAGCAAACCCTTCATTTTCTGGGGCTTGGATATCGATGGCCGAGACCTCCTGGCCAGGACTGGCCAGACCATTGACGCCACGGGGGGTGCCCTCGACAGTTGGGCTATTTGACTCAACCTCACGCAGCATGGGTACCAACCGTAACGTAGCTCTGGCTCAACTTCAGGGGTCAGGTTAACTGGCCTCTGCCCCTAGTTTAAACACTCGCTAGACAAACATCAATCAGGGCCGCCGAGCGAATCGGCCGATCCAGGTAATCCTGGGCCCATTGGCGCAATAGCCGTTCTAACCGGGCCCAGACCTGGGGATCGGGCTGCCCCTGGGCGGGCCAGATCAACCGGGGGGCTGACCCCAGCCCTTCGGCCTGACTGAGGTGCTGTAGCAGCATCACCTCCAGGGCGGTTAGGGGCATGGGCCGAGGGTGGCGGGGGCCGGAGGAGTAGATCTGGGTAGGTTCCGCCGTGCGGGACCTGCCCCCTACCCCAAGCCCGGGTGGGGTGTCATCCCCCTGCACCAGACCGCCCGCTTCAAAGCTAAACTGCACTCGCCAGCCAGGGTCCAGGAAGTTGGGCACAATTGGCCGTTGACTGAGGCAGCAGCGCTGCATCTCCGGGGCCACTCCCCCTAGCCGCAGCAGTTGATATAACCCATGGCAAAGGGCGGCCAGCAGGTCTTGGGAAGGGCTGGTTTCCAGGTGGGCCAGGTGGGTCACCAATAGATCAAAGAGGTCAACCTGGGAGCAGTCACTCAGGGCCATGAACAGCACCACCTCCGCCAGGTACTGGCTGGCGGTCAACCGGCCCAGGTGGTGGCTGAGGCCAGGAAAGCTACGCAGGGTTTCGGCCTGCACCACCTTATCCAGCCGTTTGCCCTTGATCACCAGCCACTGGTTGATGACAAACAGATCGCTGCGGCCCGCCAGCCGGGACTGGTGTTTGCGGGAGCCCGGGGCCACCGCCCGCAGCAGGCCCACCTCCGGGCTGAGGATGGTGAGCAGGCGATCGCTCTCCCCCAGGGGAGCGGCCTTCAGGTTAATGCCGGTGAGTTTGGCGGTCTGACTCATGGGGCCGCCGCCCGCTGTTGCTTGACCAGCTCTGGCCCCCGGGAGGTGCCCAGGCGGGTAGCCCCCGCCTGCACCAGGGCGATGGCCTGCTCCGCCGTCCGGATGCCGCCGGAGGCCTTAACCCCCACCCGCCCCTGGGTGAGGTGCTGCAGCTGTTCTACGACGGCGGGGGTGGCTCCCCCCTGCCAGCCCGTGCTGGTTTTTAAGAAGGCCACCCCGGCATCCATGCATAGCTCCGCCGCCAGGGTAATTTCCCCGGGGGTGAGCAGGGCAGTCTCCAAAATCGCCTTGACGACCTGCCCGGTTGCTTCGCAGATGGTCGCGATTTCCCGATGCAGGGCATCCTCCTGGCCCGACTTGAGCCAGCCCAGGTTAATCACCACATCCAGCTCGGTGGCACCGTTATCCACCGCCTCCTGGGCCTCAAACAATTTGGTGGCGGTGGTGTGAGCCCCGGTGGGGAAGCCCACCACCGTACACACCCGCACCCGGCTCTGGTGCAGCAGCTCCACCGCCTGGCGCACATGCACCGGGTAGAGGCAAACCGCGGCAAAACCGTAGCGATCGGCCTCGTCGCACCATTGGCTGACCTGTTCGGGGGTGGCCGTGGGGGTGAGCAGGGCGTGATCGATCAGGGGAGCCAGGTCAATGGTCTGGTCTAGGAAGGGCGTCACCTCAGTCATGGCGGATAGGTCTACCCTCACCAATAGAATCTTTGACCCATATTACGGTATCATCGCCCATCGGTTGAAGTATAGGGTGTCTATGTTCAAGGGTTCTGGTAGCCTTATCACCAGGGTCGTGGCCCGGGCCCGGGGTGAAAGCCCGCGACAGGTGCGGCTCTGGGCCTTCGCCTGGATCGTGGCTGCCGCGCTGCTATTCGCACCTGAAGACGACCCATTGACGTAACAGCGATCGCCCCACTGGGGATCTCCTAGGGCTAGCAGACTGGGGAGCCCTTTGCCGCCCTCAAGGCAGATCCCCAGGTGATGTCCTTTCTACCCAGTCGGCTCACCTGACCACCTCTACCTACCCGAGGATAGCCAGCTACGCCTGTATTGTCTGTACCGCGTTCTACCACCCTTGCCCTGATACTGCTAGTCTGCTTTTAACCTAGTCTGCTTTTAATCTTAGAGACTATAACCCTATGCCCCTGGGAACTTGGGTCAAGCTGACTCCCCTCTGGTTGTGTTTTGCCCTTAGTTGGCCGGTTTATGCCATTGTTAACGGTGACATGGTGGAGGCTGACCGGTACAGCTCCTACGTCTCAATTCGGGGAATCAGCCCCTTTCCCAGCCAAAAAGGTGCTGATGTCAACGCCTGTGGCGGTGTCCTGGTTGCCCCTAATTGGGTACTGACAGCCTCCCATTGTCGTCCGGCCTATGAAAATCTGGAAAGCCGTGAGCTGCCGGTGGAGGTGGGTGTGCATATCCAGGCTGACGGAACCTTTGCCGGTCGGTTGCGAGTGGTGGATTACCATCTGGCGCCGGCCCTGTTGAACGGCGAACGGGTTGATGCCGCCCTCCTTAAGTTAGACGGCGACGCCACCGAGATGGGTGCCACTGTGGCACCCATCTCGGTGGGGCTGGTTACCGAGGGGTTGGCAACCATTACCGTCGGCCTGGGCACTGGGGTGATGGGGGTACCATTGCTGGGCTATGCCTCGGTGGTGGCGGCATCCCACCACTGTGACACCCCATGGGTGGACTTCGATCCCGCCCATGATTTCTGTGTCGGCATGCCTGAGTCGAAGCAGCGCACTGGCTACGGAGATTCCGGCGGACCGATCTATGCCCAGGGGGCTACCCCAGAGGAACAAATCTTACTCGGTGTTGTCAAGGGGGGAGTCAGGGTGGACAGCACCAGCGCCCAGGAAAATGAGTACATTCGCTATACCCAGACCAACAGCCTAAAGCATTGGATTACAGAGCATAGCTCTGAGCTACCCAGCCGGGCTCCCAAAGGCCGCCACTAAATACTGCCGGAAGTAGGCGTATGAGGGTGTCACAAGGGCAACTACCTTGGCGCAGTCATCGTATTTCCGCAGGGTGAGGGCGTCAGTCAAGTATGGTTCGCGCTGGAACGCCGCCACCTCTTCGGGGTCCATCAGACCGCCCTGCAACTCCAGACTCCTGGTCGAGGCAAGGGAAAGCAACCCACTATAGCCTGGACGGGTGGTGGCGAATTTTACCCCTGCTATCCTTGCCCTTAGCCTACATTCCGCAGGTAAATCCCCGTTTACACAAAAATCTGAACAGTCTCCAAGCCCAAGATACCTTGGTCGGTCTCAAGAAAACCTGCCGCAAATTAGGCATCTTTTTCTAGCAGTATCTCCTCTCTCGCGTTCATAGCAAGCACTGAATATCGCCGTTACCACATGTAATTCGAGCTAAAGCGGTAGCGCAGCAGGTGGCGATAGCAATCTGAAGGTTAGCCTATGAATCCTGGTATTACCAGTACTTTTTGAGTAGTTACATCTCTATTGAATAACCTTCCGAGCAAAGGTAATACTTTGAGCGGTTAAAATGTCCGTGTATTGGGGCTCAACAATAGTTTCTAAAACAAGCCTACGATTACCATCATGGCCTTCATCGTAATCGCGGTCTGCAGTATTTTTAAGCGTGACAATGCCACCTGGCTTAAGGAAAGGTATGAAAGCTTCGTAGATTGCCCGAGCTCCTTGAGGCGACTGATCAGCATCTAAACACAACATATCTACGGATAGGGCCCAACTTGGCCAGATTTCAAGAGCCCCACCTTGGTAGACTTCTACCCAATCAGTTAAACCACACCAATCTATATTCTGTTTAAACCAATCAACCAGCGGCATCTTTCGACGCTTGGCTATTCGCTCATAAAAGGGAACCGAGAAAGGTTCTCCAGAGGCATCAAAGGGATCAATGCAGTGAACCTTCCCGCTATTTCTAAGCTTTCGTGCTCCTGCCAGCAACACTGCCGACTTACCCACAAAGGAACCAATTTCGAGAATAACAGCATTTTCTGGTAGATTATAGGCAGCCTCTATATAAGCTACAGACTCATGCTCTAACATCCATCCTGGGATATAACATGATTGGGCTAAATACTTGCCTAAACCTCCGTATTTTAGTTTATAATTCAACGGCAAAACAGTATAAGTTCGAAGGCGATTTAAAGAACGAGCTGACAAACTAGCTTCTTTCATCCTACATTCCGCAGGTTGACAAGATATTTCCAATATGTATGCTAAGAGGCAATAGCTGAGATGTATATTCGAAAAGGATTTCAGGATTAGAGTAGATTCCTCGTCGCGTCCCATGCTTGATAT
>Ga0172372_10004504_pt1 | contig 19764 bp, 19 predicted proteins | sample LakKiv5m_2_FD_114544 | JGI IMG/M metagenome (GOLD analysis project Ga0172372, IMG submission 114544) | Freshwater microbial communities from Kabuno Bay, South-Kivu, Congo - kab_092012_9.5m | ecosystem: Environmental > Aquatic > Freshwater > Lake | place: Democratic Republic of the Congo...
CGAGGGCCGCGGCCGGCAGCCCGGGCGCCAGGTCGGCCAGCTGGGCTGGTCCCCACAGCTCGAACGGCAGGCCCATCGCCTGTCGCGCCTCGCACAGGGCCTGCTGGCGGGCCAGCTCGTCGGGGTTGGCGGCCAGCAGCAGCAGGCCGCGGTTGAGCTGCAGCGGATGCCCCAGACTCTGCAACTCGGCCACCCAGCGCTCCCACAGGTTCAGGCTGGCCTGGCGCAGACGCCAGGCGCGACCGCTGGCCCTGTGGAACACCTGGGCCATCAGCAGGCCCAGGGCGGCGTTGCTGCCGCCCATGGGATCCGCGGCGTCGATCAGGGTCACCCGGTGACCGCAGCGCTGCAGATGCCAGGCCGCGGTGCGGCCGATGATGCCGCCGCCGACAATGGCGACGTCACGGCCGGCTGTGGTCTGGGTCAGGGCCGGGCTCAGATCTGCTTGAGGTCCTCCTGGACCTGGGGCGGCAGCATCTGGGCATACAGGCCGAAGCCGCTGGCCACCTTGATGTAGGCCTTGCGCAGCTTCTCCCCGTCCTGCTGCACGGCGGCCTCGTCGAGCTGGGCCAGGGCGGTCTTGAGGTCGTTGGCGCGCTCGGTGGCCTCGGCCCGGTCGGCGGGCAGCAGGTGCTGGTTGATGTAGAGCATCTCGCGGCTCACCTCCTGCATGGGCCCGTGGATCAGGTTGCGCGTGAAGGTCCAGTCCTTATTGTTGACCAGCCGGGCCAGATCGGGCAGACGGTTGCGGGCGGCCAGGAAGCCCTCGGCCTGGCGCTCGATCACGGCGATGTCGTCGGCACTCAGGGTCGGGGTCTTGGCCTTGGCGTCGCCACAGGCGGTCAGGCCAAAGCACAGGGCTGCCCCCACCAGCAGCAGGGCCAGGCGTCGCAGGGACTGCAGCAGGGAGTGGAGGGGGGCGGGCATGGCCTCAAGGGGGATCGCTCGTGGCGGTGACTTTATCGGGGGCACCCTGGCCTGGGCCGCCTCTGTCGCCGCTTGCAATCGTGCACGTGCTACGCATGCAGTTGAAGTCGGTCTGCCCCATGACCCCCGCCACCGCGATCCTGCAGCTGATCTGCCCTGACCGTCCGGGGTTGGTGAGCGAGCTGTCGGGTTGGGTGGCGGCCAACGGCGGCAACATCCGCCATGCCGACCACCACACCGACTCCGGGGCGGGCCTGTTCCTGAGCCGCATCGAGTGGGGACTCGAGGGCTTCGGTCTGCCCCGCGAGGCCATCGGCCCGGCCGTGGCAGCACTGGCCGAGCGTCTCGGTGGCGAGGGCCAGGTGCATTTCTCCGACGAGCTGCCGCGGGTGGCCATCTTTGTGAGTCGGCAGGCCCACTGTCTGCTGGACCTGCTGTGGCGAACCCGGGCCGGCGAGCTGCCGATGCAGGTGCCGCTGGTGATCGCCAACCATCCCGATCTGCGGGCCGAGGCCGAGGGCTTCGGGGCCCGGTTCGAATGCCTGTCGATCGATGCCGCCAGCAAGGCCCGGGTCGAGGCCCGTCAGCTTGAACTGCTGGCCGAGCACCGCATCGATCTGGTGGTGCTCGCCAAGTACATGCAGGTGCTCAGCGGCGACTTTCTCAGTCGCTTCCAAAACGGCGGCCCCCAGGACCACCGGGTGATCAACATTCACCATTCGTTTCTGCCCGCCTTCAAGGGGGCCCAGCCCTACCACCGGGCCTGGGAGCGGGGCGTCAAGCTGATCGGCGCCACGGCCCATTACGTGACCGAAGACCTCGACGACGGTCCGATCATTGAGCAGAGCACCATGCACGTGAGCCATCGTGCTGAGATCGATGATCTGATCCGCAAGGGCCGCGACTGTGAACGCCTCGCCCTGGCCCGGGCCCTGCGGCTGCATCTGCGCCGCGAGGTGATGGTCTATCGCGGGCGCACGGCCGTCTTCGACTAGGCCAGCGCTTCGGCCCGGTGCTTGGCCAGGGTCTCAGGTGGTAGCGGCCCCACGAGGTGTGCCCACGGCAGCATCTGCTCGCCGCTCCAGGTCCCATGCACCACCGCGTCCCAGGGAGGCGGCGCCTGGGTGTCCCACAGGCGGGACACTGCGGCCCCGATCGCAGGCCCTTCGCCCCTGAGCACGGCCTTGTAGGCCCGCTTCCAGCCCCCCAGGCTCTCGTGCTGGCCGCGGGCGGCGGCGATTACCGGTGCCAGACGCCGGTCGCTGCGTGAGAGCAGCGCCTGGATCACGCTCCAGCCGTAGCTCTCGGGGCGCAGCTCGATGCCCCTGGGCTTGAGGCGCTTGGCCAGCAGCTGCAGGCGCTTCTCGGCCTCGGGGCGTACCCCCTCCCACTGAAACGGGGTGTGGGCCTTGGGCACGAAGGTGCTCACCCCCAGGCTCAGGCGCAGGCCCGGGGTCGCTTTCTTGAGGGCCAGCAGCAGCGCGGCGGTGGCCTCCACATCGGCCTCCTCCTCGCTGGGCAGGCCAACCATGCCGTAAAGCTTGAGGCCGCTTAATCCACCCTCTTTGGCGTAGCGGGCGGCGGCAAAGATCGCATCGGTGTCGAGCTTTTTGTTGACGACCCGGCGCAGGCGCTCGCTGCCGCTCTCAATCGCGATCGTGAGCGACTTGCTGCCGCGCTTGGCCAGGATGCGGCCCAGTTCGGGGGTCACCGTGGCGGCCCGCACCGAGCTCACGCTCACCCGGGTGCCCTCGAAGCGGTCCTGGTCGAGCCACTGCAGCAGATCTGCGAACTGCGGGTGCTGGGTCACCGAGGCCCCCAGCAGCCCCAGGCGCTGGGTGGCGGTGAGGCCTTTCTCCACAGCGGGGATCAGACCGTCATCGAGGCTGGGGGTGCGAAATGGCAACGTCAGGTAGCTGGCCAGACAGAAGCGGCAGAGCTCCGGGCAGCTGCGCACCACCTCGACCATGTGAATGTCGGGCCACGCCGCCTCGGGCGTGATCACGGTCGAGTGGCTCAGCGTGTTGCCCCGCCAGGTCTGCTTGGCGATCGTCGCCGGGATCGGCGGTTCATTCGCGCCGTCCAGGGGCTCGATCGCCTGCAGGGTGCCGGTGCTGTCGTAGCGCGGTCTGTAGAGACAAGGTAGATACACCCCTTCGACCTGGGCCAGCCGCCGCAGCCGCTCAGGGCGGGGGGCGCCGCGGCAGGCCTGCAGGGCATCGATGAAGGCCGGCAGAAGCAGCTCGCCGTCGCCCAGCAGGATCGCGTCAAAGAACGGCGCCAGCGGTTCGGGGTTGGCGGTGAGCACCGGTCCGCCGCCGAACACGATCGGGTCGTCGTCACCCCGCTCGGCCGCCCAGATCGGGATGCACTGCTGCTCGAGCAGATCGAGCAGCACCGGGCCGTCGAGCTCCCAGCTCAGCGACAGGCCGAACAGATCGAGGTTGCGGTGGGGCGCATCGCCCCGGTCGGTGAACAGGCGCCGCACATCGACGTCGCTGCGCCGGGCCAGGGTTGCCCACACCACCTGGTACCCCAGGCTGGTGATGCCGACGCTGTAGCTGCTGGGAAAGGCCAGCACCGCCCGCAGTGCCCCGGCTTCGGCTGCGGCCGGCTCAAACAGCAGGGTCTCCTGGTTCAGGTGCGTCGACAAGGCGGATCTTCACCGTATCGACCCGCTGATCGCGCCGCTGATCGAGCCCCTGGGGTGTTCAACGAATCCCTGACCCGGGATCAGGCCGACAGGGTTCTGCAGACCTTTGTGCAGGAGCTGGCTCCCACTCTGATGCTGCCGCAGGCGGCTCAGACCCCCGCCAGCACCTGGGCCTCCTCGTCGGCAGACACCACGCGCCCGCTGTCTTCGAATCCGGCGATCTGGTCGAAGTTGAGGTAGCGGTAGAGCTCGTCGCCGAAGGGGTCGATCTTTTCGGCGGCGATGGCCTGGTACTCGTCTTTGGAGGGGATGCGGCCCAGCTGGGCGCACACCGCTGCCAGTTCGGCGCTGCCCAGATACACCTGGGCGCCGTTGCCGAGGCGGTTGTTGAAGTTGCGGGTGCTGGTGGAGAACACGGTGGTGTTGTCCTCCACCCGCGCCTGGTTGCCCATGCAGAGCGAGCAGCCGGGCATCTCCATGCGCGAGCCGGCGGCTTCAAAGGTGGCGTAATAGCCCTCTTCTTTCAGTTTCTCCTCGTCCATGCGGGTGGGCGGGCACACCCATAGGCGCGCGGCGTTGGCGCCCTGGCCTTTGAGCACGTTGGCGGCGGCGCGGTAGTGGCCGATGTTGGTCATGCAGCTGCCGATGAACACCTCATCGATGCGCTCGCCGGCCACCTCCGAGAGGGTCTTGACGTTGTCGGGGTCGTTGGGGCAGGCCAGGATCGGCTCGCTGATCGCATCGAGGTCGATCTCGATCACGGCGGCGTACTCGGCATCGGCGTCGGCCTCCAGCAGCACCGGGTTGGCCAGCCAGGCCTCCATGGCCTTGATGCGGCGCGCCAGGGTGCGGGCGTCGCCGTAGCCGCGGGCGATCATGTTTTTCAGCAGCGCCACGTTGCTGCGCAGGTACTCGCTGACGGTCTCGACCGAGAGCTTGATCGTGCTGCCGGCGCAGCTGCGCTCGGCGGTGGCGTCGGTCAGTTCAAACGCCTGCTCGAGTTTGAGATCGGGCAGCCCCTCGATCTCCATGATGCGGCCGTTGAACACGTTCTGTTTGCCTTCCTTCGCCACCGTCAGCAGCCCCTGCTGGATGGCCACATAGGGGATGGCGTTGACCACATCGCGCAGGGTGACGCCGGGTTGCAGCGCGCCAGAGAACTTCACCAACACCGATTCGGGCATGTCCAGCGGCATGGCGCCAATGGCGGCGGCGAAGGCCACCAGGCCCGAACCGGCCGGGAAGCTGATGCCCAGGGGGAAGCGGGTGTGGCTGTCGCCGCCGGTGCCCACGGTGTCGGGCAGCAGCATGCGGTTCAGCCAGCTGTGGATGATGCCGTCGCCGGGCCGCAGGGCCACGCCGCCCCGGCTGCTGATGAAGTCGGGCAGCTCGGCGTGGGTCCTGAGGTCCACCGGCTTGGGATAGGCCGCGGTGTGGCAAAAGCTTTGCATCACCAGATCGGCGCTGAAGCCCAGGCAGGCCAGCTCCTTCATCTCGTCGCGGGTCATCGGCCCGGTGGTGTCCTGGGAGCCCACGGTGGTCATCAGCGGCTCGCAGCTGGTGCCGGGGCGCACGCCCGCCAGGCCGCAGGCCTTGCCAACCATCTTCTGGGCCAGGGTGTAGCCCTTGCCGGTGTCGGCCGGCGCCACCGGGCGAATGAACAGATCCGATGGGGCCAGACCCAGCTGGCCGCGCACCTTGTCGGTGAGCGAGCGGCCGATCAACAGCGGGATGCGGCCGCCGGCCCGCACTTCGTCGGTGATCGTGCTGGGTTTGAGCGCAAAGCGGGCCACGATCTCTCCGGCACCTGCTTCGTCAGCGGCGCGCTCGATCGTGCCGGCGTAGGGGCGGATCGTGATCACATCGCCGGTGTTCAGCGACGAGACGTCGCACTCGATCGGCAGGGCGCCCGAGTCTTCGGCGGTGTTGAAGAAGATCGGGGCGATCTTGCCCCCCAAAATCACGCCGCCGCTGCGCTTGTTGGGCACATGGGGAATGTCGTCGCCGGTGTGCCATAGCACCGAGTTGATCGCCGATTTGCGCGAGCTGCCCGTGCCCACCACATCACCCACATAGGCCACCGGGTGGCCCTTGCTTTTCAGCTGGGCGATCAGCTCCAGCCCGCCCGGCAGGCGGGTCTCCAGCATCGCCTGGGCATGCAGGGGAATGTCGGGCCGGGTGGTGGCGTGGGTGGCCGGCGAGAGGTCGTCGGTGTTGGTCTCGCCTTCGACCTTGAACACCGTCACGGTGATCGTGGCGGGCAGCTCGGGCTTGGCGGTGAACCACTCGGCCGCGGCCCAGCTGTCGACCACCCGCTTGGCATGGGGGTTGGCGGCCGCCAGTTCCAGTACCTCGTTGTAGGCGTCGTAGACCAGCAGGGTCTTGCTGAGACCTGCAGCTGCAGCGCTGGCAATGGCGTGATCGGCACTGCCCAGCAGCTCGATCAAGGCCCCAACGTTGTAGCCGCCGATCATGGTGGCTAGCAGACGCACCGCTTCCAGCGGCGGCACTAGGGGGCTGGTGGCTTCGCCCTTGGCCACCGCCAGCAGCCAGCTGGCTTTGACATAGGCCGCTTCATCGACCCCGGGGGGGATGCGCTCGCTGAGCAGCTCCAGCACAACACTCTCTTCGCCAGCGGGGGGCGCAGCCAGCAGGCTGGTCAGGGCGCTGGCTTGCTCGGCGTTCAGGGGCAGGGCCGGCACACCCAGGGCCTCGCGTTCGGCGGCGGTGGCACGGTAGTCGGCAAGAAAGGTGCTGGCAGAAGACATCGAGGAGGTGGTCAGCGCTGACGGATCGGAAAGGGGGGAGTCTCCGATCGTGTGGGATGAATCCCATTGTTCACGCCCACCTGCCTGCGGGTTGGTGACAACCGCTTCAGAACTGGGTCCTGCCAGCTGCTCTGGTGTTCAAGGTCTTGGTCAGACCAACGGGCATGGTTGCTTTGGACGTCCTGCTGTCGGCGGGTGTGGTGTCTTGGTCGTCAACCGCATTTGCCTGAACGGTTAAGCCTGAGCAGGCTTTACGATGATCTTTGCATCTCGGTGTGATCATCGGCGTTGCAGAACACCGCGAAGTTTGTCTTGATTGAAGCTGATTAAGACATAGACGAGCATCACAAGCAAGATGGGAATGTAGGGCATGGATTTCATGTTGACCTCAATTAAGTGATACAGGAATAAGAGGAAAAAGAAGAGGCTTCTCCTTCCAGCTCCGTTGCTAATTGTTTTATGCATTGGTCTGGTTTCAGCGTCTTTGCTGTCCTTGACCATTAAATACAGCAGCAAGTATGCCAGGACCCACAGCAAAAGTGCTAACGAATAAACAGATTCTAAAAGCGGCAGTTTTAGCCAGAATTGTGCGATGTCAATGTCCTTGAACGTTGCTGCGGACAAGGGCGGAATTAGACAGATAACCCCCAAGAGCAGGCTGGTGTAAATATTCTACCTGCGGCTGCTATGTGGCAGCATATTAAGGATGCAGCGATGGAAGCACCAAATCTCATAAATGATAAGAAATCCTAAAAAATAAATGCCTATAAAGTACAAGCCAATTCACACATATTGAGCCGAGCTTGTATGATTAAACAGTCGGATGCATTCGCCGAGTACGTCTGGAAGTATCAAAGCCAGCACGGTCATTGCAATGGCGTAGACGGCATCAATTAAGCCAACCCATTGTTCGGTCCTGTCTGGGCCCACGTGTCTGAAAGGAAGCATTGACTTGTTGTGAGCGTGAATTGTTCTGTGCTGACAGTATTCTCTCACTCTCGCTTTGCCTTCACTCTCTCTGGGCTGAGGGCCTTCGCTTCTAGAGTGGCTTGATGTTGTATCCGGGCGCGCCCGATCCAGCCATGTTGCCCACGTCCGATCTGCATGTGGTCGAGACCCGGCCGCTGGTGCCGCCGGCGCTGCTGCACCGTGATCTGCCCCTGAGCGAGGCCGGGGCGTCCACGGTGCGGCAGGCCCGCGAGCGCATCCAGGCGATCCTGCATGGCCGCGATCAACGCCTGCTGGTGATCGTCGGGCCCTGCTCGGTCCATGACACCGCTGCCGCCCAGGAGTACGCCAGCGCTATCGCTCAGCTGCGCCACCAGCACCGCGAGCAGCTCGAGGTGGTGATGCGGGTCTACTTCGAGAAGCCGCGCACCACGGTGGGCTGGAAGGGGCTGATCAATGACCCCCATCTCGATGGCAGCTACGACATCAACACCGGCCTGCGGCTGGCCCGGGGCCTGCTGCTGCACCTGGCCGAGATGGGCCTGCCGGCGGCCACCGAACTTCTTGATCCGGTGGTGCCCCAATACATCGCCGATCTGATCAGCTGGACCGCCATCGGCGCCCGCACCACCGAAAGCCAAACCCACCGGGAGATGGCCTCGGGACTGTCGATGCCGATCGGTTTCAAAAACGGCACTGACGGCAGTGTCACCACGGCCGTCAATGCCATGGAAGCCGCGGCCCGGCCCCACCATTTTCTGGGCATCAACCGCGATGGCGCCGCCGCGATCGTCAGCACCACCGGCAACCCCGATGGCCATCTGGTGTTGCGAGGCGGCAAGAGCGGCACCAACTACCACGAAGATGCGATCAGCAAGGCCTCGGACGCCCTGGCGGCCGCCGGTCTGCCGAGCCGTCTGATGGTCGACTGCAGCCATGGCAATTCCAACAAGGACTACCGCCGCCAGGGCGAGGTGCTGCGTGATCTGGCCGCCCAGGTGCGTGGTGGCGGCACCCGGGTCATGGGGGTGATGCTCGAGAGCCACCTGGTGGCCGGCAACCAGACGATCCCTGCCGATCTCTCGCAGCTCATCTACGGCCAGAGCATCACCGATGCCTGCATCGATCTGGCCACCACCCGCACGGTGCTGGCCGAGCTGGCCGAGGCCGTGGCTACTGGGAACAACGCTGTGAGCAGTTGCTGTTGGCCTGACCCCGCTAACGCCAACCACTCCAGAGCCAGGCGCTGACGATCGGCACCGTGAGGTTGTCGATCCCCACCCACGCCACCTGCTCCAGGGCGGTGGCCACCAGGGCGATGACCACCAGGGCGGTGGGCGCCGGCGCTGGCCAGGGCCCCTGGGCCAGCAGCAGCAGCACCACCATGCTCACCAGGGCCATGGTTGCGGTTCCCAGTAGCGATTTGCGTTGCTCGCCGATTTGCCAGCTGGGCGAGCGGAAGCGGGCCCCCAACAACCCGGCTAGGCCATCGCCCAGAGCCATCACCAGCACACCGGCGCAGACAGCAGCGGCCTGTTGGGGCCAGAACGCCAACAACAGGATCGTGATCGCCGCGCCATAGGCAACGGTGCCGTAGCTGTGTCGGCCCACATCCTCGATGGCGGGCAACAACCGGAAGCGGTGATTGATCGCCGCTAGCACGGTCACCGCCATGGCCGCAGGCACGGCGATCAGTCTGTCGACACCCAGCAGCCAGGCCAGAGGCACCACGGCTCCGGTGCCGATGTGCACCAGCTTGCGGCTCCATTCGCGTCCGTGGTCACTGCCCGCCTGCTCCAGATGCCGCCGCCGGATCCAGGCGGCCGCAGCAGCCAGCAGTGCCAGCCAGAGGCCGACGGCAGCGACGCCGGCCAGTTGCTGCAACCACCACGACTGACCCACGCCCGGCTCAGGCGGCCTGACGTGTGTTGCTCAGCAGCCGCAGTTTCAGGATCGCCTTCGCCTCCAGCTGACGTACCCGCTCGCGGGAGACGTTGATCAACCGGCCGATCTCGGCCAGGGTCAGCGGCTCGCTGCCTTCGAGTCCGAAGCGCAGTCTCAGGATCTGTTGTTCGCGCTCATTGAGCTGCGACAGCCAGCCTCCGAGGTGTTCCTTCTGCAGATGGCGGTCCATCGAGTCGAAATGCTCGCTGCTGTTGGGATCAGCGATCAGTTCACCCAGGGTGCTGCGATCCTCTTCGCCGCGGGCGTGCGCATCGAGCGAGGCGCACGGTGCGCTCTGGGCCATCAGCTCCTCGAGCTCCTCGGGGGTCATGTCGAGGGCGTGCGACAGTTCCAGCCGGTTGGGTTGGCGGCCCAGCCGATGGGAGAGCTCCCGGGTGACCCGACGCATCTTGGAGAGCTTTTCGCTGATGTGAATCGGCAGGCGAATCGTGCGGGCGCTGTTGTCGATGGCCCGGGTCATACCCTGGCGAATCCACCAGTAGGCATAGGTCGAGAACTTGTAGCCCATGGCGGGATCAAACTTGTCGACCGCGCGTTCAAGACCGATGGCTCCTTCCTGCACCAGATCCAGCAGCTCGAGGCCCTGGTTCTGATATTTCTTGGCGACGCTGACCACAAGCCTCAGATTGGCCGCCATCATGCGGTCGCGGGCCCGTTGGCCCATGCGGATTTGTCGTCGTTGTTGCGGTGTTTGCTCGGCCGTCGGGATCTGTTGGATCCGTTTGCCCGCCTGCACATGGTGCGCCAGCTCGATTTCTTCGGCGGGTGTCAGCAATGGCACACGGCCGATGGTGCTGAGATACCAACCGATGGAATCTGCACTGAGCTTGGTGCCAGGTCGCGGACCGGTGGTCCGCGAAGCTGCCTTCGGCCCTGAGACATTGCCTACGGCAACGTCGAGGGCGGATTGCAGAGGTGTCCCCATCACCCCAGCCTCCTCATGGATTTGGCCGGAATGTAGCACCAACAGTGCAGCAGGAACATCAGGAATGGAAAATTTTCCTGTATCGAATCAAAGGAAATTGTGATGTCTGGCTGCTAATGGCGTCTGGATAGATAGGTTGCGATTCAGGCTGTAGTCGGCATGCCACCGCGCCAGCGTTGCATCAATTGCTGCTGCGCAATCATGGGATCGCCGTCATGCTGGCGCTGATGGAACTGTCCGTCGCTGTCCATATGCCAGGCACCGGTGTCGTTCAGGTAGAGATCCAGAAGATTCTCCAGCTGCAGCCGGACGTGGGGATCCTCGATTGGTGCCACCGCCTCGACGCGTCGGTCGAGGTTGCGCCCCATCCAGTCGGCACTGCCGAAGAACAACTCACTGTCACCACCGTTGGCGAACCAGAACACGCGTGAGTGCTCAAGGAAACGTCCGATGATGCTGACGACGTTGATGTGTTCGCTGATACCGGCAAGGCCGGGCCTGAGACTGCACATGCCTCGGATGATGAGATCGATGCGCACCCCGGCCTGGGACGCCTCGTAGAGCAGAGCGATGATCGCTGGATCGACGAGGGCGTTCATCTTGACCTTGATGTGGCCGCCCCGGCCGTTGCCGGCGTGGTCGATCTCGCGTCGGATCAGGGCCTCCATGCCGCTGCGCAGCGTCACGGGTGCCACCAGCAGTTTGCGGAAGCTCTGCTGCTTGGAGAAACCCGTCAGATAGTTGAACAGCTGCACAAGGTCTTCTCCGAACTCGGGTCGGGCGGTGAGCAGACCGATGTCGGTGTAGAGGCTCGATGTCTTCGAGTTGTAGTTGCCGGTGCCGATGTGCACGTAGGTCTTCAGCGCGGTCTTTTCGCGCCGCACCACCAAGGCTGTCTTGGTGTGGGTCTTGAGACCCAGCACGCCGTACACCACATGCACCCCCGAATTCTCGAGCTGCTTGGCCCACTGGATGTTGTTGTCCTCATCAAAGCGGGCCTTGAGTTCAACCAGTGCCATGACCTGCTTGCCGTTCTCGGCGGCGCGGATGAGTGCATGCACCACCGGCGAATCCTTCGAGGTGCGGTACAGGGTCATCTTGATCGCCAGCACCAGAGGGTCGTCGGCCGCCTGGTTGAGGAACTCCTCCACCGATGTGGAGAACAGGTCATAGGGATGCTGGAGCAGCACGTCGCCGCGTCTGATCACCGAGAAGATGCTTTCAAACTCCTCCTGTTTCAGGGAACCGTCTTCGAGTTTGCCCCTCTGGGCCCGTGCCAGTGCCGGGGTTGTTCTGCCTTTGTGGGGTTTGTCCTTGAGCTTGGGCAGGGGGATCGACAGCAGGCTCATCAGGTCGTCAAGACCGAGGGGGCCGTTGATGCGATACAGATCCTCGGGTTCAACGTTCATGCCCCCCATCAGCAGCTGCACGACGTCGTCGGGCATCTCATCAGCCACTTCGAGGCGGACCACCTCGCCCCCGCGCTTGCGTTTGCGCAGCCCCTCTTCGATCGCCTCCATCAGGTCGTCGGCTTCGAGATCCCGCAGCTCGAGGTCGGCGTCGCGGGTCACCCGGAAGAAGTAATGGCCCTCGACCTCCATGCCGGGGAACAGTTGACCCAGATTGAAGGCCACCACCTGCTCCAGCGGCACGGCGGTGAACACCGGTTCAGGGGTGCGACCGCTGAGCTCGGTCGGGATCTGCAGAAAGCGCGGCAAGATCTTCTGCGGAACCTTGACCCGGGCGAATTCCCGCTGGGCGGTTTCGGGGTCCCGCACCAACACAGCCACATTCAGGCTGAGGTTGCTGATGAACGGGAAGGGATGTGAAGGGTCGACCGCCAGGGGTGTCAACACGGGAAAGATCGCCTGGCTGAAGTAGGCGTCGACCCAGTCCCGTTGTTGTTTGTTGAGACGGGTGTAGTCGATCAGATCGACCCCGTATTCGCGTAGATGCCGCTTGAGTGAATGGCGGTAGTGCTGCTGCTGCAGATCGAGCAGGGGCCTGAGTCTGGCCTGGATCGCTTCGAGCTGCTGCAGTGGCGTCAGCCCGTCGTCGCTGAGGGTGGTGATACCGGCTTCCTGCTGTGACTTCAACGAAGCCACCCGCACCATGAAGAACTCGTCCAGGTTGTTGCTGAAGATGGCGCTGAATTTGGCCTGCTCCAGCAGTGGCGTGTGTTCATTGAGGGCTTCAGCCAGGACCCGATAGTTGAAGCCGATCCAGCTGAGTTCGCGGTTCAGATAAAGCTCAGGCGCAAGCGCCGTGTCCGCACTGTGTACGCCCATGGGCCCGCCTGAATTCGCGGGCAACGTAGCAATGGCCTCGGCCTGCAGGACGTGTTCAGCTTGCTTGACGGGAGCCCTCGGCCGGCTCAGGCAGACCGCCCGCGACCAGAGCGATCACCCCGCCCAGCAGCAGGGCGGCCAGCCAGAAGGGACTGCGCTGGCCCAGGGTTTCGTAGGCCAGGCCGGCCAGGGGCGGTCCCACGAAGCTGCCCAGGCTCTGCAGACCCTGCAGGCTGCCGAGGGCCGAGCCCTGGCCGCTGCCGTCGAGTCGGCGCGAGACCAGGGACCGAAGGCAGGGGGTCACCAGGCCGGTGCCCAGGGCCAGCAGCGACACCGCCGGAAACACCACCGCCTGGGCTGTCTCACGGGTCGCCCAGGGGATCAGCAGGCAGCCGGCGATCACCAGACCCAGGCCCGCCAGGCTTAGGCGCCATTCGCCGAAGCGCCGCACCAGCGGACCGATCAGGCCGCCCTGCACCACCGTGGCGATCACGCCCACCACCATGAAGGCGGCTCCGGCCAGGCCGGGCCCCCAGTCAAAGCGCTGCTTGAAGTAGAGCACCAGGATCGCGGTGAAGCCGTTGAAGGCCAGAAAGAACAGCAGAAAGGCCCCGCACAGCCGCCGCACCCGAGGGTTGGCGAACACCGCCGCGAGCTGGTTGATCGGTTGCAGCTCCCGCTTGCGCGGCAGATCGATGCGCGCCTCGGGGGGGTGGGTTTCGGGCAGCAGGGTGAGCACCAGCACCAGGTTGAGGGCGGCGATGCCCACGGCCACCAGCAGCGGCAGGGTGACGTTGATGCGTCCCAGCAGGCCGCCTGCTGCCGGGCCGAGGATGAAGCCCAACCCGAAGGCCACGCCGATCAGGCCAAACGCCTTGGCGCGCTGCTCGGGTGGTGAAATGTCGGCCAGCACGGCCCCGGCCGTGGCGGCGGTGCCGCCGCTGACTCCGTCGATCAGCCGCGCCACGAACAGCAGCCCCAGGGGCAGGCCGGCGGCGCGGGCCGCCGGGGCCAGCTCCTGCCAGGGCAAGATCAGGGTCAGCGAAAACAATCCCAGGCCCAGCACCGATCCGGCGACGCAGCCGGCGATCACGGGCCTGCGGCCGAAGCGGTCACTGAGGGCGCCGATCAGTGGTGTGAAGGCGAACTGCGCCACGGCATAGCTGCCCGTCAGCAGCCCCAGCACGCGGCCGTCGCTGGTGAAGCTGGCCAGTAGAAACGGCAACAGGGGAAAGATCAGCGTCTCGCCCAGCCGGTCGTTGAGCAGGGTCAGAAAGGCGCACAGGTAGGTCGACGGTCGGGAAAGGCGCACGGGCCGCAGCCATAGATAGGACCAGTTCAGCAAATGCTCCGATCAGGGGTTCCGACTACAACGCATGTAGCGCCTGTCCGGTTCGATGCCGTCGCCCCTGTTTGTGACCACAACCTTCACGATCGAGGGCTTTCGGATCCGCGAGTACAGGGGCCTCGTGCGCGGCATCGTGGTGCGTTCGCCCACCCTGGTGCAGGGGTTCCTGGGCGGTCTCAAGCAACTCGTCGGCGGCCGTATCGGTGCCTACACCGAGATGTGCGAGCAAACCCGCGAGGCCGCCTACAACCAGATGGTGGAGCACGCCCTGCTGCTGGGGGCCAACGCCATCGTCGGCACCCGTTACGACGGTTCCGATGTCACCAGCGGCAGCGGCGGCGCCACCGAGGTGCTCTGCTATGGCACGGCCGTGGTGGTCGAGTTGTTGGCTCCGGCCCGGCCGGGCTACCTGCCGGGTTGAGGCTGAATGGGGACGCACTGTCGGCTGGCCCGCCAAGCTGGATCAAGCCCTGCAGCCTCCATGAGCGAGCTCACCCATCTCAACGCCGCCGGCGAGGTGCACATGGTCGAAGTGGGCGATCGCACCCCGAGCCGCCGCGAGGCTACGGCTGAGGGGTTCATCGTCATGGTGTCCGCGGTGCTGGCCATGGTTGTGTCGGGTGATGCGCCCAAGGGTGACGTGCTGGCTGTGGCCCGGGTGGCTGCCATCCAGGCAGCCAAGCTCCCCTCCAGCTGAAGGGTCATCCAGATCTGGCGTGGGGTCAGTGGCTCGGTGGGTGGATGGTTTGGCTGGATCGCACGGCCCTGCATGGGCCAGTCTCGTTCGCCCCAGCCGGCCTGATCGCGCAGCGCCGCAAACAGGCGCAGGCGGATGGCTGCGCTGGTGTGGCTGGAAGGATCGGCCATGGCATCAACGCTACCCAGCCCAGGCGCAGTGCTTTGCCAGCATGGGGATGTCACTGCTGCCTTGCCGTAGGCCTTACCGTTGCGCTGCTGACGCTGTCCGACACCCGCACCCTGGCCGACGACCGCAGCGGTGATGCCCTGCAGCAACGCCTGGAGGCAGCGGGTCATCGGCTGGTGGAGCGCAACCTGCTGCCCGACAACCGCTACCGCATCCGCGCCGAGCTGAGCCGTTGGATCGCCGATGCCGCCGTGCAGGTGGTGATCAGCAGCGGTGGTACGGGGTTGACCGGCCGCGATGGCACCCCCGAGGCGGTGGCGCCCCTGCTCGACAAGACGATCGAGGGCTTCGGTGAGCTGTTTCGCGTGCTGTCGTTCGAGACGATCGGCACCAGCACCCTGCAGAGCCGTTGCCTGGCCGGGGTGGCCAATGGCACGGTCATCTTCGTGCTGCCGGGTTCGCTCGATGCCACCACCCGCCCCTGCAACCTGGTGCAGTTGTTGCCGCGGTTGAACGAGCCGGCGGGGTGAACCCCAACGCCCGGCGCCATCACTACCTTGTAGGCCATGGTCGCGTGCTCTGCCATGCCCATTGAATCGTTGCGCCAACCCCTGAACGCTGCGCAACAGCAGGCCATGGCGGCGATCGTGGCGGCTGTGCCCGAGGCGTTGCGGCAGATCTATGGCGAGCGCTTGCTGGCGGTCGTTCTGTTTGGTTCGGTGGCGCGCGGTACGCCCCATGTCCACTCCGACAGCGATTGGCTGGTGGTGCTGCGTCAGCGCAGCAACCAACCCCGCGACGATCACCGCGGGGTGGAGCAGCTGCGTCAGCAGCTGGCGCCATTGCTGCGTGCGGCTGTCCAGACCGGACTGCTGAGCGAACCCCAGCTGCACCTGCGCTCGGCGGCCGAGGCCGAACAGGGCGGCCCGCTGTTTCTGGACTTGTGCCATGACGGCATCGCCTTGGTCGATCCCGACGGCTGGGCTGCCGATTTCCTGGCCCGCTATCGCGATCGCCTGGTCCGTCAGGGCAGTGTGCGGGTGCCCTGGGGAGAGGGCTGGTACTGGCGCCTGACCCCGGAGGTCAGACCTGCGGCGGAGGTGTGGTTTTGACCGGCGCCGAGCTCAGCCGTGCCTACCTGGCCAAGGCGCGCCTGCGCCTTGAGGTGCTGCAGCTGCTGGCGGCGCGCCAGGGCTGGAGTGATCTGGTGCGCGAAGCGCAGGAGCTGGTGGAGCTGGCCACCAAGGCCATGCTGCGCCATGTGGGCATTGACCCACCGCGGCTGCATGATGTGGGCCCGGTGTTGCTGGCCGAGCAGGGGCGCTTTCCCGCCGAGATCGCTGGCCAGATTGCTGAGCTGGCCGAGGCTTCTCAGTGGCTCAGGGCCCAGCGTGAGTTGTCGTTCTACGGGGATGTGGAGTGGATCCCCACCGAGCGCTATGGCCCTGCCGATGGTGAGCGTGCGTTGCAGGCGGCTCAGGTGGCGCTGGCACTGGCCAGGCGTTTGATCGAGTCGGAATGAGTCGTCATGGCCATCAGGTCTGCCGATCCCAAGGGTTGAGCAGCATCACGCCGCTGGTCTGGAAGTCGGCCAGGTTGCGGGTGACCACGACCAGGTTGTTGACCAGGGCTGTGGCGGCGATCAGTCCGTCGCGCAGGGGCTGGGGGTTGGGCACATGCAGTGCAGCACTGCGTCGGGCCACGTTGGCGTCCACCGGCAGGATGCGCCCCGCAAAGGTCGGCAGCACAGCCTGCTCAAGCCAGCAGCGCAGCAGGGCCCCCTGGGCGCTGTCACGCCGCTCCATCAGTCGGATGCCCAGTTCCAGTTCATGAACAGTGATCGCCGAGAGGAACAGGCCGCCCGGTTCCACACTGGCGGCCCAGGACGCCACAGCAGGGTCGGCTTTGCCGGCGCGCACCTTGCGCAGCTCCGACACGACATTGGTGTCGAGGAGATGCATCAGTCGAACTGAGCGGCCTGGGCCGGTTCGTCATGGCGTGGCAGGGGTAGCTCGAGGTCTTCGGTGCCTGGCATGGCCAGCAGGTCGGCAATCGATTGCTGCTCACCGATCAGCCGGCGGTACTGCTCGATCGAGAGCAGCACATGGGCCGGCTTGCCGCGATCCGTGATGAAAACAGGGCCTTCCTGGGAAGCCCTTTTGGCCCCGGCGGCGTCCTGGTTGAAGGCGCGACTGCTGATTGTCGTGGCCATCACAGACCGATCGCTGCAATAAATGTAGCAATGTTGCTACGTCTTGTCGCGGGGCGCCAGCCGAGCGCATCGCCGCGGCCCGGGCCACGGTGTTTGCCTGGGCGATGGGCATCACCCATCACGCCAACGGCACCAGCAATGTGCGAGCCATCGCCGACACCGCTGTGCTGAGCGGCCACATCGGCCGGCCGGGGGCGGGCACGATGCCGATCCGCGGTCACTCCAACGTGCAGGGGTTCGGCTCGATGGGGGTGACAGTGCATCTGCGCGAGCCGATGCAGCGGGCCCTGGAGCAGCTGCTGGGTCGGCCGTTGAGCCGGGTGCAGGGGTATGACACCCGCGCCCTGATCGAAGCCGCCGATCGCGGTGAGGTGGACACGCTGCTCTGCCTGGGGGGCAATCTGTTCGGGGCCAATCCCGACAGCAGCCAGGCCCGCCGCGCCCTGGGCCGCATCGATACCGTCGTCTATCTGGCCACCAAGCCCAACACCGGACATTTCCATGGCCTGGCGGCCCGCCAGACCCTGCTGTTGCCGGTGTTCAACCGCTTCGAGACGCCCCATCGAACCACAGTCGAGTCGGGCAACAACTGGGTGCGGCTCAACGAGCCGGGCCGTACCCATCTGCGCAGCGGCCAGCTGATCAGCGAGGTCAGCTTTCTGGCCGAGCTGGCCCACCGGGTGCTGGGCAGCGACCCGATCGACTGGCGGCGGCTGCAGGATCCCGTTTATGTGCGCGAGCTGATCGCCCGGACCGTGCCCGGTTACGGGCCGATGGTGGGCATCGACACCAGCAGGCGCGAGTTTGAGGTGGAGGGGCGCATCTTCCATGAGCCGCGCTTTGCCACCGCCAGCGGCCGCGCCCAGCTGACCCCCACGCCGCTGCCCGAGCTGGCCCTGCCCGCTGCGGACCATTTCGGCGGGCTGGCTGCCGGCGAGCGGGGCCTGGTGCTGAGCCTGATCACGGCCCGCAGCTACGGGCAGCACAACACCGTGGTCTACAAACAGGGCGATGCCTACCGCGGCATGCCTCACCGCGACACGATCCTGATGAATCCCGAGGATCTGGCCGCCAGCGGCCTGGTGGCCCATCAGCGCGTCACCGTGCAGGGCGAGGCGGGCAGCCTGGAGGCCATCGAGGTGATTCCCGGCACCATCCGCCGCGGCGCGGCGCTGATGTTTTACCCCGAGGCCAACGTGTTGATGCGGGCCGAGGTGGATCCGGTGAGCGGTACGCCTGCGTTCAAGCGGGTGCCGGTGCTGGTGCGGGGGTGAGCAGCGCCCCGCCCGCTGCGTTGCGCTGTTGCCTGCTGAGCGGCGGCGCCAGCCAGCGCATGGGATGCGACAAGGCGCTGCTGCCGCACCCCCATGGGGGCACCTGGCTCGAGCACGCCCTGAGGCAGCTGGCTGCGCTGCAGGTGCCGATCACGGTGCTGAGCCGTCATGCGGCTCACCGCGAGCTGGCGGAGGCATGGGCGCGTCGCCAGGGCCTGGTGGTGGAGGCGATCGCCGAGCCGCCCCCCTGGGAGGGCCCGCTGCTGGCCCTGCAGAGGTTGGTGCAGCGCTATCCGACTCACCGTCTGTTGATCTGTCCGGTCGACATGCCTGCCCTCAACGGCGCGGCACTGGAGACCTTGCTTTCTGCGTCTGTACAACAGCCCGCGCTGATCCATCTGGCCCATGACGGCATGCGCCTGCAGCCGCTGCTGGCCGTGATTCCGGCTGATTCCGCACTGGCCCTCGATCTGGCCCAGGGCGTGGCCCAGGGTCAGCGCCGGTTGCAGGGCTGGCTGTTGCGCCACCCCCATCGGCTCGTGGGGCTGCAGCCGCACGTCGTGAGCAACATGAATGACCCTACGGAGCTTTCAACCGCCGTGCTGTTGTCCGCCAGTGCTCCAGCACCGCCCCAGAGCTGACCAGGGCTTCGGCCTGGGCCAGGCCCGCCTCCAGGCTGGGCTGCAGGCCGCTGCGCCAGAGCAGGAAGCCCCCGTTCCAGAGCAGTGGTTTGAGCAGTGCACCGGTGCCGCGCAGCGCTTCGCGCGCCGCTTCGGCCCAGGCGGCCAGGGTGGTGAGCGCCGGTTCCTCGGCCCGCAGGCCATGGTCGCGGGCCTGCAGGATCAGCCGCTCCGGTTCGCCTTTGCCCTGGTGGTGGGCGGCGATGCTGACCCGGTTGGTGGGCAGGTCGACGCCGCCCTCTAGCCCTTTGATGGTGAGGCCCTGGGCCTGGTTCACCAACGCCCAGGTGTCGTGCATCAGCACTTCGGTGGGGGCATGCACGAAACCGCTCACCTGCAGGTGCGGGCCCGGGTGGCAGCTCCACAGCAGCTCCAGGGTTGCGATCGGCGGCCGTTTGCCGATCTGCTCACGGATGGGGATCAGCGCCTCCGCGGTGGCGAAGTGGCGCGGCTGGTGCAGCAGCGCCAACCCCGTCCGTTCAAACAGGGTGGCCGTGGCGTTCCAGGTGAGCTGGGCCAGGGGCAGTTCCAGGGCTGCCAGCAGCTCGGCATTGGTGACCCCATACTTGACCGGCATCGGGTTGCCACCCTGCAGCACCACTGCAAGGCCGGCGGCGTTGAGCACCAGAGCCGTCAGCGGCAGTAGCGGTGCGGTGCGGCTGCGCCCGTCAAACGGCACGCCGATGCTGATGGTCGGCCGTGGGTTGGGCGGCAGCGTCGGTCCCAGCCGCCGGTAGGCATCAGCCATCCCGGCCAGCTCGCAGGGCCGGGGTCGCCGCAGCCGGTGGGCGATCAGAAAGGCTCCGGCCTGGGCTGGGCTGGCCTGGCCCTGCAGGATCCGGCTCAGGGCTTCGTCGGCTTCGGCCCGGGACAGGCCCGTGCTGGTGCGCTCGCCGCTGCCCACCCTGGCG